>Ga0315280_10001727_pt1 | contig 36866 bp, 26 predicted proteins | sample YL17G06_40_MG_FD_203697 | JGI IMG/M metagenome (GOLD analysis project Ga0315280, IMG submission 203697) | Sediment microbial communities from Yellowstone Lake, YNP, Wyoming, USA - YL17G06_40 | ecosystem: Environmental > Aquatic > Freshwater > Lake > Sediment | place: USA: Wyoming | collected... | reverse complement strand
CCACCAGAGGAGCAACAGCCCCGAAAGCCTACCACTTTCGACGTCCTGACAAAGCTTATCGTGCCTCTGCTTACGCTGGTTGCGGTAGTAATCGCCCAACTGCAGCGGCAGCGTCTTTTCTTTTGGGTGCTCCTGGGGGTTCTCTTGCTCTCCCTCGCCCTCGGGTTCTACCCTTCACTGAAAGCACTAGTCCGCGAGCGAATCCAGGACTGGCAAGACGGACGTGCGGCCAAACGGGCGTTTCCCGAATTCAAGAGATTCTTACGCCGATTCGGCGAATTCGCAGATCTCCCACACTCGCGGACTGACACGCTGCATGCCATACTGCTCGAAACGTGCTACAGGAACTCGACTGACTTTGAGAAGTTTCGCGTCGCTGCGGCCGAGCTTTTCCACGACCCCTCGAAACAGCTCATCGGTCGCATTGAGCGCCGGCCGGCGAATCTCGCAAACCTTCAAGACGGCATGGAGGAACTGGGGCTGCTGGTTGGGTTATACGGCCGATACTGCCTCGATCCAATCTTTGAGCGACTCCCCCAGGAGTTGCGCCCATTGGTCACTGACAGAACAAAGAGCAGCCTTGAATCCTTTCGCGAACGCTTCGTTCGCTTCCTCGATGACTACGATGAATACCTGACGCGCCTGGACGAATCCTTCACTAGGCCGCGCGTTGAACCCCATTACTTCCCTCGCCCCAAACCCCTGTGAGACCACAAGGGAAAGGAGCTTCAGGGTTCAACCTTGAGGTTGGCTCAAATGGCGGGGTCTGCTAGGGGCGGTTGTCTTGATCTCCATGCTTCCTTTCTTTGGGGAGAATGTCTATCGGCAGATGACGGAAACGTTCGCGGTCGAAGATGTGCCGGTGCAACCGGAGAGCGGCGGAGTCAGAAAACGACTGTATGCTGCCCGGTACGAAACCCAACCTCGCGATGGAATCAAATGAAGGGCCGCAAGGTTGAAGGGTGAACCTCGCGCGCGCTCCTCACACCTTCTTCATAGCGGGAGCAACGTGAAGGTGCTCCCCTACCTTAAAAGTTGAAGCCGAGGCCGGTGGTGAGGATCAGTTCGTTCTTCTGGTGGCCGGGCAGGGGATTGCTCAGATAGCGGTCGGTAAAGCCGGTGGTCAGGGCCAGCCGGGAAGAGATCTTGGTGCTGACCGTGGTGGTGGAATCGAGGCGAAACTGACCGCGATCGCTCAAGACGGGATAGAAGTTGAAGAGATGGTCCACACGGACCCGATCCGAAAGCTGCAAGCCTAACCTTTCTCCCAAGAGGCCTTCGGCATTCTGGCGAGCGACTCCCTGCTGGAATCTCCCGTTCACATAGGTGGAACCACCCAAGAAACTAAGAACCGCCTTGGGACGGCGGAGAAAATCGTGGCCAAGCCCGGCGCCGTAGGTCTGACGAAGGTCCAGGCTTTGCGCTTCGATGTGGTCGAGTTGCCCGAGGACAAACACGAAGTTGGTGGGGGTGAAAAGATAGTCCTGACGCAGCCCGGTAGTGATGCTGTTGGCGCTGGTGCGCACCCCTTCGAGCGAGCGGGTGCTGGCAAAGAGCATGGTCATGACGTAGTGCGTGCGGAAGCCCTCGGTGACCCCCGGAAGGTCCGGTTGCCGGCGCGTGGCGTTGAAGCCGATGCTGATGGTCCCCGCTTGGCGGTCGCCACGGACCAGGGTGTAGCCGAAATTCCCGCCACCTTTCCAGTTCTGCCACGCTCGGGGCTCCGCGGCTCGTAGATTTCTGCGGGGTAGATGGCTTGGAGCGTGGCTGCCGCCACAGACTTTTTGTCGTCCCCTTCGCCAATCTCCCAAGCGCCTGAAGTTGGTCAAGGAAGCCTTGCCGCGAACGCTCTGACCGCCTTTCAGCAGCGCGACGGCTGCCTTTGAGGTCTCGAAGGACCGGATCTTGGAGAGCGGGATGGTTACCTCACCGATGGTCTCCGCCCTGAAGATCAGCTTCGCGTCGGCGACGCGAACCCATTCGCCAGTAAGCCGGTCGCCGTTTTTGAGGTGTACCAGCTCGGACCTTGCCACAAGGGGCGCGCAGAGTGTCACTTTGGCCACATATATCGCCTTTCTCGTATGCTTCCGCGTCATCCTCTCAGAAAGGCAGGTGCCACAATGCACTCGCAGTTGCCCGCAGTGCGGGCTGGAAATTGCGGACCAGCCTTGCAGGCACCGAAGGACGGTGCGGTAGCCTCCAAAACGCCTAACCGGCGGGCGCAAGCACATGTGCTTCAACCTGTTGTGTGCAGGGGAGATTCCAGCGCGCGGTCGCCTGCGAGAACGCCCAAGGCCTGCATGGAGAAAGGCTACGCTTCCAGCATAAGGGCCGGGCCCAGCCCCCCGAACGTCTACGGCAGGGAAGAACCCCGAGGGGGATACTCCGCATCTAAATCTATTGAGGAGGAGAGGAACGGTCTATGTATGTCATTTTGGAATATCTGGCTTATCTAGCGGGGGTTACCGTCCTCGCAACAGCGCTCTTTGGAGCTACGGCGCTCTTCTACCTCACGCAGGCGGGAGCAAAACGCCTGACGAAGACTTCCCGCAGGGTCGCCGCCAATGCCGTGGCATTCGTCGCCGCGAGGCTTGAAGCCGGGCGACTCCTTCATCGCAACACCGACCAGCACAAGCAGTAATTGTCCCCCTCCCACTATCCCGCCCCCGAAGCCGCAAATTACCCCTAGGCCCCACATTTCCTGCGACTTGGCAGGGAAGCGCCGTATGTGGCCGGCCCAAGCTGGGATGGAAGGACAGTGTGTCATTCATAGGGTCTGATAAGGTATATTATGTTAACTAGGGCAGGAGCCACAAACCACGCAACCCCTGGGACAGGCATGAATCCCTGGAACTTCGTGGCCCTTGACCCAGCGCCGCGGCTGACCATGCCCCCACTGACGGCCAGGCATGCTGGTGACTTGTGCCCTTAGCCAAAGAAGGCCTCGAGCCCTTCGCGGATCATGAACCCGGCCATGGCCAGTGCTGCGACGGCATCAGCCCACCACCAACCGAGCCCTCCGTTCAGCGCTAAGCCAATCAGCAGGGCTGCCGAGAGATAAGAACACAGGAGGGTCTGAAGGCCATCAGCGGCGAGGGCGCGACTCTTGAGCTGCCTGGCGACCCGGCGTTTTGCGACACCCAACGCGGGCATCACCACGAGAGACAAAACGGCAAGGATGATTCCGGGTGGGCTGAACTGCGGGGTGCGGCGAAGCCAGAGGTCCGCTCCGGCCTCATACCCCACGTAGGCGGCAAGCGCAAAGAAGGTCAGCCCCACCACGTGGACGGCGCGTGTCTCGGCGTGCTCTTCTTCCAGCCCCTGCTGTCTGAATCGCCACAGAAGCGTGAGGCCGGAAATGGTTTCGATGATGCTGTCTAGACCGAAGCCTTCCAGCGCGATGCTGGAGGCAAGCCAGCCTGCCACCAGGGCCACTATCGCCTCAACAACGTTCCAGCCGACAGTGAAGTACTCAAGGCCTATGGCGTACCGGCTGAGCACTTCAGTCGGCTTGCCCTCCAGACGCGGTATCTCTGCGGCCTCGATCACTACTTGCTGGTCGGAGGCTGCTTCTTGCCTTCCCACGTGCCTTTCTCGTTGTCGGCGGACCATTCGCCTGTGAGCTGGCGTTTCTTCAGCTTGCCTGTCAGCTTGTAGGTTGTTTGAGGCGCGTTGATTTCGATTAGGAGGGCTTTCTTCTTGAAGCTCCCCGAACTGATTTGCGTCCCCCCCATCGGCGATGAGACCGATCCGGTCACGACGTCTTTAGACTGTTCGAGGTACAAGGTGAACGGCAGGTCACCTTGAGAGCCGCCTTTGGCCATACACTCCCAGGTGCCAGTGATTGGCCCTGGCTTAGGCTTCTTCTCCGCGGCCAGAGCAAAGCTTGCCAAAACCATAACGACCAGATAAACCATACCCGAGACCAGATTCCGCTTCATGCGTCCGCTCCTTTTTCCTATCTGTCGGTGGTGTTCATACTCCGCGAGGAACCGCAAAGATCCTTCTGATCGGCGGAGTATTCTACAGCGGGGGGGTGTGAACGTCCAGCAGATAGTACCCTGCTGTCCGCGAGTCCGGCTCCGGTATGAATGTGTGCCCAGGGCCGCGTTGACCAGCTTTCCAGACCTACTGGGCTAGAACCAGAAATGCCAAGCGGTGTCAACCAGCGCGTGGGTCAAAGCTGGAGCGGAGAGTCTTTGGCGGCTGCGATAGGCGTTGCCATAGAGAATCCCCGCCAGGGTCGCGAGGATGGCATATTTCCAGTTGGGCACGGCAGCATGGTGCAGGTGTGCCGCCCCGAACACTACCGAGCCGACCAGCAAGCCGTAGAGACCGCGTGGTCCTGACCTGATGCTCCGGACGAGGAAGTTCTGCAAGATGCCGCGGAACAGCAACTCTTCCGGGATAGCGATTGTGAGGTAGATGCCGGCGAATTGCAGTGGCACCTGCCATAGCGAGACTTCCGGCAGATGCGGATGGATGAAACTCAAAAGCAGACCCAGTGGTATGCCCAGCAGTGCAAAAGCCAAGAAGTTCGCGACGCCGTCGCTCACGTCGCCTTTTCGCCAGACGAGCCGGTAACCCACTCCTTCCAGGTTGCGGATGGCCATGAAGCCGTAGGCGCCCACACAGACGCAAAAAAGCGGCCGGAAGAAGTACAAATCCTCAGGCCAGGTCCAAATTCCCTTCAGCCAATTGGCGGAGACGGGCAGCGCGAGAGCCAGCATGGCAGCGAGGTCCCGCCATCCCACCCGCTCCGCACGATGCAAGCGGTCCGGCAGGAGAAGCAGAGTAGGTACGGCTATGTAGGCTATTACCTTTCCTAGCGCAGCAAGAGAGAATGTATGGGTTCCAAGCGCATAAGCCAAGTAGGGCACTAGCAGCAGGAACGGCATTCCGAGTGCGACCCAGGCGGATTGGACTGCCCACTGGCGCAGTTGCCGAACCAGGCTGGAGTGCGTCAAGCCTACAAATGCGCCCAGCAGCAACGACAGGCTCTCGAGCAGCGCCGCCAGGCGCCAGGGATCGACTTGGACCTGGAGCAGGATGATCCCCTCGGCCAGGGCGGCCAGAGCGGTTAGAGCAGCCAGAATGAGAATCACCCTTCTCATAGGTTTGCCATGTTTACCGCTTCCCTGCTCCTAGCTTGCTCTTCGGTGGGACGAAATCCGCCGACCCGAAATCCAGGTTGCGCAGGGGGATTATCTGCACCGGCCCGAGTTTCTTCAGATCCTTCTTAAATGCCGAGACGTTCCCGACGAGGACAATAACGTTCTGCTCTGGGTCAAGGTACCGCCGCGTGATCTTCCAGATTTCCTCCGGAGTGAGTGCCCGAATCTTCTCCGGAAAGCGATTCCAGTAGTCGAGGGGCAGATCGTGGATCATCAACTCCAGGACCTGGCTAGCTATGCCATCGGACGTCTCAAATTCCAAGGCCAAGTGACCGATTAAGTAACCTTTGGTCGTCTCAAGTTCCTGAACGGTGATGGGATGGCCACGCAGGTTTCTCATCTGCTCCAGTGCTACTTGAACGGTTTGGAACGTCTCAGGCGTGCGCGTGAACGTCTTCGCGACCCAGGCGCCGAGGGTGCGATAGCAAACTAGCTCGCTGGAAGCGCCGTAGGTGAGCCCCTGGCGGCTGCGCAGTGCCTTGAAGAGCCGGTTCGCTGCGGGCCCTCCTAGAATCTGGTCCGCGGCGCTGAGCGCGTAGTAATCGGGGCTTTCCCGCGGTGCGCCCAGATTGCCGATCCGGATCTCCGTCTGGACAGCGTCTGGCTTATCGATGGCCATACCCCGCCGGGGACCTTGGGAGAGGATCGACGCCCGCAGCGCAGTTGGGGCTGGTCCATCCGCCCACGAGGCAAAGAAGTGTTCTGCACGGTCAAAGGCCTCGCTCGTCACGATATCGCCGACGATGGCCAGGATGCTGTTCGAGGGACGATAGTACCCTCTGTGGAAGGTTCTCAAGTCTTCGGGCGTGATCCTGCGCACCGTTTCGACAGTCCCGTCCTCGGGATGGCTGTAGGGTGTACCGGCGAAGATCATCTGGCGGAGGGCTGTGTCGGCCACATAGGAAGGGTCTTCGCGCACGACTTCGAGGCCCGATAGGGTCTGTTTGCGTTTCCGCTCGATTTCGGCGGGTGCGAAGGCTGGATGCACAACGATATCGGCAAGGAGGTCAAAAGCAAGCTCAATGTGATCGTTGAGCACGCTCAGCGTCACATAGGAACTGTCCCAGGTGGCGCCGCTGTCGATTAACCCTCCAACGGAGTCAATCGCCTCCGCAATTTGGCGACCGCTCCTGCGGGTGGTCCCCTCGGTGAGCAACGCGCTAACTAATTGCGCAGTGCCTGCCAGTTCAGCGGGGTCGGCTTCTGCTCCTGCCTTCACCACCAGGCGCAAGGTCAGCAGGGGGAGCGTGCGGCGCTCAATCACCACCACCTTCAGGCCATTGGGGAGCGCGCGAACAGCAGGTGCCGGTAACACCGCAGGTTTGGGGGGAGGCGTGGCCGGTGGGAACTCGCGCGGCACGGCCACAGCAGCGCCCAGCATAAGTGTCGCCCACAGGAAGAACAGTATCTCGATGGCGATGGACCCTGGCCGGCGGCGGGTAGCCATTTCGAATATGGCGGTTCGTTTCATCGAAGTCACACGTGCTTTCACTGTCTCTTTGACCTCGGGTTGGTCGCGGTGGCTTTCTCCCTCCGCTCGCCCAGAGCATACACCTCTACGAGCGTCAGGTTTTCCGGAACAAAGTACTTCGTTGCGACCCGTAGAATATCTTCCGCCGTCACGGCAAGGAAACGGGCCAATTCCGTGTTGACCAGATCGGGATCCTTGAGAATGACCGCGGCGTAACCGAGCTCTTCCCCGCGGCTTTGGACCGTTTGCCGAGTGAGGATGAAATCGCGAAGGATTTGGTTCTTGGCTTTGCGAAGTTCTTGGGCGGAAACGGGTTCAGTTTTCAGCCGCGCGAGTTCCCTTTCGACTTCAGTTTCGCCTTCAGCCGGTGTGTACCCCGCATTCATGATGGCGAGAACGAAAAAAAGGTTGGGGTCCTCCGTGAAATTGCCGGTGCTTTGCGCCTGCAACGCGATCTGCTTCTCATAGACCAGGCGGCGATAGATGCGAGAGCTATCCCCGTCCGAGAGAATCTTGGCCGCCAGCCGAAGTGGGTAGGCATCCGCCGTCCCGTCCGCAGGCATGTGGTAGCCCTCCACAAAGGCTGGGAGAGCAACATTCAGCTCGAGCCTCACCACACGCTTGGCCGTCTGGGGCGGTTCTTGCTCAATACGCTTGACGATGGAGTGGGTGCCCGGCCCGAGTGGTCCAAAGTACTTTCGCACCAGCGGTTCCGCTTCCTGCAGATCCACGTCGCCCACAATAAACAAGGTGGCATTGTTCGGGACATAGTAGGTATCGTAGAACTGGCGGACATCCGCCACGCTGGCGCGTTCCAGGTCCTGCATGCTCCCAATTGTCATGTGCTGGTAAGGGTGGACGGTGTAAGCGTGCCGGTAAAGGGTTTCGACCACCGTGCCATAGGGCGGGTTGTCAAAGCGTAAGCGCCGCTCTTCCTTCACCACTTCCCTTTCAGTGCTGAATACCTGCTCCGTGATTTCGAGGTTGCGCATCCGGTCGGCTTCGAGCCACAGGACCACCGGAAGCAAGGAGCTGGGTATGGTCTCCCAGAAAACCGTGGCATCTTCGGTAGTGTAGGCATTGTCCACGCCACCAGCGCGGACGATGTAGTCAGAGAATTGTTCTGGGCCCAGGTTCTTCGTCCCATCGAACATCAGATGCTCGAAAAGGTGGGCGAAGCCGGTCTTGCCAGGGGCTTCATCTTTTGAGCCCACGTGGTACCAGACTTGGACATTGACTACTGGCGCCTGGTGATCTTCGACCACGTAGGCATACAAACCATTCGGAAGGATAACCGTGTGAATAGCGGTCTGGGGAAGATTGACAGGCGCCGCCGCGGGCCGGCTCAGCAGCAAAAGGGCGACGAAGATGCCCCAAGGCCCGCGCACGCGTATTTTCTTGGGGAGAGTTCGCGCCAAACTGCCTCAGTCCCAGGTGAATGCTAAGCAAACTCGAAAAAGGATTCTATCACAGGCGCGCCATGCTCCCCTCGCGCTGGATCACCGCGCGGGCGCGTGACAAGCCTCAGGGAGTTGAGCTGACCGCCTTTGGAATGGATCGACCTATTCGGAAAACTTCTGGGCGATGGGATACCGCCGGCCTATCCCAAAGGCTTTGGCGGTTACTTTGAGCGTGGGGGGTGCTTGTTGGCGCTTGTATTCGGCGCTGTTGACGCGGTGGATGATTTCACGGACGAGGGCCAGATCGAGTTCATGTTTCTGGGCGATCTCCTGCGCCGACAGATTCTCTTCGATGTAGGCTTTCAAAATGGTGTCGAGAATTTCATAAGGTGGAAGGGTATCCTGATCCGTCTGATTGGGGCGCAGTTCAGCCGAGGGTGGCTTCTCGAAACAGGCCTGCGGGATGCGTTGCCCTGTCCCATTTGCGTGGCAGGCCAGTTCGTAAACCATGGTCTTAGGGACGTCGGCGATCACGGCCAAGCCTCCGGCCATATCACCGTATAGCGTGCAGTAACCCACGGCGAGTTCCGATTTGTTCCCGGTGCTGAGAACCAGCGCGCGGAACTTGTTGGACAGGGCCATCAGAATGTTGCCCCGGATGCGCGCCTGGATGTTCTCCTCGGTCTCATCGCGAGGCCTGTTCTCGAAAGCAGGATCCAGAGTGGTGAGGTAACTCTCAAAGATCGGCGTGATCGGGATGACGCGGAACTCGATGCGGAGATTAGTAGCCAGGGCTTCGGCGTCGCGGATGCTGCCGGGGGAGGAGTAAGGTCCTGGCATGCTGACGCCAGTGACGTTTTCGGGACCTAAGGCGTCTGCGGCCACGGTGGCGACCACCGACGAGTCAATCCCCCCACTCAATCCCACGATGACCTTCTCGAAGCCGCATTTGCTGACGTAGTCGCGCACGCCCAAGCAGAGCGCCCGATAGACTCCCTGGGTTTCCGAAGCGGGGGCAGGATGAATCTCTCTGGTCCCGTCTGAGGTGTCGAAAACCACCAGGTCCTCCTGGAATGATTGAGCGCGGGCACAGAGTTCCCCGCGCGCGTTAAAGGCCATGCTGGATCCATCGAATACCAGTTGGTCGTTTCCACCTACATGGTTGACGTAAACCACCGGGATGCGGCGCTGGTTGGCGATCGCTTGCAGCATGTGGTAACGCAAGTGGATTTTCTCCGTGCTGTAAGGCGAAGAAGCGATGTTGAGCAGCAGGTTGGCTCCGGCCTGTGCGCATTCCTCCACCGGGTCGCGCCGATAGAGTTGCTTCCGCCAAAAATGCTTGTCGTTCCAGATGTCCTCGCAGATGCTGACCGCGAGGCGAAATCCGCCCAATTCATAGAGCCGGACGGACTGGCCTGGTTCGAAGTAGCGGGATTCGTCAAAGACGTCGTAGAAAGGCAGCAGGATCTTGGCGTAGTCGAGCACGACTTTCCCGCGGTCGAGGAGCGCCGCTGCATCGGCAACCGGCTTTCCCTGCTCGGCGCGCGACCGCCGCACGTAACCCACTAGGACGGGCAGTGGTGGCAGCAACCGCGCCAGGCGTTCCAACTCAGCTTCCGACCGTCGAACAAAATCCGGCTTTTCGACCAGGTCACGCGGCGGATACCCGCAGAGCGCTAGCTCGGGGAAAACGACCAGGTCTGCGCCGCGTTCCTGCGCGTGACGGGCGTACCTCGCAATCCGCGCGACGTTGCCGGCGAAATCACCTACGGTGGTATTGATCTGAGCGAGAGCTATCTTCATAAGGAAGCCCTAGAGTCGCACCAGTGCCACGCTCGGAGTCTCGGGCGCCCGTGGCGGTATAATTATAACGAAGCCGTTACGCGACATGTTGAAAACCTTCATTGACGTGGTGTGGCCGCACGGGAACCACTTGAACTCGCCATCCAGTGCTTGCGGGTGGACTTTTGTCGCCGGGTCCGGGGCGAAACGGGGTTTTTACGAAGGACCGTTCAGGTGCGCAACTTTCTGGCCGCTGGCGTGTTGCTGACTGTGTAGTCGCAGTGAGTCTTTGCGGCAGCGATCAAAGCTACGATCAACTGCACGGGCGATGAACCTTCTTAAGCCCCCGAACTTCTGCCGGAGGTAGCAAAGCCGGTGCCAAGCCGGCACGTCGAGATGCCAAGAAGTCCAAAACGCCACGGGAGGAATTGCATGAAGAAGCAGCTTATTGGGCTCGCAGTAGTCGCTGGTTTGGGAGCTTTATTCATGCTCGGGTGTGGTAGTGCGAGTATGGTCTCGCCACCCGCCCGGAGCAATGCTACCGGCTCACTGGTGGTTTTCGGAAGCGATGCACCGCTGTGCGATGTGCTTTCCTTTCAGGTGACGATCATCGGAGCTACCTTGACGTCTCAGGGTGGTGGAGATCCTGTCTCGATCCTCTCCTCAGGACAATCCATCCCGGTGGATTTTGCCCGACTCATTGATTTCACGGCCTTGTTGAGCTTCGCGAGCGTGCCGGCCGGAACCTATTCCCAACTCACGCTCACCCTGTCGAGCCCTCAGCTCACTGTTCTCGATGTCCAACAAGTCCCGCCGGCTCCTGTTGCCATTCCGGCCACACTGACTACCTCCACCGCGACGGCGGACATCGACCCGCCGCTCACTGTCCCGAGCAACGGGACGGCGGGGCTGGCTATTGACTTCCGCTTGCGGAAATCCGTGCAAACCGACGCCAATGGCCAGGTGACTGGGACTGTCGCGCCAGTCCTTCGCGCGGCCCCGTCGATCGAGTCACCAGAAAACGGGATAGGGGAAGTTGATGAGCTGCACGGCATCGTCCGCAGTGTGAGCACCACCAGCAGCAACCCGTCCTTTACGGGTAGCTTCACCCTCCAGACGCGAGGCGGGATCGGGGCCGTATTCACCATCTACGCCACCGGCAATACCTATTTCGACGGAGTCGCCGGCCTGAGTGGACTGACGACGGACACCTTCGCGGAAGTGGAAGCTTTTGTGGATGGCAGCGGCAACATCGTCGCGAAGGAAGTTGAGGTGGAGGAACAGGGATCGGCGTTTGAAAGGCGAGGTGCATTCATAGGCCGTGTCATCGACGTGACTCGGGACTCGGCGGGGAACGCTACTCAGTTCAAGCTATTCGTGCGCGAGGAACACCCTGACCTGAGCAGCGCAGTGCCCCTGCGGTCGGCGCTGACGGTGAACATCTCCTCGACTACTCGCTTCAGGATGGTGGCGCGTGGAATGAATCAGGGTAACTTCACCTTCGACCCCACGGCGCTGGGTCTGGGGCAAGCCGTGGTCGTCCACGGGATGTTGCAGCCGGGCACGCCGCCTATCCTCGACGCCAAAGGCGTGTTCCTGAGGCCGCAGACGATCTTGGGGAATTACACTGCCCTCCTGGCTTCGGCTTCTGACGGCAAAACTGGAGGCTTCGCGCTCGCACCGTGCGGCGCCATCTTCCAGGGGCAACCCATCACCACCCTCACCTTTGGCCGGACCGCCTTCGCCGGCGTCAGCGGCCTTGTTGGCTTGGGTCCAAAACCCACGCTGGCGGTCAAAGGGCTTCTCATATACGAGCAGACCAACGGCTCCCTGAACTCTGTGACGTGGACGGCCCCCACCTGGGTCATGGAGGCTAAGCAGATTCACCAACTGCCGCAGTGACAGGATAGGGCCTGCCGCCGGTCAATTGCGCGGCAGGCTCGAAAAACTAAACCCCGGCGGCTCAACTGCGCGAGCGCTGCCGGGGTTCAATACGGAAAAGACTTGCCGACGCTATACGCCGAAAGAGCTTCCGCACCCACACGTCGTCCTGACGTTTGGGTTGTCAAACTTGAAGCCGGAGCCCTCCAAGGTCTCAACGTAATCGATTTTAGTGCCATTCAGATACATCAACGACGCTTGGTCAACGAAGACCTTGAGGCCGTCAAATTCGAAGATCTTGTCGATCCCGTTGCTCTGATTCTCAAAGTTCATCTGGTACGAGAATCCCGAGCAGCCGCCACCCACGACCGAGACGCGTAACCCCATGGGCTGCGGATCTTGCTGCGTCATGATCTCCTTGACCTTGGAAATCGCCTTAGGCGTAAGCTCAATCGGCATTGGAGACTCCTTTTCCTGGGCTCCTACTGGCTGCCCTGTGCCCTGGTCCCCACATGTTCAAAGTTACCAAAACGTGTGAGGGAAATCAAGTCGCGGCAGATCTCAATCTGCCATATCGGAAGAAAAGTCCCCTTTCGGAGGGTCCAGCATTGCCATTGCTTGCTTCCCAGCAATCAAGTGTCTTGTTTTCAATGCGATGGAATTGCAGTGCATCTTAGAATCCGCCGGGCTCCTTGCTCCTCGGCGGTTTCGGATACCCCAATTCGCTTTCATTCGTTGTAAAATACGGAAGGTCAAGAGAGTGTTCCCACATCGAACGTGATGCTCTTGGATTCCGGTGGCAACTGGCCAAAATTGAGTGCTAAGAGCTCAAGCAGGGTTCGCAGGGGGGAAACAACTAATGGGCATTGCTGCTCTGGCGGCATTGGGCGCGGCAATCGGGGTCGGGCCTGGCGGCGGAGAGAAGGCTGCCGGCGTAGCCCCAAGGCGATCCCACCGTCTGCTATGTTGACATCAAGCAAGTCCCCGGTTTCTGACGGCTTGCTGAGGGTGCTAGGAGGTCTCGTCATCCTGTTCTTCCCTGCCCTCTCGAATGGCCAGCAGCTTGCCCGCGAGGCTCTTTCCAGCTTCCCGGCCGACACGCATCAGGTCGCTTACACGAATCTCGCGCAGCTCCGCTCATCGCCAGACTACCCGCAGATCCGCGAGCGGCTTCTCAATCGGCAGCTTCGCTACTTTCAGGATTTCCTTCGCTCCATGGCAATCGATCCTGACAAAGACGTGGACGAGGTGATCTTCGGATGGCGCGGTCAGCCTTCCGACACGACTGGGCTGTTTGGCATGGCCCAGGGGCGCTTCCAGCCGGAACAGATTCGGCAATACTTCATCCGAAGCCAGTTGCCATCGCGGCAGTACGCTGGCTTCGACCTGTATGCTTTTGGCTCGGGTGAAGACCCCGCCGACCTTTTCTTCACGTTCCTCGATTCCTCTTTGGCAGCCTTCGGCCGCTTGCACGACCTCAAGGCCCTGCTGGATGTGAGGTCAAGAACGGCGAATGCTCTGGAAACGAACTCGTCTTTCGTAGGGTGGGAGGCGGAACTGGAAGATACCTCGCCGCAGTGGGGCATTCTGAGCGGCCAAGCCGCTGCGAACCTGGCGGCGCCATGGTTGGCCGGCGGTAGGAAGTTGAATGTGGACCTGAGTGCTTTCATGAAGCCAGTTCAGGCTGTCCTCTACCGCGTGGAATGGGAGAACGGCTTCTCATCACATTTGGCTATCGTTTGCAAGAATCCCGAAAGCGCCTCCGCGCTTGCCACGCTGCTCAATCTCCTGCGGAGTGCTCAGCAACAGGGGACGGCGGATAGTGGGGCGGCAGTGGCTTCTATCCTCCAAGGCGTGGAAGCCCACCAGAACGGATCCAGGCTGGAGCTTAGCGCCTCGGGACTGGTGGCGGCCCTCGATCAAGTCCTTCGGGGCGGGGCAGCAGATCCGGCACCATGAATTCGTCGGCTGCCCCCTTCTCAACGCAGCCCCAAATCATAAGCCTCCTCGTTCGGCCCCCACATTGACCGTGTGCGGATTCTTCATGAGCTTCTGCGGTTTCTTGCCGGGTGCGGGATGATTACAAGGGGCCGGCAACTGGATAGCAACGAAGCGCGCTGGCAGAGAAAGCTTGAGATTCTGATGTAGTTTCTGTAATTTAGGGTTTTGCGGTCTGACGGGTTACTGACGGCCTTCAATGGGCCGCGGGATGGCGTGACGTTCGTCGAGGTTTTGGTCGGCATCCGAGGATACAGATCTGCTAAGAGAAGAACGGAAGGTTCCGCAGCCCCCCTTTCAAAGGCAAGCCCCCTCGGGAAGAATCCTCGTAGGGCTGGCGCGCCGCATTGTCGTCTTCGTGCTGCTCCTCGTGGCCGGCTGGCTACTGACTGTCCATTCCCTTGCTACCGCACCAGAAGTTCACGGGCTCGGAACTACACCGTTTGCCACCCTTAGAGCCGAGGCAGCGGGTCCAATCACCTTTCGCGACATTGCGCCGCTCTCGCGCATTTCGTACATATCGAACAATAATTTCACGGGCCGGAAGTTTTTTCCCCAGCCCATGTGCGGCGGTGTCGCGGTATTCGATTATGACAATGATGGCTACTATGACATTTTCTTTACAAACGGCGCCAAACTACCGGAACTCAAGAAAACGGATCCTTCCTACTACAGTTGCCTGCTGCGGAACAAAGGCGACGGGACCTTTGAAGACGTCACTGAGAAAGCCGGGCTGACAGGTGCTAACCTGGACTTCTCTTTTGGGGTGGCCGCGGGGGACTACGATAATGACGGCTTCATGGACCTTTTCCTCTGCGACGCGGGCCGGAACGCCTTGTATCACAACAATGGAAACGGAACGTTCACGGACGTCACCGTCGGTTCAGGTCTGGACACCAAGCCTCAAGATCTGCTGAGTGTCTGCGCTGCCTGGTTTGATTATGACAACGACGGTTTACTGGACCTGGTAGTCTCGCAATACACCTACTGGAGCCCCAAGACCGATAAGCAATGCACGATGGCCGACCAGGACATGTACTGCAACCCGCGACTCTATCAGAGCGTCCCGCACACTCTTTACCGCAATCTGGGAAACGGCAAATTTGAGGATGTCACCGAGAAATCCGGTTTCGTTTCTGCCCTGGGCAAGGGCATGGGGATCGCCATCGCGGATTTCAACGGGGACGGCGCCATGGACGTCTTTGTCGCCAACGACACGGAACCCAATTTCCTTTATCTCAACCAGAAAGACGGCACCTTTCAGGAAATCGCGTTGGCTTACGGAGTGGCGTATAACGACGACGGTTCTTCGGTCTCGGGCATGGGATGCGACGCCAAGGACTTTAACAACGATGGTTGGGTGGATGTCTTTTACAGCAACCTTCAGACTCAGATTTTTGGCCTGTTCATCAATGAAGAAGGGCAATCGTTCCGTTACACCTCGCCGCTGCTCAGCATTCAGCGGCTCAGCCGATTTTTCTCCGGCTGGAGCAATGCGTTTATCGATTACAACAACGACGGTTGGAAGGACATCTACTCCTCCAACGGGGATGTCGATTACTTCGGCGACAACGCCCGCCAGCATGACACCATGTGGGAGAATAGAGAAGGCAAGACGTTCACCGATGTGTCGCAAGACCTGGGCAGGGATTTCCTGCGTCTGGGTTTCCAGCGCGGCTCGGGAGTCGGTGACCTGAATAATGACGGATTTCCGGACCTGGTGGTAACCTCGCTAAGCGACAGGCCCCGCATCATGCTCAATTCCGCGAGTAACGGCAACCACTGGCTGATGATTGAGACCGTCGGTCACGAGAGTAATCGGGATGGTATCGGGACCCGGATCAAGCTCACCACGGGCTCAGGCCGGACCTTGTACAATCACGTCACCACGAGCGTGGGTTTCATGTCTTCCAGCGACAAACGGGTGCACTTCGGCCTGGGCAAAGAGACCACGATTAAGTCCCTGGAAATTCGCTGGCCTCGGGGAGCCGTTCAGAAACTGGATAATGTCCCGGTCGACCGTTTCCTGAAAATTGAAGAGCCCAGCCAATAAGGAGAAACGATTTCTCTACCTGTTCTCTGCCGCCGTAGTCCCGCCTAACGAATCGGCAGGCTCTCAGGGAATGATTGTGAAAGGTACGGCCTCTTCAGCCGTCGATGCGCCCTGCCGAACAACAACCTTGGCCTCATATTGACCGGGCTCGAAACTGTCCGCTGGCAGCGAGGCGACGTACGGCAGGCGTCCGTTCTCATCCGCCGCCCCCAGTTCGAGAGTGGTCTCGCCGGCCCGCGTTCCGCCCCTGAAGAATTCCAGCTTGAGCTGCGGTTTCTCTGGGACTTCCTTGGGGGCATAAACGACAAAGTAGAGGCTCACTTGGGCCCCCGGCTCGTGCTTGATGGGCTCGCCCAAGGTAGGGATGATCTTTCCTCCCTGAAACCGGAAGGCGCTGTCGGGGTCCTCATCCGCAAGAGTCTGGGTTTCGAACGATCTGACCAGAGAAACACTGCTCACGAACACTCCGGGCCGGACTTCCGGTACCGTGAACTCCAGCCGGCTTGCGCTGATCTTCGCGGTGCTATGATCCATCAGCGCTGACGCGAGCGTGTATTTCCCAGGTAGGAGTACAAAGCTGCGGGTGAAAATGAACATGCCCTTCTGGAATCCCAGCGCTTTATCTTGCGGGATCCGAAGGGGAACATCCTGACTGAACTTTTGGAGGACCTGTCCCGCAGAGTTCTTGAGCAACACCAATGCGGAGATGTGAGTGCCGGAGGTATTCAGCACCTCGTTCGGAGTGAAGGTGAAATTCCTCAGAGGTGCCTCCACCACCACCGCACACTGCACACCCCCAGCCTGGGGTGTGAAATGCATGGCCGCAGCGCGAGAGTCAAACGCATGCGGGAGCGCGCCAGAATTCAGAGCCGCCAGCAGGGGGATTTCGTAAGGATAAACCGGTGTGCCATCGGAGGGCGGAACAGCAAAGTACCCGCTGCGTGCCTGGACCTTGACATTCGGACGCAGCACTTTGACCGAGATCCTGTGAAAGCGGCCATCGTATTCGGTCCACTGCGGCCGATAGGCCACTTCGTAATAAGTCAGAGCGTCCTCAACGATGCGGTGCACTGGGGCGCGCAAGTCGTTGGTATCCGCCACCAGGAAGCCACCCGTGCTGGTGGCCAGATCCTCCATGTTTGCTCGAACGTCGGCGTGTACACTGGCCTCAGCCGTGTCAAAAGCTTTGGCTTGCGCAGGTGTCACCGCGCCGACTCCTCCGGAGATCTGCTGCTCGCGGCTGGCCCTGGCCGCAGCAGCCATCCCCGTCCGCGTAGCCTGCAGAGGGGAGGTCGTCATCAGACCTCGCGTGTCCAGGGCATAGAAGCTAACATTGCCGCGATTCGCTTCGCTCAGGAGGGTCTGAAAGCTCTCCCTCATGTCGGGAGTGATATCTAACGCCTCCGAGAAATAGAGTACGGTCTTGCGTCCGGGAAGAGCGCGTTCCTGTGCTGTCAGCGAGAGCAAGGCGTTAATCGCAGCGCGACTCGCCTGCCTGAATCCCATCGAGGCCGCAAGATCGTCGCTGCCGATCGTGCTTCGGGGCTCCTCCGTGACGCCTGTCCCGCCTCCCGGGGCACTCAAAGCCTGGGCCGGCAATTGAGGCTGCGACGGTCCGGCGCCCGTTGCGCCGCTGTCCGAAGGCGGGAATCTCGCTTGGGCGAGGTTTTCCCCGGAAGGCGAGCTGTAAGCCTGTGTCGTAGCGCGATCAATGGCCGCGCGCAGCAGATCACGGTCTTGGGTGAACTGTTGCAGTATACGCAGGCGCAGGTCGATGGCGAAAACGGCGATGGAAACGTGCCGCGGGAGCGGCTCCTTGATCAGTTCTAGGGCCGCCTGCCGTGCGAGCTGACGCCCTTCGCCACTGAGCCTGGTAAAAACGAGCGTCACCCTGTGAGTCTGACGGAGGGGGTCGGTGGCCGGAGGAGCGGCTTGCGGCGTCCCCTGCGCGCCTCCTGCGCTGACCGCGGTTGCGGCCGTCGTCGTCACCTCTTCGCCTCTCACCAGGCGAAAGCTCGTGGGTTTCTGCAGAATGCCGTCCTCATAGACTTCTAACTCGTTCGTCTTGAGATCTGTCACGGGTCGCCCCTGCCTATCCCGGACAACGACATCGAGGAGTACCTCTTGCACAATGGCGCGAATCTGCGCAGGGCTGGCGATCAATTCGGGAGCTGAGGGTGGCTCCTGCCCTGCCCCAGGAAGGCCTGCAATCAAAACAAGCGTCAGAGTGAATCGGACCAGCCAGCGCACGAACCTTCCTCTACGCTCCGCTCGTGCGGTCGCCGCGTTTCGACTACCGCTTCCGGAGCCATCGAACTTGATACCTCTTCTATAATACGCGGATTTTTTCAGAAGCTTGAGCGAGTTTAGGGAACGATGTTGAAAAGTGCTCTTTCCTCGGCTGTCGATGATCCCTGACGAATGATGGCCCGGACCTCGTATTGCCCGGGCGCGAAACTCGCCGCGGGGATTTCAGCAGCGTAGGGAATGCGCCCGTTCTCGTCTGGCGCGGGTAGTTCCAGGGGGGCCTGCCCGATGGAGTCTCCATCCCTGTAGAATTCCAAGGTAAGCTGGGGCCTTTCTGCGAGACCCTTGGCAGGATAAACAACAAAGTAGAAAGCCAATGGGGCGCCTGCCCCGCTCTTGACCGGTTCACCCAAGGTCGGAACAACTTTTCCGCTCTGAAATCGAAACGGGTCGTCCGCGTCCTTGTCTTCCGGAGTCGAGCTGTTGACACGCCAGATCGTGGAGACGCTGCTCAGGGAGACTCCCGGGCTGGGAGGGGCCACCGCGAACTCCGTCCGTTGCGCACTGGTCTTCATGCTGTTGCGGTCGATCATCACCGTCTCCAACAAGTACTTACCGGGAGCCATCGCGAATGTGCGGTTAAAGAAGAAGTTCCCCTTCTGGAATCCCTCCACTTTATCCTGCGAAGCCTCGAGCGGAACGTCCTGGCTGAACCTTTGCAGGATCTGCCCTCCCGGACTCTTTACTAGAGCAAGCAGAGAGAAACGGGCGCGTGCGACCTTTTGCTTCTGGTCCGACACAAAAACAAAATTCTTCATCGGTACTTTGACCACTAGCGCACATTGCATCCCATCCGCCTGCTGAGCGAAATGCAGCGCCCCAGCTCGATGGTCAAATACCTGAGGAAGAGGAATCGTATTGAGCGCGGCCAGTAAAGGGAACTCATAAGCCATCACCGGCTTGCCCTCCATAGGCGGCACCGCGAAGTAATCGCTCCGGGCCTGCACTTTGACGTTGGGGCGCAGCACCTTCAGGGAGATCTCGCGGAAGCGGCCATCGAACTCTGTCCAGGTGGGCCGATAGGCCAGGGCGTAGTAGGTCAGGACGTCTTCGGCAATCTGCTGCACGGGCCCCCGAAAGTCATTGGTCTCCGCCGCCAGGAATCCCCCGGTGCCCTCGGCCAGCTCCTGCATCGATTGTTGGCCATTAGCGCGAATGCTCTCCCGTGCCGCGTCAAAAACCATGACTTCCCCACGACCCACGGCACGACCCACGCTGGACTGCTGGGCTACCTGGCTGGCGACCGCCGCCTGTGACAGCAAAGAGCGTTGCGCAGCCATGTGACTGCTGCCCTGCAGCCCCGTCATGTCCAATGAGTAGAAACTGACGTTGGCACGATTCGCTTCGCTGACAACCGCACGAAAGATCTCCGCGGTGCTCTCGGCGATGTATAAGCCTGCGGAGAAATAGAGCACACTCTTGCGGCCCGGAAGGCTACGCTGTCCCCTGGCTACGGCGAGCAGAGCGTACACCCGCTCCCGACTCTGCTCCTCGCGCCCCAGCGTCTCTGAAAAGTTGAGCATGTCGATAGAGACCTGAGCCAACTTGGCAGCCACCATGGCCGGACCGATGACCCCAGCGCCTGTGGTTGGACCGCCACCGCCCGAAGGAGGTTGGGCTCCCTCGGCGGAACTCCTGCGGACCAGCGACACCAGCTCGCTCCGCAGCGCATCTGCCTGTGCCGCGTACTTCCCGTAGTCACCGTACGTCACAATATGAATCGCCTTGCGCAGCCGATCACGGTCATTAGTGAACTGCTGCACAATGTTCAACCCGTGGTAGATTGTAAAGACCGCGACATAAACGTTCTGTGGGAGGGGATTTTTGGACTAATTCCAAAGCCGCTTGCCGCGCCAGCGCGCGTCCCTCAGTATCGAGCGGTTCGAAGATGAGCGTCACCAGGTGAAGCTGTCGAAGTGGGTCTAGTGCCGGCGCGGGCGCTTCGCCCGCGATCCGTGGCGCGGTGGCCGCCGCTTCGCCACCGCCTACCAGCCGAACGCCCGTGAGCTTCTGCGCGACGCCATCCTCATAAATCGCAAGCTCCTCCGGCTTCAAGACCTTGCGGTGGTTTCGGAAGGCAGGCTATTGAGTAAGCGGGGTCCTTGCCGAGGCCGGTGAACTCCGGGCGTGTTGAGGAGGCGTCAGCAGAACATCAACGCGATCTCAAGGAATGACGGTAAACTGGGCACCTTCCTGCGCGGTCGATGAACCCTGCCGCACGACAGCCCGGACCTCATATTGACCAGGCTCAAAACTCTCCACGGGGAACTCGGCGATGTACGGGATTCGCCCGTCCGCGTCCGCCGCAGGCAATTCCAGGGGAGCCTGGCCGATCTGGTCACCACCTTGGAAGAATTCCAGCACGAGCTGCGGCTTCTCTGCCATTTCCCTGGAGGGATAAATGACAAAGTAGAGAGCTAGGCCCGCACCCGGACCACGCTTGATGGGCTCACCGAGAGTTGGGGTGACCTTTCCTCCCTGGAATTGGAAGGGATCGTCGGGATTCCTGTTCCCGCCGGACTGGCTGTCAACACGCCGGATCAGGGAAATGCTGCTCACCGCAACTCCCGTTTTGCTGGCCGGAACTGTGAACTCTGAACGCCGGGCGCTGACTTTCATGCTACTGCGATCTATCACCGCAGTCTCTAACGTGTACTTGCCAGTGACAATGTCGAAAGTAGGAGTGAAACTGAACACACCCACCTGGAATCCCTCCACTTTGTCCAGAGGAGCCTGGACGGGAATGTCCTGACTGAACTTTTGAACGATTTGCCCTTCCGCGTTCTTGACCACCCCGAGGAGAGAGAAACGAGCACTAAATGTCTTTTTTGACTGGTCCGGGGTGATGGTGAAGTTCTTCTGCGGGACTTCGACTAACAGTGCACAGCGCACGCCTTCGGGTTTTGCCGCGAAGTGCAGCGCCGTGGCGCGATAGTCGAATGCCTGGGGGAGCGGAGACGTGGTGAGTGCTCCCAGCAAGGGCAGTTCGAAGGGAAGAACAGGAGACCCTCCCGCCGCAGGCGGAAGGGCGAAGTAACCGCTCCGCGCTTGGACGATCACATCAGGGCGAAGGACTCTCACGGAGATCTTGCGAAAACGCCCGTCGTACTCAGTCAACTGCGGCCGATAGGCCAACACATAGTACGTGAGGACGTCCTCCGCAATATGTTTGACCGGCAGACGAAGATCGTTGGTGTTAGCGATCAAGAATCCACCCGTGCTCCCGGCAAGGTCGCCCAGGTTTTGCTGGACATTGGCGCGGGTGCTATCCTGCGCCGTGTCAAACGCCACAGCCTCCTCACGCCGCACCGCCCGACCGCTCCCGGTCATCTGCTGCTCGCGGCTGGCGTTCGCTGCCTCCGCTGCTATGTCCCGCGACGCACCCACATCGCTGTAAACCTGAAGACCTCTGGCATCTATCGAGTAGAAGCTGACATTGGCGCGATTCGCTTCGCTAATGGTGGTGCGAAAGTTCTCGACCATATCCTGGGAGATCCATAATCCCTCCGAAAAATAGAGCACCGTTTTGCGCCCTGGAAGAGTTCGTTGCTCGCGGGCAATGGAAAGTAAAGAGAAAATCGACGAACGACTCTGCTGCACACGCGACAGGGATTCAGAGGATTTCAGAATGTTGACCGCGATTTCGGCCATTTTCGCTGCGGCGAAGGCGGCGCCCATGCCTCGCGTGTCCGGCATCTGCCCGGGACTCACAGCCGGGGGTTGGGGTGCCCCCTTGGGGCTGGAGGCAATGAGGGTCTGTAGTTCCTTAAGCACCGCATCCGACTGGGCCGCGTACTGCGTGTAAGCGCCCGAGGTGGCACGGTCGATCGCCTTCTTCAGTAACACGCGGTCATTGGTGAATGGCTGAACGATGAACAGTCGCTGGTCATTGATGAAAACGGAGAAGTACACATTTTGCTGAAGCTGATTCTTGATCAGATGCATCGCGGCCTGCTTCGAGAGGATCCGCCCTTCGTTCCCGAGCCGTTCGAAGAGCAGCGTGACCAAGTGAAGCTCCTTCAATGGATCAAGGGGAGCAGCGGCTTCAGGACCCGGGGGTTGGGCAGCCGCTGCCGTTTCCTCAGCTTTGAGCAGGCGAAAGCTCGTAAGTTTCTGCGGAGCACCCTCTTCATAAACCTCAATCTCCTCGGGCTTCAGGTCTTCGATGGGCCGACCGCGCCTATCGCGCACGATGACATCCAGGAGTACTTCCTGCACGACGGCTCGGATCTCAGGTGGCTTTGTGGTCTGCGTGGAAGCCGAGCCAGGAGCTTGCCCGGCCTCGGCAAGACCCCAAAATGAAACTACAGCCAAAATTGCCAGGAGTGGCTTGCACATCTGTTTTTCCTTTCCGATCCACTTACCGATCGGACTTATTTTGGCTCTTCCTTTCCGAGCCGGGCGAATTCCGCCCGTTCGCGCTGGGCATCTTCTTTGCGCCCCACGCGCTCATAGGCAGTGGCTAGGGCGTAATGTGTCTCTGGGTTGCCGGGTGCTAACTTCACGGCAGCCTCGAGTTCCTGAACCGCGCGGACGGTGTCCCCTTTGACCAGCAAAATACGTCCTAGGGTTCTCCGCGCCGCGAAGTCGCGAGGCGCAAGCTTCACCGCCTCCTCGGCAAAAGGTAGGGCGGGGTCGAACTGCCCCCGCTTGATGTACTCGAGAGCGATCTGCAACCGGGCGGCGACGTGATTAGGGAAAAGCTCGATTTCGCGTCGAAACTCGCGCAGCGCCTCTTCAGAATGGTCCTTCAGGAGAAAAACTCCAAAGGCATAATGAACGTTAGGCTCCTGAGGATAGCGGCCCACAAGCTCCTGATACCCGCGATAGGCTTCCTCCGTACGATGTACCAGCGCGTCGTAGGTGGCGCGGCCCGCTTTCAACACCAGTTCGCGTTTGTCAGACGGCAGCTCGGACGGAAGATACGGCATGCGAAGAACATTCAACCCCAGGGCCTCGATGATGGCAGGGCTCTCCTTCCCTTCCAACACCAACGCAGCAAGGATCAAGCTGCCCTCTTCAAAGCGCTCAAACCGAGTTAGCAGCAATTCCAGATGATAGCGGGCAACATATCTGAGTTGTTGGAAGTCACCAAATCCGAGGGATTGACCTTTCATCAAGTGCTGTAAGGAACGCTCGTATTCGCGGAGTTCGAATTCGCACAGACCCAGCATCGCCCAGCCCGGTCCGGCCTTGGGCCGCAACGAGATGAACCGGCGAAGTGTCTCGCGAGCTTCCTCGTACCTGTCGAGATCATAAAGGATCGTACTCAGGTACCACCACCCCTCATCGTACGAGGGGCGCAGCCGCACCGCTTGCCGGTAAAGCTTGATCGCCTCTTCCAATTGGTCACGTTGTCGCGCCTCCGCCGCCCGCTTCGCAATTTGGTCAAAGGACACTGCCGCCGGGGGCCGATTGGGGGCCTGAGAGGCCGCCAATGCCGCGGCCACGACCAAGATTGGGAGATACAGGTTCATCTGGGTTGCGGTGTCGGTTCTCTCTCGCCGCGATAGGTGCTTCCGCGCTTTTCCTGGGCCGCGGCTTGACTTGCCTGCCGCTCGGCGTTCAACTTCTTGACAATGGCACGCTCCCGTGCCGCATCCTGCTTGCGTGTCAGCCGGTCATAAATCTTCGCCAGGGCAACATGGGCATCGACAAAACTGGGGACTTCCCGGACTACCTGCTCCAGTTCGCGCGCGGCCTCATCAAGCTTACCGGTGGCAGCGTAGAGAGTCCCGATATGGTAACGCACGTTTAACGCACTCGGGCGGACTAACTGCGCGCGCCTCAGATAGGCGAGTGCTTCGTCGTACTTCTGATCCTGTTTCAGGAGGACCCCGAGGTTCAGGTTCGAATGAAACTCGTTGGGATTGGTGGCCAGTTCTTTTCGAAATTCCTCGGCAGCATGCCCCGGGTCGTCGATCTCCATCAATGCCCGTCCATAGATCGAGTGGACATAGGGCAGGTTAGGGTTCAACTGCACCGCGCGTTCCAACTCCTTCCGGGCACCCAGCAAATCCTTTACCGCCAACTGGGCGGTACCGAGCATCAAGTGCGCTTCCGCAGATTCTCCCTGCCGAAGAATCCGGTCCACCAACACCTGGCCTTTTTCCACCTGCCCGTCGCGTATCAAAGCCGTGCCGAGCAGGTAGAGCAAGGTTTTGTCGTCGCCCTGCGTGGACCGCATCGGACTCAGCAGCTCTATTACTTTCTTGTTCTCACCCGTAAGGAGGTAGCAGTCCGACAGCAAATAAACCACCTGTGTGTTCTTAGGTTCCAGGGCCAGCACGCTGGATAGCTCCAATATGGCCTGAGGAATTTGCGCCGACTTGTAGTAGGCAAGAGCGAGATTTAGGCGGACGCCCGCATTGCTCGGGTCAATCGCCAGCGCCTTCTGGTATTGTTCGATCGCTTCCTGGTAACGCTCGCGCTTGGCCAGAGCAGCGCCAAGGTTCGACCGAGCTTCAACCTTGCTCGGCCGGAGCGCCAGGAACACCTGATATTCGCGGATCGCGCCCTCAAGGTCTCCAGCCTGGTGCAACTGGATTGCCCGGGAAAGGATGCGATCGGGCTCTTCGGCTTGCGCCCCCAGCGCGCCAGCCAGCACGAACAGGACAAAAAGCATGGTCCGCGCGCGGTCCATAACCCCATACTACTACAGCTAAACAAAAATGGGGTGGCCGGTGAGGGCCACCCCATCAAACCCAAAAACTGGCCGCCTTCCCTAGAAGAAGAACTTCAGGGCCAGTTGCAGAGTCCGGTGTCCATATTTGTGTTGCACGTAACCGAAGTTCGGGTTCTTCAAGTTCCCGTTCTGATTAAACTCGAGGTTCAAGTTGGTGTCGCCAGCCGTGAAGGACCACAGCGGGTGATTCAAGAAGTTGTACGCGGAGAAGCGGAATTGCAGCTTCTTGTCCTCCTTGAGGGTCCAGTTCTTGAATACCGAGAGGTCGTGGTTCACGAACGCTGGGCCAGCCGCATAGGGGAATACGTAATCACCATTGTGGCCAACGCTCGGTATAGCGAAACAAGCACCGTTGATATACTGGTGTTCGTGCAGAGCGGCGCCAGGGTCGCAAGTCACTCTTGGCATCAAGCTCACGGCATCAGTGCCGACGACTCTGAAATTATTCATCTGAGTTTTGCGGTCAGGCATATACGCGGAGAAGTTAAGGTTGACGCTGCCGCCCGCCGCTTGGATGTTAGCGCCGCTGGCAAATTGCGTAATGCCGGAGAACTGCCAACCATCCAGGATGGCCCGCCCCACAGGGGCTCCCGACCCTGTCCAGCTCTTGGCAAAATCAGGAAGCTGGATGACGTAAGAGATGTTGAAGATGTGGGTGCGGTCGTAACCCAGCGGACCGTAGTTGTCGAGAATATTGAATGGATTTCCAGCACTTCCCCCCTGATCATGGCCGTCGCGGATGCCCATGGTCTTCGAGAAGGTATAGTTGGCCGACCAGTTGATCCGTCCCTTTTGTCGCGCAATGGTGGTTTGCAGGGAGTGGTAGTTCTGGTACGAGGGATGCGTGAGGATGTTGATGTCGAGATAGTTCCGCAGAGGCCGGTAAGCACTCGGATCGCCATTAGGGTCGTCCAACATGGCTCCTATGGGAACCCTGTTGATGTTACTAAACGTGGTGGTGTTCAAATGCTCGCTCTTATTCCCAACGTAGCTGATCTCCCACAGAATTGCCGCCGGCAGCCGCTGAGAGAGTGTGAAGTTCCAGTTGTAGTTCACCGGCTGCTGATCGTCCTTGGCGTCATTTACGTTGACGTTGGTCCGAACCGTACCTGGCACGATGTTCTCGAGATCAGCTAGCATGTGAGCATCTCCGACGGACGTGTCCCTAAATCCGGCCGGAATGTCGAGCGCGCCGGTTCCTAACTGCGGTTCGTGGTAGCGATAAGCGGCAACCCCGCCTCGCAAGACCGTCATGCCGTTGCCGAACAAGTCGTACGCGGCACTCACCCTCGGGGCTACGAACAGAGATCTACTCGGGTTTCCGGACAGCGGGACGCTGGAGTCGATCTTGTTCCAGCGCAGACCCGTGAGCTTACCCAGATCAGCAGGATCGTTGCTGTACGTGGTCGGGTCGAAGATGGCCATGCCGATGCCCTCGCGGTCATACCAGGCCCCCAGGTGAGACAAGCGAACCCCGAATTCGAGCGTCAAGCGCGGGGTCGCTTTCCAGCTATCCTGGGCGTAGGCCTCAAATACCTTGAAGCCTTCGTTGTGCAAGTTGTTCTTCGTGGCTTCGCTGTACTGAGCCGCCCGGCCGGTGAGGAGGTCGGCTAAAGCATTGCCCGTGGTGTTCCCTCCCCAGGCGGTGTAAACAACCAAGCCATTGGAGTTCCCGCTGTTGGGTTGATTGTTGGTCACGATCTCGGCATAGCCGCCAAATTTCAACGTGTGCGTGCCGATGACCTTGGAGAGGTTGTCGGCGCCGGAGATCAGCCATTTCTTCGCGAACAGGACTGGATCGAAGCCGCCGGGGTTGTAAAGAGTCGGCAGGCCGCCACCCCAGGCAGTGAACGAGGGGATCTGCTCCAGCCCATTCTTAAAGATGCCTTGGTAAGGATAGCCGAGCGCTGTCCGCGAAATCTTCTTCGGGTCCTCAAAGGTGTTGGGAAAATTAATATAGGTTAACCCGAAGACGGTTTCGTTGGTGAGCGTAGGGTTGAAAACTCGGGTCAGACTGACGGAGAGCGCATCGGAAACGTTCTTGCCAACGATGGACGTCGGGTAGGGTACCTGGTTGGGATTGCGCCACCAGAACCCCACCGGGAAGGCCTGGGTCTCGCGCTGCAGGTTGTAACGAACAAATAGCTTGGTGTTGTCGCTAAGGTTGTAATCGACGCGCGCGAGCATCTGGTGCATGGGCTGATCCAACGTTACAGCGCTTACGTAGTTATCTCCTTGGCCCGCACCTTTGGGGTCCACGTTGGGCGGCGGTAGGAGGTTCACGAGAACCTGCCCGCCGGGATCGATCTGGTTCGCGGTAAGGACGGGCGTTTCGACTCCGCCAATTTTTGGAATACCCGTGACCTGCCAAGAACTGCTGGAGCCCCAGTAATTCCCCACCCCGCTGAAGTCGCCTTGCCGCATGGCTGCGGTGGGTACCTGGGCCCGCAAAACGCCTGTGTCAATCGTTTGCTGGTAATACTCATATGCGGCAAAGAAAAACATCTTGTCACGGTTCTTGTTGAAGTCCGTACCCGGGATGAGAACCGGACCGCCAATATTGCCGCCCGGGAAGCGATACTTGTTGTGAGGTTTCCCCTGGCCGGCAGCTTTGAGTTGCGGTTCGTTGGAGTTCATGCGGTAGTCACGGATGTAGAAATAGCCCTCGCCGTGGAAGTCCCGGCCACCGGACTTGGCCACGACGTCTATGACCACCGGTCCCTTGGCATGCTCAGCACTGTAATTTGATTGGAGGACCTTGAACTCCTGAATCATGTCCACATTGGGGTTGATGGGAATCGCGCAGTTGCAGCCCGGATCGGAAACGTGCGCGCCGTCCGCGACAATGTCCAAGGCATTGCCGCGTTGGCCGTTCGCCGAGTAATAGCCAATGGGACTTTGGCGGCCCCCGTCTCCGTTACCGTTGATTCCTATGGCCTCACCGGAAAACCCGGGCTTGTTCTCAAGACCATTACCGGTGAACGACATGCCAGGCAGAACTTTGATGAGCTCGGCTGCACTCCGCCCTAGCACCGAGATATTCTGGATCTGCTTGGCGGTGATGACCGCGCTCTTTTCGCCGGAGTCCACAGGCGCCAGCGTCTCAGCTACCGCGGAAACCGTCACCTCCGTCGTCGTGGGGCCTATTTCCAACATGATGTCAGAGACGTGACGTTTGTCTCCCGCGTTGAATGTGATCCCGGTGCGTTCCCACCTCTTGAACCCGCGCATCTCGACGGTGAGAGTGTAAGTACCGGGAGGAACAGCCGCAATCGTGAAGTACCCCTCCGTATTGCTCACCGTTTTCCAGGCCACACCGGAAAGCTCATCTTTCAGCGTTACGTTGGCATCAGGCACGATGGCGTGCGAGCTGTCTTCCACGATACCGGTCAGGGTTCCTGTCCTGGCCTGACCGTACGCCATTCGCAGCCCAACGCAGAAAAACACTACTCCACAGAGCACAAGGACGTAGTATGCACGTCTCCTCACGTGAATAGCTCCTTTCCTTGACCCGACCCTAAGCTTGTTTAGCTACGCCGACAAAATGCCGTAACTAAAAGATAGACCCACTGTAGTAAGAATAAAGGTGAAAAGCAAGGCTAAATCCGCTACGTAACTGTTACAAGGGACTAAGTGCTTCAGCTCCAGCATGGTTACTCGTCCTCGGCAGGTCTTGTAACGGGCCCTGACGTTCCTTGTTACACCGAAGCCCCAGTGTTATAATGCGCCCGCCGGAGGGTGCTATGGCACCGGCGATGCCATCTTCCCACGACAAGGCTGAGCTGGAGGCTGTTCTCTCCTCCGAGGCCTTCGCCAAATCTCCCAACCTCGCCAGACTCCTGGAATATATCTGTAACAAGTATTTTGAAGGAAACGCCAACGGTCTCAAAGAATACAACATTGGTGTCGAGGCATTGGGGCGCCCAGCGGATTTCGACCCCACCACGAGTTCGATCGTCAGGGTGGAAGTGCACCGGCTCCGCGAGAAGCTAAAGAAGTACTACGAGCATGAAGGTACCAGCCACCCTATCATGATCGCGCTGGAAGTCGGGCATTACATCCCGCAGTTCGTCAGGCGAGAGGAAGTGCTCCTCAATGCTGCGCCCAAGGAACCCGCGGCTTCTGACGGAGTTTCCAACGTCAACGCGGCGGTGTTCGCTCATGAACCCCAAGGACCACAGTTGGACCCCGGCCACCAGATCATTGCCAAACCGCTCGACGTGACGATGGTCGGCGGCTCCTCCACCTCGTATTCGGTTGTTCTGAGGCTCCTCAGGCGAAGGGAGTTCCCGGCACTCATCGTAGGCCTCCTAGTTGTCACCGTCGCCGTCGCCGTTTGGAAGCTGGCCGGGCTGAGGCCAGGGAAAGCCACTGTGACTGTCTCCTCCTCTCCAAGCGGTACGACTGCCGGCGCTCTCCGGGAGGGAGAGGGAGTCCGGATCCTGGCCGGCTACTTCAAGGACAACTACATCGACCGGAAGGGAAATGTATGGCGGGGCGACCGCTACTTCACCGGAGGTTGGGCGTCAGATCAACCGCGACAGTTTATCGCCCGCACCTCAGACCCCACCCTCTATCGGGCATCCCGCCAAGGGGAGTTCTCGTACGATATTCCGCTCCGAGCGGGGGTTTACGAATTCCGACTGTACTTTGTGGAGACCAATTTCGGTCCCGCCACTTATGCGGGCGGCGGAGAAAGCAGCCGCGTTTTCTCCATCGACATGAACGGTAAGCCGCTGCTGCCTGAATTTGATCCGTTCCGGGAAGCCGGGGGCAACAACGTCGCTCACGTGTGCGTTTTCAAGGATGTGACTCCTGCTCCTGACGGTTACCTTCATCTCAGGTTTCGCAGGTTCAAAGATGAACCCTTCGTAAATGCCCTGGAGGTCGTGCCCGGCATTCCGGGCAAGTTGCACCCCATACGCATTGTTGCCCAGGACAATTCCTATACCGACCGCACGGGACGGGTATGGTCCCCCGATTGTTACTTCAGTGGTGGACGACTTATCACCCACAAAGGTCCCGTGGCCGGAACGCCGGACCCCGATCTTTACGCTGGTGAGCGGTTCGGCAATTTCAGTTACGCCATACCGGTTGCGAGCGGAAAGCACACGGTTACACTTCGATTCGCAGAGACATACTTTGGGGCCGAAAACGCCGGGTTTGGCGGCGTCGGGAGCCGAGTCTTTGATGTTTATTGCAATGGTGTGGCCCTGCTTCGAAACTTTGACATCTTCAAGGAGGTGGGCGGCGCAAATCGAGCAGTGGACAAGACCTTCCGCGGGCTCGAACCTAACGCGGCAGGCCTCCTGGTGCTCAGCTTTGTCCCAATAAAGAACTACGCTTGCGTGAACGCGATCGAGGTGGTCGAGGAGTAAAAGCAGGCCGGCGCTGCTGATCGCCCTGCTGTTGTAGGTCGCGCAAAGCCCCCTTTCAGACTCGAAGAGCGTGTGTTTAATGCCTTTAACGTTCATTCTTCTTTCTTCCCCCCAGCCAGCGAGAATGCTCCCCTTCCGATCCTTGACGGGATTGTGAGCCCCATCCATACTAAGGCCCACAATGTTGAAGGCCCTTCAGTTCGCGCTTCTTGCTTGTTCCCCACTCGCCTGGCTTTTCTGGTTGGTCCCGCTTGCACCCTCAAATGCGTCGGAGCCCTCTCGACAGGTTGCCCCCATACAGTTCAGGAACATTGGCGCTTCTTCCGGGGTGCGCTTCACTCTTGACAACAGTGCTACGCCACACAAGTACCAGATCGAACCCATGGTGGCGGGCGTTGCCCTCTTCGACTACAACAATGACGACCTTCCCGACCTCTACTTCGTGAATGGCGCGCGAATCCCCGAGCTCCAGAAGACGGGTCCTGAGTATTCCAACCGTCTGTACAAAAACCATGGCGACGGCACGTTTGCCGACGTCACCGAGCAGGCCCGTGTGAAGGGCGAAGGCTACTCGATGGGAGTCGCTGCCGGTGATTATGACAATGACGGTTGGGAAGACGTCTACGTAGTCGGCGTGAACCGAAACACGCTCTTTCACAACAATGGGGATGGAACATTCACGGATGTCACGACCAAGGCGGGTCTCACCGGGCTCGACCCGCAGCGCGGCAAGATGTGGTCAATTTGCGCTGGATGGTTTGATTACGACAAAGATGGCTGGCTTGACCTCTTTGTGGTCAACTACTGCCTCTGGGGTTTTGATAAAGACCCTTTTTGCGGGTCTTCGCGAGCCGGACGACGCGTTTATTGCCACCCTTCCAAGTTCGACCCTCTGCCCAACGCCTTGTACCATAACAACCGCGATGGCACCTTCAGCGATGTCTCGCTCACCTCGGGCATTGGCGAACATTTGGGCAAGGGAATGGGTGTGGCCTTTGCCGACTACGATGACGACGGGTACACAGACGTCTTCGTCGCCAACGACACCACGCGTAACTTTCTCTTCCACAACAACGGCAACGGGACATTCGAGGAGGTAGGACTGCAGGCCGGAGTGGCTTTCAACGGAGACGGTGCTGCCCTGTCTTATATGGGCGCAGACTTTCGTGATGTGGACAACGATGGCCTCCCGGATATCTTCGTGACGGCCATTTCCAACGAGACCTTTAGCTTCTTTCACAACCTGGGGGGACGGCTCTTTGAGGATCTGACCCATCCGAGCGGGCTGGGCCGCTTGAGCATTTTCCTGAGCGGCTGGAGCAACGGTATTTATGACCTAAACAACGACGGGTGGAAGGACCTGGTCTCCGTCAATTCCCACGTGAACGATAACATCGAAATGGAAATGAACGTTCCCTTCAAACAACCGAACGCCGTTTTTGCCAATGCCGGTGACAGGTTTGTGGATGTCTCAGCGAGCGCGGGTGACGACTTCCAGATTTCGAATGCTCATCGGGGGTGTGCCTTTGGAGACGTGGACAACGATGGGAGAATCGACCTAGTGGTCTCAGTTCTGGCTAGCCCCGCGGAAGTCTTTCGCAACGTCTCAGCGACAAGCGCTCACTGGCTGATCGTCAAGACCGCGGGGACGCTCAGCAATCGAGATGGCATTGGTGCCAAGATTCGCCTGGAGTCGGCGAGCGGCGTCCAGTACAACCATGTCTCCACGAGCGTCGGGTATGCCAGTTCCAGTGACCGGCGTGTGCATTTTGGTCTCGGCAAGGATACGGTGGTGAAGTCTCTCGAAATCCGGTGGCCGAGTGGCATCCGGCAGGAACTCCGCGACCTTAAGGTCGATCAGATCCTTACTGCCGTCGAGCCCCGCCAGAAGAATCTGTAGCCATAAGAGCTCAAGGGCGCTTGTCGGCGAGTCGCGCAGCCTCTTGAGCATGCTTCGAGGCTACCTCAGTTTGCCCCATTGCCGTGTAGATGCGCGCCAGCAGGTAGTGAATCCGATACACCGAGCCCGTCTCGCGCAGTGCCATTTCGCCTTCTTGCGCTGCCTCTGCCCACTGTTTCATTCGGAAGAGCTGATTCGCTAACTCATAGCGCGCGTCCGCATCCCGGGGTGTCACCCTGACGGCCTCCCTGAATTGGGCAAGGCTTTCTGGGGCGCGATTCTGCTTGGAAAGGAATACGGCATAGGCAACGTAGACGCGCGCGTCAGGGTGCTTCTGAAGCCGGCTCACCCCAATCCCTTGGAGGTACACCCGCTCGGCTGCCGAAGACTTATTCATCACGTCGAGGGTCAGAGCCAGGTTCTCATACGTCCGGACTTGGTGGGGGTCCAGGCGCAAGGCGTTTTCGAACGCGTCTTTGGCTTTAGGGAAATCATTGCGCAGGAAATAAGCTCGCCCCATCATAAACCAGGTGTCCGAATCCTGGGGGTTCAACCGCAGCGCCTCTTGGAAAGACGCCCGAGCGTCCGGCCAATCGTCGATCGCGGTATAAACCATGCCCAACGCGGTGTAGGCTTTTGCGTACTTGCGGTCGAGCCTGATGGCTTGCTTCGCCGACTCGTAGGCCTGCGTGAATTTCTTTTGGTTAAACTGCGCCCCAGCCAGAAGACAGTAGACCTCTGGTGATTGATGAAATCTTAGATGCCCCTGGAAACTCCTTTCCGCCAGAGCCGGTCGGCCGGTGGCATAGTAGATGGTCCCCAAGCGAAGCAGCGCTTGGGGGTAATTCGGGTGGCTGGACTCGATTCGGGAATAGAGCTGCTCAGCCTGTGCAAACTCTCCCTCACGGTATAGCCGCTCGGCAGTCTCAAAGCCATCTTCCGGGAAACCCGCCATGAGGGCATACGAGAAGCCGGTCATCAAGACGAGGAGGATTCTCACGGGCTACACACCTGCACCCGGGAGCACACCACGGGTGACCCTCAAGTACGTCTCACTCCGTTAATGTATCATGAGGGTGAGTTCCAAGGTCACGTGAGGTAGGAAAACCGCCGAGGGTACGATGGAGAACTGACTTACACACTCTCGCGCCGCGCCTCTATTGCTCGACGCCGATGTTCATTCTCTTGGAGCCGCGCAGCGGTTTGCCCCAGTAGTCTTGGGTTCCATAATCTGGAGTGTATTCAGTGCCTGCAGCCAGGCAGGGAGAATCCGGGAGCAAGCGGTAAGCATCCAGCGGCAGGTGCCCTGTGCCTGCCTGACCCGCGGCCTTCAAGCGCGGGTCCTTGAAAAAGCCATATCCCTCCTGGCCGGTGGCTTCGCGGAAGGTCGCAAAATCCGAGAAGGTTTGATCTCCCCACGTCATTTTCAGCGCGGACGGTGAAAAGTAGTCATTAAAGTCGAAGGAATTGTTCTGGCTCGCGGCCTCGCCGGGCACGCGCAGCACTGCCCTGCCTTCCTCCGCGATGACGATATTGTTAAAGACCCGAACGTTGCTTCGGAATCCGTCTTCCTTGTCACCCCGAAAGTGGATTGCCGCTCCAGCGTCTGAACCCTTGAAGTAGAAGACGTTGTTGTAGACTTCAGAATCCTGGAGTGTTCCGTAGCAGAGGATCCCACCGTAGTCGTTCTTGCGGCCATCATTCTGAGAAACATTGAAGCGCACCACAGAGCGCGTGGTGAAACCGCGTCCGCTGCCCATGAAAAGGTAGCCGGCGCCATCGTTGTCGTGCGAATAGCAGTATTGAATGATGCAATTTACACATGACCAGTCGATGTCGAAGCCGCCGCCATCGTGCGTGCCGGGCGTCACATTTTCGTAAGATTCGCAGTACTGGATGACGATATTCTCCGAGTTCCAACACCAGATGCCCACGCGCGCGTCCTGCTTCCAACCATTGCGGTAGGCCGTGCAGTACTCAATGACTCCGTCCCGGCCACTGTATATCTTGATTCCATCCCAGCCGTTGCCGTAAGCCATCGAACGCCGGATGGCCAGCCCGCGCACTTCGGCGAAGTCCTTGCCTTGAATGAAAATTCCGCTGTCCTGGTTATTGAAGGAAACACAATCCTCGATGACGTCGTCGTCGTAATTGCCGTAGGTTCCCTCGCCCACATGGATGCCGGACTGCCCAGCATCGTGCGCCACGCAGTCCCGAATGCGGATGAACCGGTAGTGCGCTTGTCGTGACGCGGCCCACGCCTTGAGGGCATCCTGCTTGGAATCCTTGCTGTTGGTCACCTCAAGGCTTTCGATGATCCAGGCGTCCTGGCTGTAGATAAGCACGGCGGGGCCAGCGCCGCCGTCAATGAAGGGCCGCTGCCCTTCCCCGTACGCGGCTAAGCGGATGGGTTTTTGTGGTGTCCCGCTTCCTTTCGGCTGAAGCGTGCCCTGCCAGCGCCCGCCTCGCTTCAACAGGATTTCGTCGCCAGGCTGGAACGTCTTGGCATTGACCTTCTCGAGCGAGCGCCAAGCTTCGGCTGGGCTCAGGCCGGAACGCGAGTCATCTCCGGAAGCTGCATCCACGTGGTAGCGTGATGCCCAGGCCGGCATGCCCGCCCAGGCAAAGAACAGAAGCAGCGCGCAGACAACAAGGCCGCGACGGCCGGCGTTAGATTTTGAGGCCAGGCGTGACAGGGTGGACAAGGGAATTCTCCTTTGGGCGAGTTTCTTCGAGGCGGGGAAAAAGCAGGGGCGGGTCTGAAGCCCGCCCCTACAACAGCGTCAGATGTCTACCACTCGAACCGGGCACCAATCTGTCCCTCACGGGGTGAGCCAACAATGCCAGTTACGTAGCCAAAGGGCTGATCCGAAGGATTGCCAATGTTGGTGTTTGGATCCCGGAAGTGATGCCGGCTAAAGATATTGTACACCTCAAAACGGAACTGCACTCTGAACCGCTCGGCAAACCTAAAGTTCTTCAGGAGCATTACATCTTCGTTCGACCAGCCGAAGCCGCGGAAATCACTGCGGTACATCGGCACCGTCCCCAGATCCCCGTAAGCGGGATTGGAGAAGTTGGCAGGATCGAAGTATAGGTTTCCCGAGGCGGCGGGGTCGCCATAGTTGAAGTTCGCGGCATTGAACTTACGCTGGTAACTGCCGTTGGCGTTCCGGACCGCGTAAATGGGCCTTTCCCAGCCGGCGTAATAGTTGTTGGAGTTGACGCCGATCGGAGAGCCGGAGTTGTACTTGATCATGCTGCCGAGGGTCCATCCGCCGACTACGGCATCCACGACTTTATTGCTGTTAGAAAGGAACCGACGGCCCTTGCCAAAGGGCAGGTCATATTGGACGAACCCTTTCACTACGTGCCTCCGGTCGTAGAAGAGGGGCGCTTTCGCTTCCTTTTCTCGCTTGGTGACGTCCTGGAGAGGGCCTGCCAACCAGAGCTCCTGGAAACTACCCAGGCCGTTCTGAAGATTGCCGCGGGCACCGGCCAGCGTGTAGCTCACGTCTGTTGCTAATCTGGCTACCGGACAGGGAGCGGCACCTTCAATGATTTGGAGTAAGAGATAGGTGCCACCGCGGGCAGTCCCAGTTTAAGGGATTTGGGCCTGCACTGTCGCTTGTCCGTTAAATGCGGGAGCATCAACCTTCAGGGCGGCATTCTATTGCATCGCATGCCTTGGAAGCGAAGAGAGACCGGCGGAAGTCTTATCGAGGATAGGCTTTTGGGCAAAGAGGAGAGACCGGGCTAGGAGTGGGGATGACAATTCGTCCCTTTTACAGGGGGTGAATTTTTCTCACACCGAGCTCATCCAGCTATTGACTTCCTGCAAAAATCATGCTGCCCGTAATCTAGTACTAAGTTGGGAAACAGCGGTAGTCAGCGCCAGCGCATCGCCGCGAGTGACCTCATTTGACCGCGAGGGTTATCCGATGCCTCACTCCACGCACGGTTTCCTGTTTGAGCCACAATTGTACGCCCCGGTTAATGATCAACCACGGCGAGGCGCTTTCATCTGTTTAATTCAGCGCGGCCCAGTTCACGCGAAGCAGGCCCAAAGACTTTGGCCCAGGAGGTGAGAAATGCGAACAAGCGTACTGTTTACTCTCGTAAGTGCTATGTGTGGCCTTCTTCTTCTTTCAGGGACGGCGCGCGCGCAATCAGGGCGCCCGGAGTTCGTCCAGAATGAGGTCTTAGTGAAATTCAAGCCAACTCAACGAGTCCTGGCGATTGCGGAGCAACTTCCCCGACTGAACGCCGTGATTCGTAACCATATAAGCGCCTTGGCTATAGATGTGCTCAGATCCGAGAGCCTGTCCACACAACAACTCCTCGAACGGCTGCGAGGACACCCGGCAGTAGAGTATGCGGAGCCGAACTACTTCTCGTACCCTCTCTACACACCAAACGACCCTTCGTTCTCCCAGCAATGGGCTCTGTCGAAAATACAAGCCCCTCGGGCATGGGATATTACGCGAGGTAATGACACCGTGGTCTCCGTCCTTGATACTGGAGTTCAGGCAGATCACCCAGACCTTCAGGGGCGACTGCTCCCAGGCACGTCAATCGTTCCCGGTTATTCAACGCCGGTCGACACATGCCAGGGGACTTTTTGGGATTACACCGGTCACGGGACCCATGTGGCGGGGACCGTCGCCGCCGCCACCGACAATGGCATTGGTGTCGCCTCCATTGGATTCAATGCGGATTCCGGGGCAAGGCGGGCAGGATTCCGAAATCATCCCGGTCAGCATTCCGAAATGAAGCCGGTCACGATTCCGGGATGAAGCCGGGCACTGATTCCGATTTCAAGCCGGTCACTTTTGGC
>Ga0315280_10001726_pt1 | contig 36870 bp, 41 predicted proteins | sample YL17G06_40_MG_FD_203697 | JGI IMG/M metagenome (GOLD analysis project Ga0315280, IMG submission 203697) | Sediment microbial communities from Yellowstone Lake, YNP, Wyoming, USA - YL17G06_40 | ecosystem: Environmental > Aquatic > Freshwater > Lake > Sediment | place: USA: Wyoming | collected... | reverse complement strand
GGTTGCCAATAAAGTTAGTCGGGAGAGTCTTATAGACAGTATTCTGAAGCTCTCTGTATGTACCTAAGGCTATTCCACCTCGAACCAGAATGCCATCAGAGATCCAATCAGCGAAGGGAAGACGGATGGCAGAAAGCAAATCAACAGCATTTTCTATTCGTGAGGCGACAAATCCACAATCGCTGAAAACGTTGAATCTGACCTTCTTGTATTCAGTCGCTGACCGCACAAGGGGGCTATAAAAATCAAACATCGTTAATCTTATGTCTTCAACGTCATTCTTATAGGAAAAACCTTGAACATCAAAATAGGCCACAACTGCCCGTGGCATTTTTATTGGTTCACTCATGCACACATGGAATTTGTCTATTCCAATGTTAGAACCTATCGGAGGTATCTTTCCGAAAGAAACAGCACGCATGGGAGCAATCAGACGCTTCTTCCCATTCAGATAATCTTCTACGAGACTAGTTGCCATTGGAATCCTCCATAATACTCTCTGTGTTCTTAGACAATAATTCTTTCTACGACCATCGCGTGCTACGATCTTAGCTAGGAATGACGAAACGTTCAAGATCACTATACTGATGGAAGACCCTATGTCAGAGCGATAGTTGTGGTCATAAATCCTGATACCCTAAGCGCGCGCCTCTATGAACGGGACTGGGCGTTTCTAACGTGCCTCGCCTACCCTGAGCAAGTGGAAAGCTGGGAGTCTGCATGAGCTGGGGGCAAAGGGGCAATTGCGAACGTGAAGAAGCGTTCGCTCTGACCAGCTCCACTGCTCTCCGTGCTTAAGTTCGAACTTAAGCAGGGCGAGGAGTAGACGGCTCTGAATCAGTGTTGTTTGATGTTAAGATTCCTCTTTCTCGTATTCCTCTCGAAGTCGTGCCAGAGCCTCCTGTACGGCATGGCTCAGGCTACTGAATCCTTCGTCTTTTCTTTTTTTCTTAACCGTTCCTCCCAAAAAGCCCCAAACCAAAAACAGAGAAAGGCAATAAGTTCGAAAGGAATCAAGAAACTCAGACCTTGAAGCCAGAATTCACGAGCTAGTAGAACGGCAACGCCGAACAGTATCATTACTGTAAAACTGAGCTGCCAATCATAAGCCGACCTACGATAAAACCAACGCCGTTCTTTAGCAAAGCATTCCTTCTTCAACATGAGTTTTCCGAACAAGACTCTTTCAGTGAATTGGAAGTTATCAGCTATGCCTTTACCCCTGAACTTGATTTCCCTAAACTGGATTCTCTCATCCTTTCTAGCGTCCTTATTGATTGCCTCAAAAAAGGATTCGAATTCCTTTTGCTTTAGTAATCTCATCAATTGCTTTTGTACATTCTCGAAGTCTTCTGTCCTACCATTACAAGATAACCGATGCTTAACGAGGGCAATCAAAGAGATAAGGGTAAAACCGAATCCGACTAAGAGTATCAGTATTCTTGCGGTTTGGATTTCGTAGTTTAACTGAGTGGTTTGGATTTGGTATAATTGAACGTATGCGATGCCCAAGACTGAGATAGTAGTTATGAGAAGCGTAGGGATTTGCCAAACTGAATTGCTATCATTTCTAATACCTTGCCAACATTCTGAATATTGTTGTAACAAAATCTTGAGGTATTCTTTCTTAGCAGGTGAAAAGCCATCGACACTCATTCTTGAATCACTAGTGCGTCCTCTGTTGCTGTGCAGATTTAAGATTTCTGTCTTTGAGGTTTTCAGCAAGAAACGAACGGCTTTTATTTTCTCTTCTTCACTCTAAATGTGGATGGCTTAGGTATGTCTAAAAGGTCAAAATGGCAGAGTCTCAGCTTAGCGTGGAAAATCATCGCTGGATTGTCGGTTATACTAGGCTTGGTTGTTTCAATTGTTACCCTTCTTCAATGGCTTGGGGCAGTAGATTTTTGGCATCCGTTGTACGATTTTCTCACGTCTTCTGTTTCAATTTACTACTTTCTTCTCACCTTTGCTATAATACTCATTTTTGCTTATTCATTATTTAGGTTCGGAAACAGAGAGAACATCTTGGATTGGGATTATGGAAGATGGATAGCGGAATCGTGTGAAACACCACGAACAACAGAATATCTGAGAAGGAAATATGAAGAGTGGAGCGAAGGGATTTTAGGTGGACCCAATTTTGACCATTACATGAAACGACTAGAAAAGCAAGGATACCTAAAATACCGAAACGGAAAATGGGAAGTCACGGATGAGGCATTAGACTACATTGACAAATATCATGGTGGTTAAATCGTTTTTTTGTCTCGGTCTTGCCGTTTCGTTGACTATTGCTCTTTCAGTCTTGGAAGTGTTTTTTCCGAAATGATTGAAGTGTGGGAGAAGACCAGAGCCACCAAAACCAAGAAATCACGATGTATATGACTGTCACCGCTAGGGACCCATTGAGAACGTAAGGCAAGGTAGAATTAATGTACGTAGTGGTTTGCATGCCAACAAGTCTGAACATGAAGGAAGCATTGACAAGCACGACCAGAAGAACAATCAAAAGCAAACCAAGAGCCAAAAGGCTTCTTGCAAACACCAGAATGCACTTTCTTTTGATTCCCAAATATGAAAGATAGAAAGGAATTGCGGCTAAGAGTATCAGGGTACAATAGTAGCCCGCGAGTGAGAGGAAGTCAGCGGCAGACCCTGAAAAGATAGGTTCCGCTGAAAAATTCGCTTGCTGTATTGTGCTTAATATGTCGCTTGGCATCATTAGGATAATCGAATCCATAATAAAGAGGAAACCCAAAAGCACGGTAGCAATTTCGATTTCTATTCTGGGCGATTCCTTCGCATCGCTTGAAGTCATAATTAGCTCGTACGGTTTGCTTCAAACGTGCTTATTGGTTTTTCTGTTCTGGGTTCTGTTAACTTCTCATAGGGATGGGCTAACGTGTTAACTGTCGTGGGATGAGTCATTGTTTTTGTGTTCTACGCTTTTGCAGGTTCTGTTACCTCTCCGTCGGGATTTGTGAACGTGTTACTTTTCGTCGGATGATCCAGTATTGCTAAGTTATTCATGATTAAGCGGTACTATACCATGCAGGAATCAAGTTAATCAGGCATTGGGTCACGATGCTCTGATAACTCGCTTCTTTCCATAATTCATCTAACCCAACTTGCCCTATTTCAGTGAAGGTAATATCCTTTGAGTAGAAAATGTTTGATCCATCTATCCATACCAACCCATGCGTCAATCCATTTCTCAAATCTTTGTTGACTCTCTTCCTTATTCTCTCGCCACTTGCACCAGTACATTTAGCGATCTGTCGGAGTAAGGTTCCGATTCCCATAACGTCATAGAAGGGATACTCGTACTTATTTGCTACGTTCATTGGTACTGTTTTCAAAACAAATAGGAGGCAACTTCTGAATAATTCAATATTGCGAAGGAACACAGAGACAGATTCAGAGAAAAGTAGATAGAGATACAACTTTTCATTGAACCCGTATTTCTTGTTGTGTTCAACAAATTCTCTGTTTCTTCCATAGATCAGTCTCCCCTGCGGAGTTGGAATCACAAACAACATGTTGAATGCCGAGGTTAACCCATTGGATGTTAGAATTATGTTTAGGAAATTCTTCCTTTCTGGCATTGCTAAGGTTGTTAGCAAGTAATGCTTCTTGTCTAAATCGCGGAAAACATCCCAGAGTTCAGATGCGATTTCTGAAGCAAAACACCGATTCTCTTTGGGCAACTTAGTTATCCAGTCATCGAGAGATGACATCCAAACACACTCCATGCGACTTATCTGTCGCGACTTAGCATCTTAGATTTTTCCTTTGTGAGTCTGTTTGATAGCAATTCTTAAATCGCATTCCCTTGCAACTGTAATGAGTGACATCTATGAAGGCTTTCATTTCAGTTGATCTTGAAGGCATGCCCTACATTGTCATCCCGGGACACTTGAATCTGAAGGGCCCGTTGTACGACGAGGCAAGAAGGATCGCAACCAAGGTCACATTGATTGCGGCGGATGAGTTGAACAAAAATGGTTTTGACAAGGTCATCATCGCTGACAGTCACGGGCCTATGGTTAACATTCTAATCGACGACCTACCTGAGTACGTAGAGATCGTAAGGGGTTTTCCTCGTCCTTTGAGCATGATCGCGGGGGTTGAAGGCTGCAAAACAGCGATGTTTCTCGGATACCACGCCAAATTCGGGACTGCAAAATCAACGTTTGACCACACCTACAGCGGTGCGAGCATAAACCGCGTGGAAGTAAATGGAGTAGCCGCCAGCGAATTCCTACTCAACGCATACGTTGCCGGAGAACTAGGCGTTCCTGTCGCTTTGGTCGCCGGCGAGGCTCAGCTTCTCGAGGATGATGTCAAGAAGAGCGCACCGTGGGCTCAGACCGTCGCGCTGAAAAGCTCTCTGAGTCGTCTTTCAGCAAAGAGTGCGAGTATGGTCAGTATCGAGAAAGAACTGCGAGAAGCCGTCAGAAGGGCAGTAGCTGCGCAGAAGAAGGGCAAAATCGAACTGTTAATAGCCAAGAATCCAGTGAAGATGGGAATAACCTTCCTGGCAAGCCAATTTGCAGATGCTGCCGAACTGTTGCCGAGCATCAAGAGAATTGACGGGTTAAGAGTCGAGTATACGACGAAAAGCATGGCGGAAGCATATAAGATGTTCGAGCTGCTGGCGCTTGCATCAAGTGGAATGCAGGCGCTAATGGAAAGCCTGAGATAGCAGAACCCGTTGTCCAGAATGAGCGAACTCCTCTATCATGTACTCGCAAGCCAAAGAAAACGTTTGACTATCGAAATCAATAAGAGCATTTTCAACCAAGAATGAGTTGGAGCAAGGTCGAGGAATGAAGTTCTCCTTCATCAATGCTGGTCCAAACGCGGATATCGACGACCGCGAAGGGAAGAAATCCCTTGCCGCATGGCCGCCTCTGGGAATATTGTATTTGGCTGCAGTCCTGAAGGAAAAGGGCGTTGAGGTTTCCGTACTGGATCAGGCGGCGAAAGGTCTCACCATGAAAGAAACCGCAAAATGGGTGAAGGCCGAGAACCCAGACATTCTGGGTTTCTCAACATTCGCAACCTCAGGCCGTACAGCCGCGTTGATAAGCGCGGAAATCAAAAAGGAGAACCCTAACATCACCGTGGTTTTCGGAAACTACTACGCCACATTCAACCCTGAAAGAGTACTGAGAAAGTATGCTTCAGTTGACATCATCGTGCGCGGAGAAGGAGAGCGAACTGTCATCGACATGGTCGATTGTATCAAGCACGGTCGGAACCTGAAGGACGTTCTGGGAATCACCTTCAGGAACGAAGGTGGAGTGGCTTCAACAGCCGATAGTCCTTTGATCAAAGATTTGGATAGTCTTCCTTTCCCGGATCGTTCACTAGTCGGTGAAGACTACCACTCCATGATGGCGGGAGCCAACATAGCGCCGAAAAAGTTCACCAGCATCGTCTCTTCTCGTGGCTGCGTGTACCGATGCCGATTCTGTTGCTGTACACAGTTCGCCCACAACAGATGGAGACCCAGATCCGTCAAGAACACGATGGAAGAACTTCGCTTCCTTGCTTCTGAGGGGTACAAGCAGTTCATCTTTGTCGACGACAATTTCACGGGAAATCCCAAGAATGTGATCAAGCTTTGCAGGGAGATGAGAAAGGAAAAGCTGGACATGGAATGGATATGCGAAGGAAGAGTCGACACTGGCTCCTACGAAATGTTCTGGGAAACCGCCAAAGCAGGCTGCAAAATCCTCTATTTCGGCATCGAAAGCGCCAACCAGCGAATTCTGGACTACTATAACAAACGGATAACGCCTGATCAATCCAGAAATGCTGTAAGAACGGCAAGAAAAGCAGGAGCAGACGTAATAGTCGGATCCTTCATCGTAGGCGCGCCAGACGAGACCAGAGAAGAAATCCAAAACACAATAGACTTTGCAAACAGAATTCCGATAGACATACCTCAATTCAACATTTTGGGCGTTTACCCTGGAACGGAGATTTGGGACGAATTCGAAGCGAGTGGTCTTTTGAAAGGAGGCGAATATTGGGAGACAGGAATCGCAGTTTCGGAGATATGTCCAACGGCCGTGCCTTACAACGAAATAAGATGGATGATTCATGATGGTTTCTACCACTTTGCCCGAAGGCCAAGCTTCGTTTCGAAGCAAATGGCTAGACTGATTAGAAGTCCCTATCGCATCAGAACCATGGTAAGCAACCTCACCCGCCTAGGAGGAGTCATAGAAAACCTCCGCAGCATCACCTAGGTTCTAACCCGACGTCTCCAAGAACACACGATTCTGTCTTTTGACTTGCAAAGCCGTTCAGCCCGTTCCGACAAATCTCAAGCTCTTTGGTGTTATCTGTTCTCGACACATGATTTAAAATTCTTGCAGACAATTAACGCGCGCTTATCTTCACTTTGTCTTCAATCTTAGCGCAACTGTAACTGCGAAAACCGTGATTCCAGAAACAACCACCATGGGCCCAGATTGCACATTCAGATAATTTGATAGCAAGACTCCTGAAGACACGCTGATGGCCCCAAAGGCTGAACTCATCATTGAGTATTTGAGTAGGTTAGAGCTGATGTTCTTTGCAGACGCCGCAGGAACTGCGACCAAGAAACCGACCAACAGGGTCCCAACGATTTTTATGCCTGTGGCTACCACGAGGGAGACTAGCAGAAGATACAGAAGATCTGTCTTAGAGACACTAATGCCTTTTGAGATTGCCAGATCTTCCGAAATCATTCCAAGGACAAGTTTCTTGTAAATCATCTTCGTCAGAAGAATAGCTACAATAGAAATGATTACTGCTGCCACAGTGTCTAATAGGGTCACATTTGTTATGTCGCCAAAAAGAGATTCGAGCAAATCAAACCGGTCAGGTATCATCAGTATTCCTATTGCCAATGCCAACGTGAATGTTGCTCCCACTATGGATTCATAGGATAGTTTGGTAACCCTTCCCAAGTACCATATGATGATGGCGGAAACAAAGAGAGCAGCGAATGCCCCGATGAAAATTGGAAAGTGAAACAGAAGCCCCAGCGCCAGCCCCGGTAATGCAACGTGCGAAAATGCATCACCAACGAGCGCCATTTTTTTCAAAACCATAAGGGAGCCCAGATATCCGGCAGAAGCACCTGCTGCAACTCCTATCAATAAGCTAAAAAACAACGTATCTAGCGTGAACATCACCCTTTATCTTTGGGGTGCTCCAACGCACACCGTTTCGCCATAAAGCGTTCTTTGAACGGTCGGGTTCATAATCTCTTTTGACTCCCCGAAAAAGGTCACGCATCTGTTCAGGGCCAACAAGTGGTCCGAATACTCGTTGACGATGTGCACGTCATGCGTTATCAGAAGAATTGTCATCTTTTTACTCTTTTTCAGCTCGTTAAGCATAACGAGAATAGGCTCTTCACCGCCAATGTCCACGCCCGTCGTGGGCTCATCAAAAAGCAGCACGTTGGGATTATCGACTAAAGCCCATGCAATCAACACCCTCCGCAGCTGACCGCCAGAAAGAATGCCTAACCTCTTATCTGATACATCCTTTCCCTCAAGTCTGACTGCATCAAGGCAGCTTGCGACATCTGTTCCGTCCCTGAACGACAAGAATTCTTTCACTGAAATGGGAATATCGCCAACAGCTATGTTTTGAGGCACGTAACCTATCTTCACTTTTCCTTCCCATTCTATCTTTCCTTCGTATGGAACCAGATTCAGCAACGTTTTGAACAACACTGTTTTGCCTGCGCCGTTAGGTCCGAGCACAGCCAAGGTCGTTCCCTTCTCGACCTTGAAATTTACATTGTCCAAGATTTTTTGATTCTGAAGCGTCACGCTGAGATTCGACACTTTCAATATGTAGTCACTGCTGTTCTCCATAGGCAACGAACTCATTTCAAACTAGAAGTGAATATTGCCAATATAGGTTTTGCCAATAACTACCACTGCAAATCTGGCGGCTGTTGCGGCTGTCCCAAATATATACAACAGGGAATTAGACAGTTTGTGTCGCGATGGGAATCTTCAACCCTAAGTTTTAATACGACAGACCTTTCACAATCTACGCGGAGTTACGGTCGAAATTGGTTACTCTGACGGATGACGCCGCCATCCTTTCAGCGTTAGCAGGCGTTTCAGCAACAATTTTCATCTTGCTTCAGCTCAGGCACATGGAAAAGCACAGGGATCTCGAGATTTCAATGAAACTGTTCGATTGGGCAGAGAGTGACCGACTTCACAAGGCTTTCAGATGGATTGAGGACAAATTCCAATTTGAAGACTATGAGAAATACAAGGCGCAGGTGGCAAACGACTATGAAGCGAGCGACTATCCTTACGAGGTCACCGCCTTCTTTGAGGAAGTAGGTTTCTTAATCGAAAAGAAATTCATAGACATTGACGTCATAGCCGACCGTCTAAATGCCTACATAATCTCAAACTGGAAGAAACTGGAACCCTGGATCATGGCTCTACGAAAAGAGAAAGGCGACAAAACTTTCGGAGAACACTTCCAGAAGCTCTATGAAAAAACGATTGCATACATGAGAAGAAACTCAAAGTACAATTGACACGCAGGCTTGGCGTGCACTCTCACTTTCTGTTATTTTCAGGAGCAGCAGAAAAGATGAAACACTATCGTGACACTGTTCTGCATCAAAATGATGAGAAAAGGCATACATTCTAATAATGGAAGGGCTAACCTTTCATGCTGAGACAAGTTCCTGCAGTATGCTCACTGCTTGATACGTGTTTTCAAAAGTTGAAATGCCGAGATCTGCCCGAGCGAAGCCTCCATTTGCATTCTGACATCTGAGCACAAAATCAACAGTTTGTGATGGAAATCTGCAATTTTCTCCAAGGGCGTCCAGAGCCATCACTCCATAGTATACGTACTCCATGTAAGGCGCGAAGGAATGAGGGACGACTGTAAAGCCGCCATGGTGATTCTCGCATGCTCTAAGGAATGTTACTGTGTCCTGCAGGCTCTTCATGTCGAAACTCAACAGGCCAAGAGAGGCCGTGGCATGGTACGTTGAGTTAATGTTAGAATGCCTGTGCGCCCCAAATCCGCCGTCCCCATTCTTGTATTCAAGTAGCCAGGCTACGACGTCGTTGCTCGTCGGATCAACGTCCAACAATTTGGCGAGTTCTGGGACCATGTGAGCAGCTCGAAACTCTGAAGTCACCTCGATATAGACTTCTACAGAACCGAAGTGTCTTTTCGAGGCAATTGTTGAAACGACGTATTTCTGGAAACGACTGTCTAAATCTTCACCGCAAAGCGATAGAGCCTTGCCAATGTAGTAGTAGGAGTAGATGCTGCCTAACCTAAACCCACGCAGCCATTCTGCTGTCTTGTCAACGTTAGGAAAGGTCGAGCCCAATAATTTCAAAATTGCCAATCCATAGTAGGTGTCTTGTGCGTTGGAATCGTTTTCTTCCACAAAGGTGTAGCCGCCATCCACATTTTGCCGGGACACGACATAGTTGATGACGCTTTGCGTCAAAGATCTGTCTTTGGCCAAAACTGTCATCGGAGTGAATTCCTTCATGGTTGACAACCTCAATTCCTGAGCTCTAACTACCCTTGGAGCTATCAGTATATGCTGTTTTTATCGATTGAGATGAAACGCTAACAAATATATATCCTCACTGGGCAGTAGGTTAGCTAAGGAGTTCACGTTGCCTCTTCCATTAGTTGATCGATCTCTGCAGCAGATAGAGCAGAGGATCAGAAGGAAAGTTGAAGCGATAAAAGATGTAAAAGGAATTCGTCATGTCACTGTGCGCCTCAGCGCCAAAAGGCTTGATGTTGATGTTCACGTCTTCTTGGAGGGCAACCTCAGCAGTGAGGACACCCACAGAATCGCCTTCGAAATTAAAAAAGAAGTTCGAACTCAATATCCTAACGCCAGAATCTCCGTTGACACGGAACCCGTCAAGTCTGAACGCGAAAGCATTTGGAAGGCAGTTAAGGACGCGGCTGATGGAGCACCCGGCTCGAGGGGTGGTCACAATATTCACATACAAACGGTTGATGGAAAATTGTACGTAGATCTGCACCTTGAGGTCAGCGCGAACATGACGGTGAAGCAAGCGCATAATGTGGCTGATGAGGTTGAAAAAAGAATAAAGGCAATCAACTCAGACGTGGCAGGGGTAACCGTCCACATCGAATCCGCATCGGATCGCATCTCAAAAGAATTGACAGGGGTCGAAACTGAGCTTGAAGCATACATTGAAGATGTTGCAAAGAGGTTCCCTGAAATCAAGTGCGCCAGCGACATCAGGATTCGGACGTTCGGCGACATTATTCACGTCGTCCTCAAGTGTCGATTTGACCCGAAACTCACCATAAAAGAGGCGCACGAGGTTTCTAGCAAGTTTGAAAGCGACATCAAGAAAGCTTATCCCAAGATAGCAAGAATCGACATCCACGAGGAACCCGACTGAATCTGGATGTCTGCTCAACGTAGCACATGAGAAACGTGACACAACGCCTAAATACCGCACGATGATACTAGGATTAAAACCTTGTGAATACCAAGAGGACCATGCTTGAGGCGGATTCAAGAATACGGCAAAGGAACATACCGCAAACAGCGAAAAAGATTACTGGTCTATCCATCCTGTAGATGTTTACAAATCCCTTGAGACGAGCGAGCAGGGACTAACCGAACAGGAAGTTCAACGCCGTCTCAAGGTCCACGGCTTCAACGAGCTAGCCGTTCACGCCTTCAGCCGTGCTCAAGTGCTTCTCAGGCAGTTCAAGAACCCTATATTCGCCATTCTAATTGCGTGCGCTGCAATTGCGGGTTCCTTTGGCGAGCCAGACCAATCCCTAGTAATAGTTGCAATGATAGGAATCGCCGTAGTTTTGGGGTATTACAACGAATACAAAGCAGAGAAGACTGTGCAGGATCTTCGGCAGGCCGTGTCAATCAAGGCCGTGGTGACCAGGGACGGAAAAACCTCTCAAATCGATTCGAAACTGCTGGTTCCAGGAGACTTGGTCTCGGTCTACGTCGGTGACCTTGTCCCCGCAGACGTGCGAATCGTGAAACTGAAGGATCTTGAGACTAATGAAGCAACATTTACTGGAGAGTCATTTCCAGTCGAGAAAACGGCTAATAAAATCGACATTCAGAACCCCACGCCTCAAGAGTTGACGAATTACTTGTTCATGGGCTCCGTAGTGGTCCATGGGAGTGCTCAGAGCGTTGTAGTCTCCACTGGCAAAAACAGCAAGTTGGGGTCAATATCGGGGAGTTTGACTCGCTCCCATCCTGAGACGGAGTTCCAGAAAGGAGTGAAAAGTTATGGAAACATGCTTCTTGGCTTTACTCTCGTTCTGGCAGTCTCGATATTCTCGGTCAATGCGGCAATCGGTCATGACCTTGTTTGGTCTCTTACTTTTTCTCTCGCAATCGCCGTAGGATTGGTGCCTGAGCTAATGCCTGCAATCGTAACGATCAGCCTTTCGCAGGGAGCGAGGAGAATGGCCAACGTGAAGGTTATCGTGAAACGTCTGGTCTCGATTGAAGATTTCGGCAACATGGCAGTTCTCTGCACCGACAAGACTGGTACGCTTACCGAAGGAAAGATAGCCCTCAAGGATGTCCACCCGCTCGGCGAAGAAAAAGATCAAAGACTTTTTACCTATTCATTGCTGTGCAACACTGCAGTAGCAGGAGAAACTGTCGTCGGAAATCCTATGGACGTCGCAATATGGGAACATGCTCTTCAGAACGACTCACAAAAGAGTGTTGAACCTTACAACAGGGTCGACGAGATTCCGTTCGACTATCAACGGCGGATGATGTCAGTCGTCGTAAACAAGAATCGCGAATACACCCTCATCAGTAAGGGCGCCCCAGAATCTGTTTTCAGCAAGTGCAAGTACGCTGACGTGAGCGGAAAAATCGAATTGATAACTGATGTCCAGAAGGCAATCAACGACAAGTTCTACAGTCTTTCAGAGCTTGGCTACCGCATTCTCGCAGTAGCCTCTCGAAACATAGAAAAAAGAACATCCTATTCTGTTGAAGACGAAAAAGACCTGACTCTTCTGGGCTTTCTCATATTCACCGACCCGCCGAAGAAAGATGCTCACGACGCCATCAATAAGCTGAATGACATGGGAGTCGCAGTCAAAATACTGACAGGGGACAACGAACTCGTTGCGAAAACAATCTGTGAGGACCTCAAGATCCCGGTGAAGAAAGTGGTGGTCGGCTCAGACCTGATGCAGATGAACTGGAACGAAATCAAGGCAGTCGTGGAAGAGACTACGATTTTCGCAAGAATCACACCTGAACAGAAACTCGACATAATCAAAGCCCTAAAAGCAAACAAGCATGTCGTAGGCTTTCTAGGAGATGGAGTGAACGATGCTCCGGCCCTTTACGAGGCCGATGTAGGCATATCCGTCGATACAGCGGTGGACGTCGCAAAAGAAGCAGCCGACATTGTGTTGCTTGAGAAGGATCTCCTCGTCCTTGCTAACGGCATTAACGAGGGACGCAAAATATTCGGCAACACCATGAAATACATTCTGATGGGAACCAGCTCAAACTTCGGGAACATGTTCAGCGCCGCTGCTGCATCCGTTTTTCTCCCATTTGAGCCCATGCTGGCATCACAGATTCTCTTTATGAACTTGCTCTACGACGTTTCTAACATGACGCTGCCAACGGACAATGTTGATGATGAATATGTCAAGGCGCCGAAGCGCTGGGACATGAGTTTCGTGAGAAAATACACTCTCTTTTTCGGGCCCTTCAGCTCTCTTTACGACTTTCTAACATTCGGCATAATGCTTTTCATATTCAACGCCCAAACAAAGCTAACAGCACCCTTGTTCCAAGCTGGATGGTTCGTAGAATCATTCTGGACGGAAGTCTTGGTCATGTTCGTCATCAGAACTCGGCGCATTCCTTTCTTCACGAGCCGCCCTGGAAAATGGCTCACTCTGCTTACGCTTTCATGTGTGGCCTTCGGAACCATACTTCCGTTCACCATTCTTGGTAGCTTCATGGGGTTTGCAGCGCTTCCACCCGAGTACTGGGTACTCCTAGTGCTCATGGTGGCGACGTACCTAGTTCTAGTGGACGCTGGCAAGGTGTTCTTCTACAAAATATGCAAATACTAAAGGAGGAAAAAGAACATGCCAAATATTGACCTGTTTACTTGGTGGGCCTTGAGCATAAGCTTCAGCAGCATATTCCTCATTTTCATTAGCATCTACCTCTTCATTGACAGCAAGTCAAGACGCAAGGAGGATATCCGGAAAAAGGCAGGTGCGTTTAGAATTGGCAGAAACTTCGCGTTCGTGTGGGTCTTGCTCGGTCTTCTTGTCTTCTATATTTTCTCAATCCAGCTAGGTGCAGGCGTGTTGTCTGAAGCTATCTTCGCGGTGGGCAACATCGTTGTAGAGGCCCTTCTCGTGCTCTACCTGCTAAGGCAGCGAGAGGAAGACTCTAAACAGGCATGATGCGCCTTATGCGCGTCAGGGCGTTTGTCTAGAACCTTAGTCTATGGCTTTTTGTCCGAACATTCTGATCAAATTCTTTAGCCAGTTCTTCAAGTAGGGCTTTTTGTTGCTGTGTCAGTTTTTCAGGCACTACTACATCAACTCGTATTAACATGTCTCCTCTGCCGTAACCCCTAAACTTGGGCATGCCCTTGCCTTTCAACTTGATGATCTCTCTAGGCTGAGTCCCTGGGCGGATGTCCACATCAACGTTTGCTTCAAGCGTAGGCACAGAAACTCTCGCGCCGAGCGCCGCCTGCGGAAAACCTATTTTCAAGTCGTACAGAAGGTCGTCTTCGTCTCTCTTGAAATAATAATGAGGGGCTATATGAATCAAGACGTAGAGATCTCCGGGAGAATCGCTGTCCGCCGACATTTCCCCTTGCCCTTGGAGCCTTAGCTGATATCCCTCATCGATACCGGGCGGCACCTTCACAGTTATGTTCCTCTCCTTTCGCAATAAGCCCGTGCCCCCGCATCTTGGGCATAGTGAATCTATGATTTTCCCTTTTCCTCGGCACGTAGGACAGGGTACAACCTGCACGAATGTTCCAAAACTGTTCCTGTTTACTCTCTGAATCCTTCCAGCGCCTCTGCAGTTGGGGCAAGTTCTTGGTGACGTGCCAGGCGCGGCTCCCGTGCCTCGGCAGGTGTCGCACTTTTCGATTCTCTTGAACTCGATTTCTTTCTCTGTTCCGTGTGCCGCCTCTTCTAGGGTTATTTCCAAGTCGTAGGCAAGATCTCTGCCCCTTGTGGCTCTTTCTTCGAAGTCTCTTTGACCGAAAATTGTGCTGAACAAGTCTCCGAAGCCGAAGTTGAAGCCCATGTCCCTGAATATCGATTCGAAGTCTGCACCTCTGAAAATGTCCTCAGTCGTGTAGCGTTGATCAAATCCCGCGTGGCCTAGTGTGTCATACTGTCTTCTTTTCTCAACATCCGACAACACCGCGTAAGCTTCCGATATTTCTTTGAACTTCTCTTCTGCTTCCGGTGCCTTGTTCCGATCAGGATGATACTGCATCGCCAGCTTTCTGTATGCATCTTTGATGTCGTCAACAGAGGCAGTTCTTTGAACGCCAAGGACTTCGTAGTAATCTCTCTTGCTCGCCATCGTTCTACCATCAGATCAGAGATTTCGAGAGCTTAAGCGATGCCGTCCGAAGCGCTCACTTCACCTTGTAATCCTCGGAGTCAACCACCTTTCCGCCGCCTGTTGGAGGCTCTCCGCCCTCAGGCGGAGCCTGCTGTTTTGCTTGTTGTGCGGCAGCTTGCTGATAAACAGCCGTCCCGACCTCTTGAAGTACTTTGGTGAGTTCATCAGATGTCGCCTTGATCTTATCCAAGTCACTGCCAGCTAGCGCGTCTCTCAACGCAGAAACGGCCACGTCTATCTTGCTCATCTGATCTGATCCGAGCTTTTCTCCAAGATCCTTCTTTGTCTTCTCAGCCGTGTACATGAGGTTGTCCGCGTTGTTTCTCAACTCGGCCTCCTCACGCTTCCTCTTGTCTTGTTCAGCGTATTGTTCGGCGTCTTTAATCAGTCTCTCCTTCTCTTCTTTTGACATCTTCGTTGAGGCGGTTATCGTTATTTTCGCCTCTTTTCCTGTGCCCAGATCCTTGGCGGTGGCGTTGAGTATTCCGTTTGCGTCTATGTCAAAAGTTACCTCTATCTGCGGAACGCCTCTCGGAGACGGGGGTATTCCTTCTAGGTTGAACATGCCGAGGGACACGTTGTCCGACGCCATTGTCCGTTCTCCTTGAAGCACGTGAATCGTGACGGCCGTTTGGAAATCTGCCGCTGTTGTGAATATCTGGCTTCTCCGCGTAGGAATAGTGGTGTTCTTCTCGAGTATTCGTGTGAATATGTGTCCAAGCGTCTCAACGCCGAGCGACAGCGGCGTAACGTCGAGCAGAAGCAGATCCTTCACCTCTCCAGTGAGTACAGCTGCCTGTATCGCGGCGCCGACTGCAACACATTCCATTGGATCTACGCCTCTTTCGGCCGGTTTGCCCATTATCTGCTCCACAAATCTTTGGACAAGAGGCATTCTCGTCATGCCGCCGATGAGAATTATCTTATCTATGTCTTTCGGGGTCAGCTTTGCGCCTTCAAGCGCCCTGACAATCGTGCCTTCTGTTTTATGTACTATCGGCTGGGCCAGCCCCTCAAGTTTTGTCCGAGTTAGCGTAAGGTGCAAGTGCTTTGGTCCAGAAGTATCCGAGTAGAGGAACGGCAGGTCAACGTCTGTCGCCATCAACGTCGACAGTTCTATCTTTGCTTTCTCTGCAGCTTCCTTAAGTCTTCCCATGGCATTCCTGTCTCCGGCCATGTCGACACCTGTTTGTCTTTTGAATTCGTCAAGCAGATAATCCATGACTGCTTTGTCCAAGTCGGTGCCGCCGATCTGTGTGTCGCCACTGGTTGACAGTACCTGGAAAACTCCTTTGCCGAAATCCATTACAGTCACGTCATGAGTGCCTCCGCCAAAGCTGAAAACAAGTATCTTCATTTCTTTCTGGAGTTTGTCAACTCCGTACGCAAGGCAAGCTGCCGTGGGTTCATTTATTATCCTTGCAACTTCGAAGCCTGCTATCTCACCCGCGTCCTTGGTGGCTTGGCGTTGGTTGTCGTTGAAATGGGCGGGCACCGTGATCACGGCCTTCCTTATTGGAACTGCGAGATAGGTTTCGGCATCTTTCTTTATCTTCTGCAGAATGAAGGAAGATATCTGCTGTGGAGTGTACTCCTTTCCGTAAATGTTGACTTTGTAGTCGGTTCCCATCTTTCTTTTTATTTCGTATATGGTTCCTTCAGGGTTCGCGGTTGCCTGTCTCTTTGCCGATTCGCCCACCAACAGTTGGCCATCCTTGGTGAAGGCCACGACTGAGGGGAACATTTTCCCTGCCATTGTAGGCCCTTCGGCACTTGGTATCACCGTTGCTCGTCCGTTCTCATAAATAGCTGCGGCCGAGTTTGTCGTTCCCAAATCTATACCGAGTATTTTTTCTCCAGCTTTAACATTGCTCATCTGAATTCATCTCCTCTTGTGATTTTGAAGGTTTCACCACAACCTTAACAACGCTCGGTCTAATCACTTTTTCCCTCATGGTATAACCTTTTCGGACTTCTTCAGCTATATTGCATCCCTCCTCACCTTCTTTTTCTATCTTGGCGACAGCGTTGTGTTTTGAGGGATCGAAAGGTTTACCGACACTCTCTATCGGAGAGACACCTTGATCTTCAAGCACTTTCATCAGTTTCTTCAGAGTCATTTCAACGCCCTGAACTACTGCTTCTGCAGAATCGGAAGAACGACCAGCCTTGACAGCCAACTCCAACTCATCAACAACATCCAGCAACTCGATGATGAGAGGCTCAGTGCAATATTTCTTCACTTCTCCCATTTGTCTTTCATATCTTTTCTTCAGGTTTTCAATATCTGCCTGCGCATACTTCAGCCTCATCAAGTATTCTTCTGAACGCTTCTTTTCCATGTCCAAAGCCTGCGTCAGAGCCTCCACTTGATCAACGTCCTTCTGCGTTTCCTTCTGCTCTTCGCCCATCAAGGTCTCTCCATTTAACACGCAGATTCCTAGCGCGCAAACAAAAATATATATCTAATGCTACAGTTACCTTTTCTAAACGTTCTGAACATTCAAAAAGCAGAATTCATTCAAAACGGCGCGCGCTAAGTGGATTCACTGTTTGGCCATTTTTTCGGCTAAACTGATTAGGCTTTCAATCAGCTGGGATATGCTTTTTCTTGTCTTGTCGTCTTTCAGCCTGCCTTTTGCATCGAACTTTTCTCGCGCGTGGCTCACCATGACTTCCGGCTCGTTGACGGCGTGCATGTTAAGGAATACGAAGCATTGTCGCAGGTGATATTGTGCTCTCGCCGTTCCCATCATCCCTATGGAAGCGCCCATTATTGCTACGGTTTTGTCATAGAAGACATTGTCGTCGGGCGGCCTCGAAGCCCAATCTATCGCGTTCTTGAGCACGCCTGGAATAGAATAGTTGTACTCTGGCGTGACGATCAGAATCGCATCCGCCGCTTTAATCCTGCTCTTGAACTCCCTAACTTTCTCAGGTGGCTGAGTTTCCAGATCCTGGTTGAACGGAGGGATACCTTCAAGGTCGAAAGTCTCGTACACCACATTCTTAGGCATCAGTTCAGCCGCAACTCGCAGCAACGCTTTGTTGTAAGAGTCCTTCCTCAAACTTCCAGCGAAACCCAGAATGCGAATCGGTTCACTCATAGTCAAAACATTTGACACCGTTGGCTTAAATCAGTTTTTGTTTAACCATGGTCTGTTTCGGTGCACGCTGAAAGAAGGAAGCTTAGCGCGCGTTCGACATGAAACCCAGCAATGCTGCACAGGGCAACGTTATCAGACTGTCTAACGCGAGCAGTCCTAGGTGAATTCCAATACTTCATAGGCCCAACGATTTCGCCACGTTCTTTATGATGGCCGCAGACTTCTGAAAATCAGCTATCTCCCGCTCATCAAGCGGAAGCCTGATGACCTCCTTTATGCCCGTTCGATTAAGAACGACGGGAACGCTCAGACAGATGTCGCTTACGCCATGATACCCCTCAAGCAGACAAGACACGGTCGCCACCGCGTTCTCGTTTCGAACTATGCTCTCGACAATCTTCGTCATTCCCAGCGCAACCGCGTAGAACGTCCTGCCCTTGCGCTTTATGATTTCGTACCCAGCGTTTCTAACCCTCAAGAACAGGTTGTCCAGCTCAACCTGATCGTACCGTACTTGGGCCAGCGGGTAAAAGTCTTTCAGCTTGATGCCCGCGACGTTTGCGAGGCTCCACACGGGCACTTCGCTGTCGCCGTGTTCCCCGATGATATACGCGTGGACGTTTCTGGGGTCAACTTGAAGGCGTTCTCCCAGCAGGTACCGAAGCCTAGCAGTGTCCAAGATTGTTCCGGATCCGATGACCTTGTTCTTGGAAAAACGAGACAGCTTCAAGGCGGCGTAGGTCATAACGTCCACCGGGTTGGTCACGATCAGCAAGATGCAGTTGTCATTGTACCTTGTGATGTTGGGCACGATTTCCTTCAGCAGTTCATAGTTTCCCTGAGCAAGCTCCAGCCGCGACTGTTCAATCTTCTGGCCCTTGTCCACGCTGATGACGACGATGTCGGCGTCTCGGCAGTCCGGATAATCGCCTGCCCATATCCTAACAGGCTGCGCAAAGGGCATCCCATGGTTCAAATCCATGACCTCGCCCTCAGCCCTTTCCCTGTTAACATCTATGATGGCGATTTGTGACACCAACCCACGGATGAGAAGAGAGTACCCGAAGGCCGTTCCAACGAAGCCCGCGCCTACGACAACAATCTTCGGGCCATCAACACTCTGCTCGGACAAGCCTATCCCTTACAGCCCTTTGCGTGCATTGGGAATTATGCTTTTCTCAAGCTCAATTACTGGACACGAAACGTTAGAACCTTGGTCTCGCTTGACTCAGAACTTGGCATCTCAGCCAAAGGTGAAGGCTGAAGGGCAAACCTTGTTCAACACGCATATCTCACACTTGGGCTTCCTGGCCACACACACGTTTCTGCCCAGAAATATCAGCAGGTCGGTGATTCTCATCCACTTGTCCTTCGGGACTATTCTCATAAGATCCTGCTCTATCCTATCTTGGTTCTCGCTGTCCGTAAGCCCGAGTCGTTTAGACACTCTGCGCACGTGCGTGTCAACGGCTATCCCTTCAACGATGCCGTAAGCGTTCTGAAGGACGATGTTCGCCGTTTTTCTGGCCACGCCGGGCAGCTGCAGCATTTCATTCATCGTTTTCGGCACCTGAGAGTCAAACCTGTCCACGAGCATCTGGCCCGTGGCTCTGATGTTTTTGGCTTTGTTCCTGAAAAAACCCGTAGATCTTATTTCCTGCTCAAGCTCCGCCAAATCCGCGTTGGCATAGTCCTTTGCCTTTCTGTACTTCTTGAACAGTGTGGCAGTCACCTTGTTCACTCTTTCATCGGTGCATTGGGCCGAAAGTATGGTGGCGACCAGAAGCTCCAGCGGGTTATTATAGTTCAAGGCTATCTTTGCCTGCGGGTACTCCTTCTCCAACAATCTGATTATTGTCGGGGCTCTGGTTTTCCTGTCCATTTCTACCCTGCTGTTGTTCATTTTGACCACCCTCTTCTTCATGGGTCGTTTTGCTAGAAAAAGGTTCACAGAAACTATTTACCTCTAGACGGTGCATAAAGTTGAGCGTGATACTGTTTGAACGCCAGGTTGTTGGTGGACAGTGAAGAGATAGACTTGAACGAATTCGTTGAAAAAATGCTGGAGGGCACGATCATCGGAGCCGTGACCTCGCTGCGGGGCATAAAGAAAGACTGGAAGAAGATTGAAATAACAGTTACAAAGTAGCCGCTTGTCTTATCCTGCCGCTATCCCTGCAGTCTTGTGCTGACTTCTATTTCAGCGAACATTTCTCTCTTTGCCTTGCAGATTGGACACATGTACGGCGGATCCTCGCGGTAAACAACGTAGCCGCACTGCTTGCAGTACCAAAGCTTCTTCTTGACCAGATCGGCCTGAGCGGAAGCGGTTGGTCTCGTTCCAGTGGCTTGTTCAGCGGCCGGTGTGGCTGCTTCTGCCGTGCCGTATGCTCTGGCTTGTTTTTCCATGGGTCTGCGTTCGGGAATGGGGTTTATGGGTGTTTTGCCCTCGTAAAGATCCTTCCGCATGTACAGCGCGCAGTAGCAGGCTCCGTATTCTGCTACGTCTGGGTCTCGGTAGTCGCATGGGCAGATTATGTCTCGGTCGAGCTCAAGTTTTCCCGTGGCGACTCGGCAGGGGCATGCTGGGTAACCGTATCTTTCCTCGTTCTTTCTGAGGCCTTCCATTAGGTCTTGAAGAAACTGGGGCTCGGGGTGCAAGTAGTAACCATACGTTTTCGCATCGCTTTCAGCTCTCTGCCGCACCCTTTCCAGCGTGATCAAATATCCAATGCCTCTTTCAACTTATCCTTGCGGAAGCCGCTGACAACGGTTTTTTCGTCAACAATCACGGTGGGGTAGCTGGGTGGCGCTCTGAGACGTGTGATTTCCTTCCTGATTCTCTCGTGGTCTTCGTCGCTGGCCAAGTCAACGTCGACGTACTCGTATTCAACATCGTTGTCTCTCAAGAATTGTTTCGTCATCTTGCACCATGCACAGGTGCTTATTGCGTACATCAGGACTTTGTGGGTCTTGTTCTTGCCAGAAACTCGGATTTTTTCCATTTTTTCACGTGCCGTTTTGTGATACGCGTATTGTCGGTGGGGAATATAATGGTTTAGATTGGTTTCGCGGGTGCGAATGTTGGCACGCGCGCTTTTACGCATAACTGACATGTTTGCGTGTTAGCCTTGCTTTTGAGTGCTCAATCCGTTATCTCTATGTAACTCAATTTTCAATGGGTAAAGAAAGTGTGGGTTGTTGGGGCTGCTTTGGCTTTTCAGGTTTGTTTCTGGAATTCCTGGAGCCTTTCATTTGGTTTGTTCCAGTTAACGATGTTCCAGAATGCTTCGATGTATTTGGGTCTGTCGTTCTTGTAGTCGATGTAGTATGCGTGTTCCCAGACGTCTAGGACCATGAGTATGTGGAAGCCTGGGCATACGTTGGCGTTGTGTTTTTCTATCTGCATTATTATGGATCTTTTTGTTTGTTTGTCGATGGTCAATGCTGCCCATCCTGAGCCTTCAACGCTCTGGGCTGCTTGAGTGAATTCCTTCTTGAACCTGTCAAAGCTTCCGAACTCCTTGTCCAACGCGTCGCCCAGGGCTCCTGTTGGTTTTCCGCCTCCTTTCTTCGGCGGTGCCAGGTTGTTCCAGAACAGCGAGTGCAGAAGGTTTCCGCCTATGTTGAAGGAAAGCTCCTTCAAGGTGGATTTGACGTCTAGGTCGGCTCCTTCTTTTCGTGCTTTGTCAAGTTTCTGGAGTATCGCATTTGCACCGTTAACGTATCCTTGGTGGTGTTTGTCGTGATGTATCGTCAGCTGTTCTTTAGACATGTGTGGCTGTAAGTCTCCGTAATCGAACGGCAGCTTCGGCAGAACGTAGAGTTTGCTTGTTTCCATAATGCTTTTTCTCCTGCGACTAATACCTTGTAACTTAAGAAGTTTTAAACGTTCCGTAACACCAAGTGATCTCCTGAGATTATGCACAGCACGGGCGGGCCTGTCGCATTCGCTCAGTCATTTCTTGGGTTTGGGATAAAACACCCTTTTCCGCAATCCAAACTCAAACCCCAGGAAGCTTTTGGAATCATGTTATGTTGCGATTTATCATGGCGCAGTAGAATAGGGCGCGCGCGCAGTTCCCCTTATGGAGACGAGAGAATCTGGAATGCTTTGAGGTTGGCAGAGGCGTTGTCTTGTTCGAGTGCAAAGGTGAAAGTCAACATTTTCCTCATCGGAGACGCTGTCAACGCGGCTAAGAAGGGACAGAAACCTGCTAAAGGCTTCTATAACATAGAAAGAATGCTTGCAGACCTTGTCAAGGTAGGCGTGTGCGTCAATGTTTGTCACACAAGCATGAACCTGAGAGGATTAACCGATGAAGATTTGGTCGAAGGAACAGAAATGGGCACGATAACAGGGCTTTCCAAATGGATAGAAGAAAGCCAAAAAGTCCTATCTTTCTGAGAGCGCGCACTTCAATTTGCCATATTCGACGGATTCTATAGCTTTGCTAGAAGAGCCTCAGCGGGCGCTTCCGAGAAATTGGCAAACTATATAATGATGGTGGACGCTTTTTTTCCTTCGTTAGAAAAGGCGCACTGTTTTGACTGCCCCTAGGTATAAGGTCACATGGAAGACTCTCCTGCTGCCGATAATTGGTCTAGCTGCATTCTTCATTTACATATACGTGTTCAACGTCGATATTCAGCAAATTGTCGCAGAAATGGAACGAATTAATCTGCAATACTACCTTATTGCAGCGATCGTTTCGGTCCTTGACGTGTTCTTCTTCGCCCTTGCATGGCATTCGCTGCTCAGGTTTCTCCATGTGAAGTTCTCGGTTCTCAAATCCTTCGCACTCGTTTGGGTAAGCATATTCATCGACACCTTGATCCCCGCAGAGGCGGTCAGCGGAGAACTTGCCCGGATATACTACGTGAACAAAGAACAGGATGGTACGGCTGGCAAGGCAACCGCATCCGTGGTCGCACAGAGGCTAATCGGGATGGGGATACTCCTCGCGACTTTGCTGGGTGGAATGATAGTGCTCCTGCTGCAGAGTCTGCTTTCTGGGATGATCCTCGGTTTGATACTTTTCTTGGTATCAATCACATGCGTCCTCTTTGTCCTGATACTTTTTCTCAGCTTCAGAGAAGAATGGACTTTCCGCATGTTAGACAGCTTGATCAGGTTTGCAGAGTGGATCGGCAGAGGGCGATGGAAATTAACGAAGTTCCGGGAGGAAGTCGTTGAAATTCACAAGGCCTTCCACATAGCGATCAAAGAATATATTCATGCCCCGAAAACCCTTGCGATAGCCACGTCTTACTCTATAATGTCGTGGCTTCTGTCGATTTTTATCTTCTATTTCACGTTCTTGGCTATGGGGTATAATCAGATAAGTTGGGTTGCCATCGTCGTTGTAACCTCAATCTTTGTATCCCTCAAATCCATTCCGATAGGTGTTCCCTTCGAAGTTGGTCTTCCCGAGATAACCCTAACAACGTTGCTTATGATTTTCGGTGTTCCCAGCCTTGTCAGTGCAACCGTCACGATTTTGACGCGATTGTTGACGCTCTGGCTCAGGTTCTTCATTGGTTTCGGGGCTCAACAGTGGCTCGGTCTCAGAGACATAATCACCCGTAAAGGGAAGGATACAAGCTTCAAATAAGAAATCAACCGAAGCGCGAATGCTTGTTCCTAGATTCGCTTGCGAGGTGGCTTTTGCATCCGGGGTTGCTTGATATATGGACAGTGTATGTGCAATTGGATATCAGAAACATCCTTTCGATTCGCAAGACCCAACTCTACGACACTAGGAAAAGAGAGTCTAGGAACATGCTAGTTCGCATGTGAAGAATGAAGTGCAGATCAAGTGCGCTGCGCTTCAGTTCGTAGCGCTTCGGAAACAGAAGAGTTAATATTTCTAGGCTTTAATCCTATGGTGGGTGAATCAGTTTGCCAATAGATCCTGATTTTCAAAAGAAACGAACGGTCGCAGGCCAACACAACGGGCACAATGTCTGGGGACCTGTTGAACCGCCCAAGAAGCTGGGCATCCATGGAACCACCGTGGCTGTCGACTGGGACGTATGCACCGGAGACGGCATCTGCATCGAAGTTTGCCCCGTAACATTGTTTGATTGGGGTGATTCTCCCGGCCATCCGAGTTCGGAAAAGAAATCGGACCCTGCTAGAGAACAAGACTGCATAAAATGCCTCGCATGCGAGACTCAGTGCCCCACGCAAGCCATCAAGATATCATAGACGAATGTTACGACCACGTAGACACAGAAGAAACTTTTTTATTCCCCTTTTTCGGCACTGTTGATCAGAGGCTATGTTATGAAGGTTAAACCTGACAGAACGTTGGATTGTTTGGGCTTGTATTGTCCTGAACCCGTTTTCAAGACAAGATTAGAGCTGGATGAACTGAAGGTTGGGGAGACTCTGGAGGTTCTGGCGGATGATCCAGCTGCGGAGTCTGATGTACGGAGCCTTGTCAAGAACCTGGGGCAGGAATTGGTGAGCGTCAGCAAGGAGGGTAATACGGTTCGTATTTTAATAAGGAAGGTCAAATGAGGATTGTCAAAAAGTGAAGTGAAATGAGCGCCAAGAAGAAAAAAATGCCCTCAATGATTTGGCCCTCGACGCAGACTCAATGCTCTGCTTCTGAGTGAAAAGACCTTGTCTGCAACGAAACGAATCTATATGGATCACGCGGCGGGCAGACCAGTGGAACCCCGCGTGATGGAAGCAATGCTGCCTTACATGAAATCATCCTATGGAAACCCATCGTCGCTTCACGTTTTCGGGCAAGAAGCAAAGCGCGCAGTCGAAGAAGCAAGGGCAAACATTGCAGGATTAATCAACGCTGAGAAGAAAGAATCAATAATTTTCACTTCAGGAGCAACGGAAAGCAACAACTTGGCCATCAAAGGCGTGGTCAACCGCAACAAGGACAGAGGAACTCGGATCTTAACCTCCAGCGTCGAGCACATGTCCGTCGTTAACCCCTGCAAATTCCTGACTACTAAGGGATTTGAAGTTGTTTTTCTTCCGGTTGACAAATACGGTTTCTTGGATCTCGAAAGCTTGCAAAAAGAATTAACCGATAAAACGATACTCGTCTCCATCGTGTACGCAAACAATGAAATAGGAACGATTGAACCCATAAAAGAAATCGGCAGGATCGTGCACGCCAAGAACACTTATTTACACGTTGATGCCACGGCCGCATGTGGCCAAATCCCCATAGACGTTAAGAACGAAGGCATAGACTTGCTTACCATTTCTTCGAATGACATGTACGGCCCGAGGGGCGTGGGTGCTCTCTACGTGAAAGAAGGAGTACGCCTCGAACCTTTGTTTCACGGTGGTGGCCAAGAAAGAGGTTTGAGGTCAGGGACAGAGAACGTAGCAGGCATCGTAGGGTTTGGAAAGGCTGCAGAAATAGCAAAGAGCGAAATGAAAGCGGAAAGTGTTAGGCTCACAAAACTGAGAGACAGGTTCATTGACGGTTTGCTGAAGCCGATTCCATACTCGTTCTTGAATGGGCATCCGACAGCACGTTTGCCCGACAACGTCTCCGTCAGGTACAGCTTCATAGAAGGAGAGTCTATGCTGCTTAGCTTAGACATGATGGGCGTGTACGCATCATCCGGCTCAGCCTGCACGGCGAAGACTCTGGAACCGTCGCACGTGCTTCTAGCGATCGGACTTAAACATGAAGAGGCTCACGGTTCACTGATGTTTACTCTGGGCAGGCACAATACAGAAGAAGAGGTCGACTATGCCGCAAGCTTAATGCCAGACATCGTCAAAAGGTTAAGAAACATGTCACCTTTAACACCGAAGGAGTTGAGAACATAATGTATACCGAAAAAGTCATGGAACACTTCAAAAACCCCCGCAACGTCGGCGAAATCCCAGATGCCGACGGCGTCGGCACGGTGGGAAATCCTGTCTGTGGAGACTTAATGACCATTTACATCAAGGTCAAAGACAACCGTTTGGTCGACATCAAGTTCAAAACATTCGGCTGTGGCTCAGCAATCGCAACGAGCAGTATGATTACAGAATTGGCAAAGGGCAAAACGTTGGAAGAAGGCTTGAAAATCACGCGGGCAAACGTAGCTGACGAGCTGGGCGGACTTCCTGCCGTCAAAATGCACTGCTCCAACCTTGCAGCAGACGCGCTGCACGCCGCAATTGAAGATTATTACAAGAAACATGGAAAAGGGGGAGATATCAAAAAATGAAGCCGAAGTTTGTCCGGTGCGAATTCTGCAAAGTAGAAATCTCGGAAGAAGCATGCAAACTCGCCTCTCACCGCACAGTCATTGATGGCAAGGAATACGTTTTCTGCTGCGCAAAATGCGCCCAGCGATACCAAAAGACGAAATGAAAGTGACGCAGTTGTTCAGAAAAGATTCTTCTTTTTTCGCTTCTTCATGGTAGTGCCTGATTTGACAATTTTTGTAAGCCAACTAGGAAGAAGTATATTCGGTGGCTGAGAATGACTTGTTGGAAATGGTTTGACGGGATGTTGAAAGAGGCCGGAATAGAAGTAACTGACAAGAACAAAAATAAAATTGACAAGGTCATCCATCGATATGTTGGCGAGCAATCGAGCTATGGACGCTGCTCAGCAGACTGGCGCAAAGCTCGAAAAGAGATTCAAGACGATGAAGCGATGAAAGAGGAACTCATCGAACAACTCCAAACCACAATGTGACTTTCTTTCTAAACATATATGCTCAAGAGACATTCCGAAATATGCTCACTGCGCGGTAGGCTTTAAATACAGTGAGTCGATGATTTCTCGCGAGTGTGAGGTGTGACGGTGGAAAAATGGGAGTGCCAAGTCTGCGGCTACATCTACGATCCCGCGATAGGAGATATAGAACATGGGATAGAAGCTGGGACACCGTTCGAGGCGCTGCCCGATGACTGGATCTGTCCAGTCTGCGGAGTATCCAAGGACCAGTTTGTCAAGAAAGAATGAAAACATGCACTCTTTTCTCCTGCAGAAGTCCTTTTTATAAACCTTATATTCTAAAGGCGGCAAGTTTGAGTTGATCAATCATGCCCATTTCTAAGATTGCGAAAAGGGACGGAAGAGTCGTTGATTTTGACCCACGAAGGATCAGAGATGCAATCTACAAGGCTTTCATCGCTGTGGAACTCCAAGACGGAGAAAAAACCGAAACCGTTACGAAAGAGGTTGTCAGGCTCCTAGAACAGAAGTTCGAGGGAAAGGTCCCCTCCGTCGAGGATGCACAAGACACTGTCGTCAGGGTTTTGAAGGAAAAAGGTTATGGAAAAGTTGCAGAAAGCTATCAAGCCTACAGGGAGAAAAAGCAGGAAATCAGGAAGCTAAGACAAAAGCTGGAAATCGAAGAGCCCAAACTGACTGTGAATGCGCTTGAAGTTTTGAGGCAGAGATACCTTCTGAGGGACGAGAATGAAAGAATCGTGGAGTCCCCTTCGGAACTGTTCAAAAGAGTAGCACAAGCAGTGGCGGCTGCTGACAGCAACTACGGTGGGAATCCAAACAAAACCGAAAAAGTGTTCTACGGAATGATGTCAAGGCTTGAGTTCATCCCCAACACACCGACCCTCTTCAACGCTGGCACACGGCTAGGTCAACTTTCTGCGTGCTTCGTCCTGCCGGTTGAAGATTCGTTGGAAGGAATCTTCACCTCTGCAAAGAATATGGCTTTGATAGAGCAGAGTGGAGGAGGAGTCGGCTTTGATTTTTCGAGGCTTAGACCTAAGGGCGACATAGTTAAATCAACAAAGGGAGTGGCGTCCGGGCCCGTAAGTTTCATGCGGATTTTTGACACCGGCACCGAAATCATAAAGGCGGGCGGAAAGCGCAGGGGCGCCATGATGGCGGTGTTAAGAGTCGACCATCCGGATGTTATCGAATTCATAACCTCCAAACAGCAGCCTGGTTTTCTTTCGAACTTCAACATTTCAGTTGCAGTGACCGACGACTTCATGAAAGCGATGGAAGAAAACGGCGAGTACTGGCTGGTCAACCCGCGGAACAAGGAGAAGACGAAGAAGCTCAGGGCGAAAGAGGTTTGGGATTTGATAGCAAAATCAGCATGGATGAGCGGAGACCCTGGTGTCATATTTATTGACGAAATTAACAGACGCAATCCAACTCCGCAGGTGGGAAGAATAGAGTCCACAAATCCTTGCGGCGAGCAGCCGTTGCTTCCTTACGAGTCCTGCAACCTGGGTTCACTCAACCTGATCCATATGGTTGTAGATGGGAAGATAGACTGGGAGAAGCTCAGGGAGACTGTAAGGAACGCGGTGCATTTTCTTGACAACGTGATTGACGCGAACAGGTATCCTCTGAAGGAGATCGAGGACATTACAACCGCGAACAGGAAGATAGGTTTGGGTGTGATGGGTTTTGCTGACATGTTGATCAAGCTTGGAATTCCTTACGATTCTGAACAGGCTTTGAAGCAGGGCGAAGAGATAATGAGGTTTATCGAGGAGGAAGGGCACAAGAGATCAGAAGAGCTTGGGCAAGAACGAGGTTCATTCCCGAACTTTGAAGGCAGCATCTGGAAGAACAAACACTCTGCGCTCAGAAACTCTACGGTCACAACCATTGCACCGACCGGAACGATAAGCATAATTGGTGGCTGTTCTTCGGGCATCGAACCGATTTTCGCTATTTCATTCATAAGGAATGTTTTGAACGGCACAAGATTGTTTGAGACTAATCCCTTGTTCGAGATGATGGCCAAGGAAAGAGGGTTCTACAGTGCGAGACTACTCGAGGAAATAGCTCAGACTGGTTCTGTGCGGAAGATTGAAGAGGTTCCAGAGGACGTGAAGAAGCTGTTTGGCACAGCTTTGGACATTGCGCCTGAATGGCATGTGCGGATGCAGGCTGTGTTTCAGAAATACACTGATAATGCCGTTTCGAAGACTGTTAATCTACCAACGGAAGCCACTGTTGAAGATGTTAGAAAAATCTATGAGCTGGCTTGGAAGCTAAGATGCAAGGGGGTCACCGTTTTCAGGTACGGCAGCAAGCCGGAACAGGTGCTTTACATCGGGGAGATAAAAACTGACAAGGGCAAGTTTCTGTCGCTGGAGCCCGAGTATTCAGGAGGATGTCCGACTAAGAACTGTCCATTCCCAAGCTGATTTCCACTTTTTGAATGGTAGGTGAATATCACAATAATGGTAGCATGTCTATCTGCTGAATTCTTTCTCAAGCCATTTTATGGCAAACTTCACAAAGTCAGCCGCGTCGAAAAGATACGATTGTGCTTCGCCCACTTTGCCAATACGACCTTCGTCACTAATCGTAATTCGTCTGTTTTCATTCTCGCGCTCACCCAAGAACTCAAGCAACAGATGTTCCCAAAAAAAGAATAGCACGCTATTGCTTTTCTATTTTGATGTTGTACGTTATTTTGACTCCGGCCTTCTCAAAGATTTTTCCAACGGGGCAGCCTTTTACTGTTAATTCGTGCAGTCTATGTACCCTTTCTTCTGGCATGTCTGCTACTATTGTAATGCCAAATTCCGTCTCTGTTATAGTTCCTGCCTCTTCGGACTTGACTGCTTCCGCCTTTACCTCCAAGTCCCTTATGGTCTTGCGCATCTTGTTTGCTGTGAGCATGAATATTGTTGCATAGCATCCCGCAAAGCTCATCAATGCTAGTTCAAGAGCTGAAGGTCCCATGTCAGTTCCTCCATCGTCCTGTTCAAGATCAAGACATATTGCATGAGCCCTACCGTCATCAACATCTATTCTGTAATTCTTGACCAGCTTTGCGGTTGCATTCAATTTCGTCAAAACTTATCACCTCTCACGCAAGTCATTCATTCAAAGAATGAGGGGAAATTTCCATGAGTCTCTCTTTGACCAGTGTGCGGATGTGGAGTGGATAGGCTAGTTTTCGCTTCCAATTTTGACATCTTTTCTCTTGCCTTTGACAAAAGCCTTTCATTTTGGTACTGTCTTATATTTCTTCGTAATGTTGGAGAGAAGTTCGACCCCCCGGACCTGCTTGAAGATGCTAAGAGACTCTGTGAATTAGATAGGCAAGATGTGTTGCCACTTCAAGCGGAGACCGTGTGTTGATGACTGAAATCTGGACGCATTGCGGACTGGACCTGACAAGGCTAATATTATCGGAGAGAATTGAAACTATGGAAGTAGTGAAATGAATCTGTCCCGAATTGCTTCTGGAAAAGCTGAAAGACCCTTTATGAAGTGGATGAAAGATGAGTTTGATACCTGACGATCAGAGGGAGCGTATCAGGAGTGAACTTGCGGAAAAACTGGTTGGTCCAGTGAGAGTTATAATGTTCACACAGGCGATGGAATGCAAGTTTTGCGCGGACACTAAACAGTTGATTTATGAATTAGCAGAAATGAACGACAAGATTCAGGCTGAAGTTCACGATTTCGTTGCTGATGCCCAACTGGCCCAACAGTATGGCGTTGACAAGATTCCAGCAATCGCCATCAGAGCTGAAAAAGATTATGGAATAAGGTTTTACGGGTTCCCGTACGGCTACGAGTTCCAGACTTTAATGGAGGCCTTGACTTCAGTTTCGAGAGGTCAAACCAACCTCTCTGAGCAAACAAAGCAGAAGCTTCGAGAAATCAAAATCCCAATCAACATCAAAGTTTTCACGACCCTGACATGCCCACACTGCCCAACGGCCGCGACCATGGCTCACAAGTTCGCCATCGAAACCAACCTCATAACTGCAGAAGTCATCGACGCCAACGAATTTCAAGACTTGGCCATAAAATACGGTATCATGGGCGTTCCGAAAATAGTGGTCAATGAAAAAATCGAATTCGTAGGAGCCGTTCCAGAGGATGTGTTTCTGGAGCAAGTCCTGAAGACCACCCAGTGAGCATGAGGCATGTGCATGTTGGAATTGTCTGAGCTCAGAATGAGCAGGTGTCTTCAATCTAGGACTGTCAGCATGACCTGAAGGCTACGTTTGGCCGCTGGCGTACTTGGCTGGATTCTTGTCGAACGTTGTTTTGCACGTCGTGTTGCAGAAATAGTAGGTTTTGCCCTTGTATTCCGTTTTGTGTTTGGCAGTCTTTTCATTCACTTCCATTCCACAAATTGGATCTTTCGCCAAATTTCAACCTCTTCTAAAATCTTATTCGCGGTTACCTTTCTTCATTATTAGGTCGAGTACGTAAATATATCTTCCGAAGGCTTGTTGAAGGTATTACGATACATCCAAAATGCCATCCAATCATCCAAGCGCGTGCGATACTCATAACGATTCCAGGCGATATCAACGGCGACTTAAAGGTCAGCTTAGCAGACTTGGCTGTTGGCAAATGCCCACGGCAGCAAGCCTGGCGATGTCAAGTGGAACTCGAATGCAGATCTGGATGGTAATAAGGTCATTGGCCTCTCAGATCTTGTCATACTGGCCAATCATTACGGGCAGCAATACCCATAATCCTTTTTTTCTCCGGTCTTTTGAAAGACCAAGTGTAAATTAGCGACTAAACCAAGGAATCGGCAGTGACGCCCAAGCTTTCGTTGGTTTTAAAACGCCGAGCGCGCGCGTCTAGATGGATTCATGCTGCTCCAAAGTATGATGCCCCACGTCCAAGCCTTCTTTCTCGCAGAACTCTAGAATCTTTGACACAGTCCTCACGTCTATTTCCTTTATCTTCTCTTCCTCAGGTCCAACCACTTCTATTATTAAACCCAGTCCTCCAACTCCACAACAGCTGTAAACGTTCTTGTAGATTCTTACGTCATACTCTGGGGGAAGTTTCATTCCTTCCACGGCTTCTTTGACCTTGTCGATCAGGAAATCTACTTGGCTTGGCTGTGTTGCCTTGATGAAGTGGACCTCTCTGCAACCCATCCTAGACATTTATATCCCTTTGAAAGCTATCAACGTTGCAGTTTCTTTTATGCCGTGGATTCTGCGGATTCCTTCAAAAATGAACTTGTCAAGGTCTTCCATCTTATCAAACGAGACTTCAACATGCAAGTCATACACGCCATAGGTCGGAGTCGCTTGCTTTACTCCGGCTATTTTCTTGACATCTATTAGGACTTGCTGATCCTGTCCTGCCTCGACTTTTGCCAACACGTATGCAACTGTCAAATCTTGAACCCTTTCTTTAGTTCATGTTTCTGGTTAATCAACTTTTCGAACAAGGAATGCAAAGGCCAAGATTTTTCAACCAGATCCAGGGAGGGATTTCCCTTCTCCAACGCGTTCTAAAGCAGTTTTCCCTTGTAATGGACGGTGGCAGGGCAACCTAGACACCTGTCACCCGCGTACAACGTGCAAATGCTACAATCTGCGCCGCAGGGCGTAGTATTCTTCTTGTCAACACAAGGTCCTATTGGTATTATGAAAGGTCGAACAGGAGTCACTATCAGGTCCAATTCCGTATCCTTCACTAGTGGATTCTGCCTCAAGTGCGAGTCCACGCAGGACATTATAGATCTGATGTTTTCGCCTACGAGCATCACGGTTAGATTATTCTTTCCAGAGGTCAAAAAGCTGTTAAGATATATGGGGCATCCTTCAAGAGACTTCAAAAATTGTTCAACGTGATTTGTTGCAACGTCAAGGTTGGCTAGGAAGAGCTGAGCCTTTTTAACGTCAGTTCCTACGATGTAGGCTAACGCTCCTTTTTCCTCAAGCTTACGTATTCTGGCACTCACAGCAGGTTGCGAAATCTTCAATTGTTTCGCAAGTTCAGCTTGAGAAACCTTTGGATCTTGAGATAGCAAAGACATAATCTTCTTGTCCATGTCATCCAATTTGCCCGTCAAACTCTTTTCACCTTGCGGGTGCGTCAACAGCGTTATAATGAAGTACAGTTACGTATATATGAGTTGCTTCTAGAACAGAAGGCGTTGAACCATATGGACTTATAGGTGATAATCGAAAGACTTATAACATTATTTCGCCACTACTCTATATGTAGTTTCTAAGGGGTTGAACGGAAATGAATGAGAATGAATCTTGGGAAAATAAATGCTGCCGTTGTGAAGGAGACACTAACCTGAATCTAACCCCCGGAAAAAGAGCATGCCACATGACTTGCGGCACTTGCCTATATCCGGAAGACTGGGGTAGATGCGTCTCTTGCGAACTCGTGGGGCACTGTGCATACGCATTGGCTCACTTGAAAAGCTTGAAGGGCAAAGGCATCACGAAAGGCTGTTATTTTGACCAACAATTAACGGGAGAAGAATCGGTCTATCACACGATGAACTTTGTAGACGGACAGCAGCAAATCTTGAAAACGACTGGTGAAAAAGCCTATCTGGAAAGCCTTAAAAAAGCAAACGCCAAGAGCACCTGCCTGCAAACAGTCTAACACATTTACATCCGAAACTTTTCGCAACTATTCTATCTGCAGAGCGTAGCGATTGATCGCTCTGACTTTAGATTTGAAAAATGAGTTGTGCCTGTACCTCTATATTATCCAATTTAAACATCTCCGCAGGGTACGTGCAATCGGATTAGAATGAGCTGACTGACAGCTGTTTCTGAGAGGCTAGCCTGTGAATTTTCAATTTTCTCCATGAGTATGAAAAAGGGGGTTAGCTGTTTAATAGTAAGGGTGGTTTACTACTTTTCTGAACTGAAGATTCCATTGTTCAGTAGCAAAATAATGCGTGACGCACATGTGGGAACTATTGTTGCCTTTCCTAGGATTCTTGATAGGAACGGTGGCAGCCTTAACCGGAATTGGAGGAGGAGTTTTCATAGTTCCTCTACTGACTATGGTCTATGTCTTCTTGCCTGCCAATGCCGCAGGAACTAGCCTCACCACAATAGTCTTCACAGCCCTAGCGGCCACATTGAGCTATTCAAGACAAAGGCGAATATCCTACAAGACTGGCGCGTTACTTGCCGTGGTGACCGCACCTGGTGGGATATTAGGGGTATATTTGACCACAGTAATAGCAGCAAGATTGTTAGGCGCCTTCTTCGGATTCTTTATGATCGTATTTGTTGCCTTGCCAATGTCTCTTGATCCAGATTCTCTTAGGATGAAACGTTCCGCCGCCTCTGGAGTTGTCAAACCCGCCACAAAGCCTGACGGGATTTTGTTCAGTTCTTGGCGGAAAATGCTGCTCGGCGCAATCTTTAGCTTCCTAGGCGGAATCGCCTCAGGACTGTTAGGAATTGGAGGTGGCGTATTGATAGTGCCTATTCTAACCCTCATCGTAGGCATGCCGATACATTTTGCGACTGCAACTTCCATGTTTACGATGACCTTCACCTCTACCTCCGAAGCAGTGCAACATTATCTGGCAAATCATACGAACTTCGAGTACGCACTTCTGTTAGCTGTGGGAACAGTTCTTGGCGCTCAGGTTGGAGCGTATGCCTCCAAAAAAATTTCAGGTAAGAACCTTCGTCGTATCTTTGGCTTGGTCCTTGTCATTGTAGGCATTCAAATGATAATAAAATACATTTAAACAACTTGAGGACGACGAAAAATGTCTTCTTTCTCTTCAGCGCGTGCGAGGGCCCTCAATTGACTGGTCTATAGAACATTCTTCTAGGACTTTGCTGGCAAGATCTATTGTCCACTACTTCCTCTCGATTAGTTCTATCAGAGTTCCATCTGGGTCTTCAATGAAGGCTATCAGTGGACCTGTGGGCCCGAGCCTGTAGGGCTCATCGGTAATTGTGATTTTCTCACTTCGCAGCTTGGAGATGATTTTGTCCATGTCCTTAATCTCGAAGGCAATATGGTCGAACAATCGATCCTCATAGTCTGCTTGGATGAACTTCTTCTGTTTTCGATAGTAAGTCAGCTCGAGCTTAGCACCTTTGCCCTCAGGATCCTGCAGAAACGCTATTTCCGCGTCGGTCTGCTTTATCTCATGTTTGCTCAGGAGCTTTAATCCCATCAGTCCAGTGTAGAAGTCAATCGATCTATCCATGTTCGACGTCCTGATACTCGTGTGGACAAACATTCTTTTCTTCCACCCTCGCCAAACCTTATGGCATTCTTAGCATAAAGGGTTAATCCCTCTTTAATCAACCACAAGCGCCTAAGTCGATTCTCTCTCAATATTCAAGCCGCCGTGGGCTATTGCTTTTCTCGGAACAAACTGTAGTATTGGTACATAAAGCTTTAATTTTTCCATCCAAATCAACACGTACAGTAGGAAGGTTACAGTCTTGGTTACCTTAAATCTTGACAAGATTTTCAACCCAAAAAACGTCGCCGTCATAGGGGCAAGCGATGAAGAAGGCTCAGTCGGCTACGCGTTGATGAAAAACTTTACAGAATCAGGTTTTGCAGGCAGTGTTTTTCCCGTTAATCTCAAGAAAACCGAAGTTCTTGGCTCGAAGACATATGCAAGTGTTGAACAGATTCCAGAACCCATAGATCTAGCCGTAATCGCCACGCCCGCGCGGACTGTGCCAGACGTGCTTGAACAGTGCGGAAATGCTGGCATAAGCGGCATAATCATAATCTCAGCTGGCTTCAAAGAAATCGGGCCTGAAGGAAAGGCGCTGGAAGAGAGAATAATCGAAATCAAGAAGAAGTACAATATGCGAATTGTTGGACCAAACTGCTTGGGCGTAATCCGTCCGATCATGCGCTTAAACGCTACGTTCATAGGCAAGATGCCGAAGCCAGGCAACATAGCATTCATTTCCCAAAGTGGCGCTTTAGGTTCAGCAATCCTTGATTGGGCGATGCACGAAAACATAGGGTTCAGCAACTTCGTATCATTAGGCTCGATGATCGACGTGGATTTCGGTGACCTCATCGACTATTTCGGCACCGATCCTAAGACGAAAAGCATCCTCATGTATATTGAAGGAATAACTGATGCCAGAAAATTCATGGGTGCTGCAAGACACTTTGCCCGGACAAAGCCGATAATCGTCGTTAAGGCTGGAAAGTTCAGCGAAAGCGCGAAAGCCGCTGCTTCACACACCGGTTCGCTGACGGGCGAAGACATGATTTACGACAAAGCTTTCAAACGGGCAGGCATGGTTCGGGTAGAAGAAATCGCCGACCTTTTCAACTGCGCTGCAGTCTTGGGCATGCAGCCCATCCCTCGAGGCCCCAACCTTGCAATAATCACCAACGCCGGAGGCCCAGGAGTCATGGCCACCGACGCTCTAATAGCCAAAGGCGGAACCCTTGCAAAGCTCAGCGAAAAGACAATGGAGAAGCTTAACGGCATTCTGCCCCATTTCTGGAGCAGGGGAAACCCGATTGACATCCTCGGAGACGCTAAGGCTGACAGATACAGAGCAGTGGTCGAAGCTTGCTTGGACGACGACAACGTCGACGGTATAATAATCATATACACTGCCCAGGCCGTCGCAGAACCCGTACAGGTGGCCAAGAGCCTCACGGACCTAATTAAAAGCCGAACCTATCAGAACAAAACAATACTGACGTCGTTCATGGGCTATGGCGCAGTGGAAGAAGCCAATCGCATATTCATCGATGACAACATTCCAACATACTCCACACCTGAACAGGCAATCAAAACATACCAATACATGTACCAATACAAACGCAACCTTGAACTCCTCTATGAAACACCAGAGGAACTTCCGGTGGATGTTGTACCACCAAAAAGACCGCTCTTAACCATAATGAGAAATGTTGCGACTGAAAACCGTGAAATATTGAACGAAGTTGAAGCCAAAACATTTCTGGAATACTACGACTTTCCCGTTGTGAAAACGAGGATTGCACAGACAGAGAACGAAGCAGTTCTGCTGGCATCGCAGCTGGGTTATCCAGTCGTTTTAAAGATTCTGTCTCCTCAGATAACGCATAAGACGGAAGCGAATGGCGTCATGCTGGGCATAGAAAACGAAACCGGAGTTCGAGAGGCATTCAAAAGGATAACCCAGAAAGCAAAGGAATACAACCCGAATGCTGAGATTCAGGGTGTGACGGTCCAGCCTATGATCAAGGGGCAGGGCTACGAACTAATCATCGGAGCCAAAGCTGACCCACTCTTCGGTCCGGTCATGCTGTTTGGGATGGGAGGGATCGGAGTGGAACTTTTCAAAGACTTCGCTTTAGGAATCCCCCCGCTAAACCAGACACTCGTGAGAAGGTTGAT
>Ga0315280_10001725_pt1 | contig 36880 bp, 35 predicted proteins | sample YL17G06_40_MG_FD_203697 | JGI IMG/M metagenome (GOLD analysis project Ga0315280, IMG submission 203697) | Sediment microbial communities from Yellowstone Lake, YNP, Wyoming, USA - YL17G06_40 | ecosystem: Environmental > Aquatic > Freshwater > Lake > Sediment | place: USA: Wyoming | collected... | reverse complement strand
CAAGCACCATTCGAGGAGTCTGGCTTTTCGTCATAGCGATAACAATTCACAACATGCCGGAAGGTCTCGCCGTCGGAGTTGGATTCGGTTCCGGAAACCTTGAGGCAGCGATACTGCTCATGTTAGCCATAGGCCTTCAGAATGTACCTGAAGGACTGTCGGTCGGTTTTTCCCTCTTGGCGACACGCAACTATTCGCGGCGCTCCGCGTACTTCGCTTCAGTGGTATCCGGTCTTGTTGAACCACCCCTAGCGTTGCTCGGAGCATTCGCTGTATCGTTCACGCACTCCATACTTCCTTACGCTATGGGCTTCGCTGCAGGGGCTATGCTCTTCGTCATCAGCGACGAGATAATCCCGGAATCACATCGACTGGGCCATGAACGAATGGCAAGCTACGGACTCATCGCAGGCCTAGTCGTCATCCTCGCTTTAGATCTGGTGCTATGACACTGTCATCCGAGATGCTCGCGTCGTTCAACGCTTCGCACTGATCAACATTTTTGATATTGTGTCTTGATGCTATAGAAGTTGGTGTTTTGAAATGGGCAAGAAGGGTAGAGAAATCGTTGAAGTGGATGTCAATGAGCTTCTGGAGCTGCTGAAGAAAGCCTACGCCGACGAATAGATCGCTTACTATAGCTACAAATGGGTTGCGGACATGGCAGAGGGCCTCAAATCACCAATCATAGCAGAGCTCACCGACAAGACAGCTAAGGAGGAAGAAGAGCACGCTGATGAACTGGCTGAGCGGATTATCGAATTGGGCGGAGAGGTGCCGAGAGATTTTGAGAAGCTCTACGATCTAGCTAACTGCAAGAAGGTCAACTTCCCACAGAGCATCCGCGATCTAGAGAAGATGCTTGAGGCTCTTGTAGAAGCCGAAGGATGCGCCATCGAGGTCTACAACAAGATCGTGAAGTGGCTGGGGCCCTGCTACAACAAGGACATGAGAACCTTCCACCTGATCGAGCACATCCTCTCCGAAGAAATAAAACACGAGGAGTCCTTCCAGAACCTGCTTTGGCCGCTACGTTCCGGAAAAACCTCCTTCTTTTTTCTACAAACATTCTGACAGCAACCTGAACCGGAGCGTTGGCTAGTCATCGAATCAGAAACAATTGCAGCGCCATTGTCGCTTGTGTCTCAGATTCATGATCGCGGTGAAACACAAGACTCGCGTTTGAATGATGAAATGCAGCAGCAATACTCCACGGCAGTGACACATTTCTGTTGCCGAAAGGTCATGTCTGGTGTTTGCTGAGAACTCCGAGGCTTAAGATATTAGTGCCCTGCGACGAGTACCAATGGAGACGCTGATTAGAGTGTCAAAACGTAGAACCAGTTTGGGCTCCGAGCATCCCTACTGTGACCGTGTTCAGAACGCGATGATTGTACTCTTCCTTGTGGTTTGGGGAATAGACTCGCTCATCCTGAACTACTCGACAATGCTGACGAGAGTGATTCAGCTTTCCTTGCGCGTATTCCTATCGGTTCTTTCATGGGCAACAGGCGGATATCTTGCTGCAAAGTCGCACAACTTGGTCTTACACGAAGCAGATAACCAAGCCAAGTTGGCCAATTCAGGCGTCTATTCTTGGGTCAGGCACCCAATGTATCTGGGAACATTGGTATTTCTTCTAGGATTCTTCTTCGCCATTCCCTCGTTGTTCTCTCTCGCGGTGTTGATTCTCTTCTTTGCCTTATACGACAAGATGGCGACATATGAGGAGAATGATCTGATCAGAGTGCTGGGAGAGAAATATGCTGCCTACCAACGTAGAGTTCCAAAGTGGCTTCCCAGATTCAGACGCGCGCACTGAGACGACTGAGATTCGATCGACGATCATCTCGTCTACTTCATTGCTGCTGGGCATAGTTTTCATGCGACCAGTCAAGATCGTATTCTCAATCTGATGTTGCGATCTGACAACGCACGGACTACTGTGCGAAAAGCTTCCAGATTGCGCTGGCTCTCCGCAGAAGCAACATGATATGCATGCAAACAACGCACAAATGGCCAGAGACATAGCATGATACCATTCATGCACGCAGCCTTTTCCCATTGTTCGTTAGCCTAACAATATCATGTTCATACTGTCCGCGAGCCGGAATTTCGCTCAGAAGCGCGTTTAATCATCACTGGGCAGTGTACGAGTGGACTAATATCGTAACACTGGCAATACTGGAAGGAGGATGTTGTGATGAAAGCGGCCAAGGACTCGAATGATACTGGATTCAGTATGAAGAAAAAAGAAGGACTGACTGATCAGGCCTATCGTCTAGCGTTCAAGTACGAAGCGGAAATAGGTAGTTGTCCGCAATGTGTCTTAGCTGCCCTCTTGGAGACAATCGGCGTCGGAGAACCTTCTGTTGTCAAAGCAGCAGACGGATTAGCTGGTGGAACCGCGCTATCTACAAATGGAACCTGTGGCGCTCTCGCCGGAGGACTTCTTGCCATCAGTTCCATTGTTGGAAGAGACTATGAGGGCTTCAAAGCAGGAGAGAAGAAGCGACGCGTTTTCAGATACACAAGAAAACTGTACGATCAATTCGTTGATATGTACGGTTCACCGATTTGCCGAGATGTCCAGAGGAAAATCTTCGGCAGATCTTACAACTTGCTTGATCCAAAGGAGTATGAAGAATTCGAGAAGGCGGGAGCACATGTGGACAAGTGCCCAAGTGTGTCTGGCAACGTAGCTAGATGGGCCGCTGAGATAATACTAGGTGAACTCAGGCAGTGACACAGTAGATTCTTTGGTCAAATCTACAGCGGTCATCTTGGAGATACTATTGCGTGTATCGGGCTGTTCGGCAGAAGCGAGCTGAAGTCTCAATCGAGAAGCGTGCTGTCCATGTGCAGACACCACCTATGTTGACCTAGCTCGTTTGAAGCCCCTCTCGTAGTTGAGGATCCATGTCCTAGGCTTGCATGAGCACAGTGCAGGTCGGGTTTGAGATTCTGGAGTTCCTCTTTTATAACGGTGGGATACACACGAGAACTCCGCTTTGGAGACGCTCAACTCAACTCTCTTATGACGATTTCCAGAAGTATCCGCAATATCCGAAACAGAAGGGGTTCGTAGGCAGTCTAGTCTGAACTCAACATATTGTACAGTCGCATTTTCCTACAATCTCGGCTATCAGGTAACTCTCTGGAGAGAACTGCGGGATGCACTAAGTCGTATGAGAAGTACTCTAGAATATTCATCACCACTTCAGGCAGTCTCGGGAACGGTCATCGGGTCATGAATGGAGGTTTCACTAGTGCTTTCAGTGGTCAAACGCGGTCTACACAGCGGAAAATACTTCCCAGAAAGCAACCGTAGTTGTTTCTGATGACGGCGTTCTGGTGGAAGACGAAGATCAAGTGGAAGGAAGATATCGGAGGTGGTTAGAAATCACTATTCAAGAGAGTATTGAAGAATGCGCCACTGTCTTCACCCAGCAAGCTCCACCCCGAGAAATAGTCCGATCAGGTAGGTGATGACTGCTGCAGCCGTTCCAATCGCAAACATCTCTGCTCCACTTCGCCAAGGGTTACGAGCAGCGACGAAGGCTCTCGCGACGCCCATCAAAAAGAAACCGCTCAGACTCAACGCAATAGACAAAGACATTGCCATCCAACCCGACAGGAGTAGGTATGGGAATATTGGCACGATCGCGCCTATTACGAAGGAGAGGCCGGAAGCCAGGCCTGCACTCTTCGGAGTGGGCAACTCCTCTATGTCGAATCCCAGTTCCTCTTTAGCCATCGTCTCTAGGGCACTATTCTCATCTCTCAGCAGGGTTCGAGCCAAGCTTTTTGCCTGTTCAGCTGGCACGCCTTTCAAACGGTAGAGCAAAGCCAGCTCATTCTCCTCCAGCTCAGGCATGATCGAGAGTTCGAGACGCTCCGTCTCCAAATGCTTTTCTGAAACCTCTCTCTCGGCTTTGGTTGACACGTAGGCACCCGCGGCCATTGATATGGCTCCTGCAACTGCGCCTGCAACGCCGGACAGCAACACGATCTCATTGCTTCCAGTGGCGCCCGCGACTCCTGTTACAAGGCTGAAGGTGGAAAGAAGACCGTCATTCATCCCGAATATTATGTCTCTTATCGATCCTCCACCTTTGTGCCATCTCTCGCCTTGCAGAACATCATGAGGCCCCGACCAGCTTGTCTTCCCAACCATTGCCCCCAGTATTCTCGAATGACTCTGCTCGGTTGAGGCAACTTCTGTTACCTTTTGCATTAACTTCGCATCAGTTATGACTTCGTTTCCTTCAATGTATCCGGAAGAAGCTCCTTTCTCGACATTCTCCAAAATCTGCAGTATCGAACGTGGACCAAAAGCTTTCACCAACCATAGATGGATCTTAGCGCGCAGGCTGGGGCGGTATTCCTCTAAAATGATGCCTCTTCGAGCCAATTCCTCCGACCAAGTTCTGGCATGCGCCTCCTCTGTGGAAGCGAGCTCCATGAGAATCTCATGTCTTTCAGTGCCTTTCTCCTTCTCCGCAATCTTCCGGTAAACCAGAGCAGCATCCATCTCGTTTCTCCAATTCTCAACGAGAAAATCGATCTCTTTGTCTCTCCTCATCTCGGAAATCAACCTCTTCTGGAAAGCAATACATGTCAGCACTACTCTTCTTAGACTTACGTTGTTCTTCTGAAGTCACTACAAACGGAACACTTACGTATATGTGCAATGGCACACATTGCGATGATTGAGATGAGTTATGCTAGGTATGGATGTGGGTACGGCAAAGGTCTCGGCTTGGGCCTCGGCCCCAATCTCTTGCCTTACTGCAGACGGTATTCCGGCATGCCTAGGGGATGATGGGCGAACCAAACATATGCAAGTGGCCCTAATTCGCTGCCAAGGTTGATAGTGAACCAAGCCTATCAGATACGGCGTTCTATCCAAATCAAACACCATATGGAACCCTACAGCATATTGGCTTGACTCCTCATTCCGTGTCTCCACAAGCTCACCCAAAGGCACCTGTTCAGGAACTTCACTACCTCCAGCAAACATCACATGGCCTTGCGATTGGTCGCGGCTCAGGCAGAGGACTAGCAGATCCATACCAGAACTGGCACCCGAACGATTCCTACAGATCTCTCCACTCCCGGAGTCAGCGAACATCAGTGTCAGCCCACACAGTTCATCCTTGACTATCACCATTCTCTTATTCAAACAGATGCTTGACGAAAGGTAAGAAGAAAAATGGTGCAGATTCACCTAATGCGTACTGCACCGCCATCATGTCGAGCCATATCTCTGCCAGTCAATTTCGTTAGGCAGAAGCAAGTTTGCGGCTGTGGCCTTGCTGTGGGTGCTACGCTATTCCTGATCGGTGATGAGATTATCCCAGAATCTCATCGAATGGGCCATGAGCGATTGGCAAGCTATGGACTAGTCGCTGGCCCGGTCGTGATCTTGGCTCTGAATCTATTGCTATGACTGGATCATTTGTGTTCGAGTAGTGCGTAATGGCAATCAGATTGAAGGGTCTATGGGAGTGGCCACCATTGATTGCCAATCCAAGAAAAGACTCTTGAAATGCATGATTGAAATTCATAAAGAGAAATGCACTGCATACACAACATATTGCAGCACCGATCCTACTCACCTAAGGAGATACGCTAAGGAAAAGCAGATGCCACAAAAGGAATAAGTAGCGGCATCTCCAGAGGAACTTTTGACGATGAGAAGATTGAAGGCGCAAGAGCTGCGGCCGATACATGTCCAGAGAGCGCGATGAAGGTCTCTGAAACATGACAACTCGATCGCACTCTTCATAAAATCACTCTGTAATCGACAGCAGTTGATGTTGCTCATTGAAAGGGAACACAGTCTTGCAACGACTACTGTTAGGTGAGCAAAGAAATACTGCACTAGTAGAAATTGATGGATTATGGATCCTGAAATGATTGCTTTTGGACCGGTTCCGTCAAGACGCTTAGGACGCAGCTTAGGCATCAATAACATCCCCCCTAAGGTCTGCACGTATTCCTGCATTTACTGCCAGCTGGGCCGTACAGTTGAGATGCAAGTCGAACGTGACGCATTCTACGCATCTGAGCAGGTTTCAGAAAACGTAAAGAACAAGATGGGTAAAGTGAAGGAGCTTGGTGAATCCATCGACTACCTGACGTTCGTGCCTGATGGCGAACCCACGCTCGACATCAACCTTGGCAACGAAATCAATCTGCTGAAACGATCAGGCATCAAGACTGCCGTCATAACCAACGCATCCCTCATCTGGCGTTCAGACGTTAGACAGGATCTCATGAAAGCAGATTGGGTTTCTCTGAAGATTGACTCCGTTCGGGAAGAGATCTGGGGCAGAATCAACCGTCCACATCGAACCCTGCAATTAACCTCAATCCTTAATGGCATACATGAGTTCGCGAGTGCTTACAAAGGGGAATTGACAACGGAGACAATGCTTGTCAAAGATGTGAACGACAGTGAAGAGCACATGGGGGAGGTGGCCGATTTCTTGGCTCAATTGAAGCTCGAAAGAGCCTATCTGGCCATTCCCACGAGGCCACCCGCAGAAAGATGGGTGAAGCCTTCTGATGAGAAGGTTGTCAATCGAGCCTACCAGATATTCAGCGAGAGAGTTGACCGCGTGGAGTGCCTCATAGGTTACGAAGGCAACGCTTTTGCTTTCACGGGAAATGCTGAAGAAAACCTCTTGAGCATTACTGCCGTGCACCCCATGAGAGAAGAAGCAGTGAAAATGCTTCTTTCACGTGCAAACGCTGACTGGAGCATTGTTAAGAAGCTGATCGCTCAAGCCAAACTAGTCGAGACAGAATATGATGGCAAGAAATTCTACATGAGGAGCCTCGCCACCGCACATAGATAATGAGCGAAGGCCAAGAATCGAAGCAAGCTTAAAGAGCTCGAATAGATTGATTCAGTCACATCGGCCGTATGAATCATCCTATCATCGTTTTACGATTTCTATCAGACACAGCGGATGGGAGTATAGGGGGGAGAAGAAGTGCCCTAAGACGCCCGATGTGGTCCGGAATGGAACGGTGAGGATCGGAAACAGAACCTTTGAGGAAAGAACATGATGGAAGAGATTCTGAAGGTGAGAAAACTGTGTGTGGAACTCGGCGGGGAGCAAGTAATCAGGGATTTGAATTTCGAAGTCAACAAGAGAGAGACTGTAGTGATTCTAGGTCCTAACGGGGCTGGGAAGTCAACCTTGCTCAAAGCGCTATTGGGTCTTGTGCCTTATAGGGGGGAGGTCTCTTGGGCTACCAGAGACATCAGCTATCTTCCACCCCAAGAACTTTTCCAGAGAAGAGATCTGCTTTTAAGTATAGAGGAGTTTTTCGAACTCAAGAAAGCTTCTCCTGACAAAGCTTCGGAAATTCTGGAGCAAGTGGGGCTCGACTCGTCCCTGCTCGATAAGAGGTTCGGAAGCTTGTCCACAGGCCAGTTCCAAAGGATGATCATTGCGTGGGCTTTGGTCAATGAACCTTCAGTTTTGCTGTTCGATGAGCCAACATCTGGAATCGATGTGGGAGGACAGGAGACTATCTACTCTCTTTTGCACAAGTTTTGGGAGCAGGGCAATCTGACGATACTGTTGGTGACTCATGATTTGAACATCGTCTGGGAGCATGCAGATAACGTGCTCTGTCTGAACAGGAAGCTAATGTGTTGTGGCCCACCAAAACAGGTTCTTACGCCTGAGAACTTGGAAGAACTCTATGGTACCGGAGTGAAATACTATGTACATAAGCACGGAGGGTATTGAGATGCAATTTGTCTTAGCTCTGATAATAGGGGCCTTTGTTGGAGGAGCGGCTGGTTACCTTGGAACCCTGATGCTGTCGAAAAAAATGGGGCTTGTGGCCGGTCCTCTTGGGCATCTGACTCTGCCAGGAATCGCTATTGCGCTTATGTTCGGCTTCGATGTTTCACTAGGCGCGTTTCCAATGGTCGCGCTGGGGATAGTCTTGATCTGGCTGTTCGAAATCAGGTCGAAACTTCCTATGGAATCGCTGACGGCCATCGTCTTTGCCTCTGGAGTGGCAATTACCTTTCTGTTCCTTCCGGAGGAGAAGACTGTTCCTGCCCTAATTGGCGATATTTCTCAGATATCGTTGTTGGCCGCAGCAATCATCGTTGTCCTGTGCACGATCATCTTGGTGGCCACCAGAAGAATCTATCCAAAGATGATCATGATCAGTATTTCAGAGGATTTGGCTCAAGCAGAAAAAGTTGATGTCAGAAAATGCAACTTCATCTACCTGACTTGCATCGCTCTCACGGTCTCTCTGGGAGTCAGAATAGTGGGAGGGCTCATGACTGCTGCCCTGGCCGCTATCCCCGCTTGCACCAGCCACAACCTGAGCAAGAATCTTTCTCAATATTCGTGGCGCGGAATGATATTAGGAAGTTCCGCATGTATCCTAGGGATAGCTGGTTTCATGTTCACTGGCATTCCTGCAGGTCTTCTGATCATCCTGACGAGCGCATCGTTATTCTTAGCTTCTCTGGCCTTCAAGAGATAGAAGAGAATTGCCGTTATCGAATTGGAAAACGGATTGCGCATCTAGAGGTATGAACTCCACCTCGTATTCTAGGCGTCGTGATTAGTATACACGTAGCTTCTCACGAAGCCCACAACAGATCGTTGAAGCTAGTCTAGCTCACACAACAAGAAACGGAGTCTTCTATCATTGGGCATGCGGCCAGTGTGAGATCTTTAGAGAAACACTCTAACAAAACTAGAAAGCTTGCCGAAAACTGTTCGAGCCTTTCGGCACAATCTCTATTGACTTGGAAGACAGGGACTTTCTCTCGCCAGTTTGCTTGATTCAATTGGGTCTCATTCCGTGTGCACGTCAGCCAGTCGGCTCTGGGGAGCCGCTACTTTTAGACATCCTCGTCTGTGATTTTTCTTCTGCACCTAGGATTCTTACAGACCTTTGTACCGTCTGGCAGGATTTCGTAGCCCTCCATCAAATGCCACTCGGTTTTGCAATGCGGACAGATCCAATGATCCTTCTTACAGGGAAGAGCGCCCATCTTTCCCATCGTTCCATGCTCATTCTTGGTTTATCAAATGTACTTCAAGATACGCATTCGTATTAATGCATTCTAGCGAGCATTCTACATATGGCTCTGCTAAGCCTGATCGGCTAGAAGGCACTTGAATGTCGGTCTTCGGTCATGGTTGTTTCGCATCTGGAAAGTCTCTGTGGACGGTTCTTCTGATCCTCATCATGTCTCTGGTGAACACATATTTCTCACTGAACTCGGAAACACATAGCCTCCCTGTTTTCGTTCGGTTGATCATGAGGCAATAGTTACGATTCCTATCGTAAGAGATCGCGGGGTTGACTCCTCAGTCGGTGAAGACACCAGACCACCTTCTGTTACGTTCAATATCTTCGATGCCCGTGCGATCTTAGGATAAATAGCGGTGTCATGAATGGCTGCACCCATTATGAGAGAGTAAGATCTTGAAGTACCCCGAACAGGCCCGTTTCAATCCGCTACTTTCCGGAGTACGGTGACCGATGCAGGGCAGAGAATATGAATCATCAATACCGCAATGAGCATACACGTTTAAGGACTTGTGCCATGAAACGCGCATCGGGAGGTTTTCCTCTTTACCCTAGGAATGATTCCTGATTCACACAGTACATTTTCTTTGATGGCGCCGGGAAAGTGAAACACCGATGATTCGCCGTTCGAAGCCCATCACCCTGTAGAACCACTATGAGAAATATGGTTTCCTCGCTTTCACCGCCTTTGCGAACAAGTCTGCCAGATGCGCATCAGAAGCCTGATTCCTCAGTGGACTCAGGAAGTCTAGATGGTCGTTGGATCTAAGCAGGCAAGGCTTGAACTCTCCATGAGAGGTTACTCGCATCCTGCTGCAGTACCTACAGAACTCGGTGTTGTGCATAGGCTTCACAACCTCGACTTCCGCACCATCAGCGAGAAAGTATCTTCTTCTGTGATGCATCCTCCGGATGACTATCTTCTTAGATTTTTCCCGAAGTCGATTCTCTATCTCGGCTAGGTCATAATGGTATCTGCGATAGAACGTGTCTTCCGAGGCTGATTCAAGCTCAATCAGCTGTAGGATCAGGCTCCTTTTTCTCGTGAAGTCAATCATGTTCCATACCTCATCATCGTTTACTCCTCTTAGAAGAACCATGTTCACTTTCACAGGAGATAGATCTGCCCCCCATGCTTCTTGTATTCCTGCTAGAACATTCTCCAATGCGTCAACGCCCGTGATCGATCTATAGGTTTCGGGGTTAAGCGTGTCGAGGCTCACGTTCACCCTTGACAGGCCAGCCTCTTTCAGATGTCTGGCAACCTTGCTTAGTAGGGTGCCGTTTGTTGTCATTGAGATCTCCGACACCTCAGGTATGCTCCTTATTTTTTGCACAATTTCCACGATATCGTTTCTTAGAAGAGGCTCTCCACCCGTCAACTTCACTTCTCGTATGTTGAAAGCCGCGACCACTCTGACTATTCTCTCAATCTCTGCCGCCGTCATCTCCACTTTTCGTTCGTCTAGCTCACCTTCACGGTGACAGTAATAGCATTGGAGATTGCAGCGTTGAGTAATAGACACCCGAAGGCTCGTCACACATCTCCCGTAGGGGTCTTTGATGATCTTGCCAGGCATCCCGAATCACAACAAACTGTAATCCTTGCTGCCAATCTGAAATGAATTGTGATGCTAGAGCTACTCTCCGACTTACCTCTTTCGGCTCTCCCGCTGTTTCAGGCGTCTACGGTCAGGTGCCCAACTACCGGGATGCCACTTCTGATTTTGCATTACTCAGTTCGCCATTGGCTTCCATTGTCGGCTATTCAGTGAGAGAACGTAACGCAAAGAAAGCTACTGGGCAGACGAACGTTCACGAGAATGCTTCCTTCACAATTGACTGTCGACCCGCGAGCTCCCGGCACTGCTGATCTTCAATGACATATCATCCGGTGAACCGTCCTCGAGAAATGAATATTGAGGGGAGATTCTATACTTGTGAGCTGGCGAGGTAGTCGATGCAGTGAACCAGAAGTCGATCCAGGGGTTTTTGGAGAAGAGAAACATTTTTGCCGTGGTGGGCGCGAGCAAGAATTCCAGCAAGTATGGCCACCAGGTTTACAGAGATCTCAGAAATGCTGGGTATGCCGTATACGCAGTGAACCCGAAGGCGGATGAGATTCTTGGTGACAGATGCTACCCAAACCTGGAAAGTCTGCCTCTCAAGCCTGATGTTGTAGATTTCGTGGTGCCGCCAGAAATCACTGAACAAGTGGTCAAGAAATGCAAGAGTCTTGGAGTAAGCAAGGTTTGGATGCAACCAGGATCAGAATCTGAAGAATCAATCAAATTCTGTGAAGACAATGGTATTGAGGTTGTGCATGGAGTCTGCGTGATGGTCGAACGCAGAACCAGAGGGTAAGCTGCCTTGATGCAGGAATGCCTCGTATTCTCTAGTACTGGTAAGAGTTGCGACCGAACCGGCCTCTTCCGTGCCGGTACTGCATTCCCATTCCCCGACCAGCCCCCATACCCATACCCATCCCCCCTCCAAAGCCGTACGGCTGTTGCGTAGAGATGTTCGACTGAGGCAACATCATAGGTGGGGCCTGCCGGGGCAACGCTGGAGGAAACGCTGAGGTTTGATCGTAAGCAACTGGATAGGGATACTGGTTGGGTGGGGTCTGATAAGTCGGCCAGATCGATGTGGGTTGTGGGGTGGCTGCTTGGGATGTGTACGCGGGATCGGCCCACCATCCCCTGGGCATGCCGGGATACCACCTGCAGTACGGAGAGAGAGGTTCGGGCCTAGGCCTAACCCAAGCCCTCTACCAGATCGCCTGTACATTTCGTAACTCATTGTAATCGCCGAATATGTGTTATTGCACATAATATAAGTCTTCCTCTCGGGCCATGACTGGATCCACAATGAATCGATAGACGCCTACTTGCCCTCTCAGAAACAGGGGGCAGATTCCGGCCTGACCGATCGTTAAGGTGAGGTTTCCATTACTGTGCTAACTCTGCGGCTTCCTTTTCGCCTTTCTTCAATTCTATTTTTTGTTGCTCGTCCTCTCCTAGTAGAAGAGCTAGGAATTCTCCTACGTGAGTTTTCTCTTCCCTAGCGACTTCCAAGAGTACCTTCTTTATGCTTGGATCTTTGGTCATTGCGGCCATCTGCTCATAGAGGTTGATGGCGTCCAGCTCCGCTATTATCCCCGCTCTCACTATTTCCCTGTTCAAGTCTTCGTCCTTCACTTTCTCGAAGTTGATTGGGATCTTCGACAACATCTCTTTGTCCTCCTCATCTGCTAGTCCTTGGATACATATAAGAACTAGAGAACATTCGCAGATCCTTAGTCGAAGCACGCTCATGCGAATTGTGTATGAATGCCTACGTCAACCCCTGTGTTAGAGAGGCTATGCAAGATTCCTCTCGGCCAGGTTGGCTTCTGCAAAACCAGGAAGAACATTGATGGAAGGCTCTTCACGCTGGAGTATGGTAACATCTCATCCTTCAGCGCTAATCCGATTGAGAAGAAGCCGTTCTTCCATTTTTATCCAGGGAGCTACGCGTTCACTTTGGGAAGCTGGAGCTGCAATTTCATGTGCCCATGGTGTCAGAACTATGAGATCAGCAAGTATGCTCCGGATCCAAACACATGCAACTACACATCCCCTCAAAAGGTGATCAGATTGATGAAGGCGAAGAGATGCCAAGGTGTCAGCATCTCATTCAATGAGCCTACGCTGCTCCTTGAGTATGCTCTGGATGTCTTTGATCTGGCTAGGAGAAGGATTCTACAATACATACGTGACGAATGGCTACATGACTTTGGATGCTCTCGAGCTGTTGATGGAGCATGGACTGGACGCTGCGAATTTTGATGTCAAGGGGGATGAGGAGGCTGTTCGCAGGTACTGTGACGCTGATGTGGAGAAAGTTTGGAGAAACATAGTTGAGGCAAAGAGGCATGGAGTTCACGTCGAGATAGCAACGCTTGTGATTCCGGGGGTTAACGATGACGAAGAATGTCTACGCGGTATCGCCGGTAGGATCAGGAGGGATGTTGGTGCGGACACTCCTTGGCACGTTACACAGTATTATCCTGCCTACAGGGCTCTGGAGGTCGGGCTGTACCGTGGGAGGACGCCGGCTGAGAACCTGGAGAGGGCTTGGCGGATCGGCAGGGAAGAGGGATTAAACTATGTCTATGCCGGCAACATCCCCGGTCACCGGCATGAGAACACTTACTGCCCAAGTTGCAATGACCTTTTGATAGAACGTCTTGGATTCAGTGTGATCAAGTATAGAGTTACATCAGAGAACGAATGCCCGAAGTGTGGAGAGGAGATCCCAATAGTTGGAAGATCCATAAAGTCGGCACGTTCGCTGTTTCGCCTTTGCTAGAACTTCGATCCATGAAAGAGTGCTGATGGGTTATCCAGCCATGCGCCTCCACCAGTCATACGAGGTGGATTGACTTGAGCTGAGTTGCCGCAACCAAGTCTCTGAGGCTTACTATGCCCAGTGGCTTCATACTCTTTGCTGTAATCGGAAGGTAACGGATTCCATGTACTATAGGCCACTCCACAAGAAGCGTTCCTATCTCAACTGTGCGACTTCCGACTGAGGCAATTTATCACTTAGAGATCTTCGAGGAGTTCTGGAAAACGAACTTTGATGAGCCTCACTGCTCATGTCTGGCTTATTGGAACGAAGAGATGACAGACAGTAATACAAACAAACGTCTTGGGGGTAAAAGCGTGATTCTGGCGCTCATTCTAGATCCGGCACGATGATCAGTTCTTTTTCTGGAAGATCTCCTCTACCGACCGTGAAGCTTGGACCGTCAAGCCTCTTGACGTTGTCGCCTTCGCGTATGAAGTCTTCTACTCCGTGTAAGGCGTTGAACGTGGCCGACATTCCCGGAAGCTTACAGTGCATTGGGACGGCTATCTTCGGGTTGAGCGATTTCATGACCTTTCGGGCCAGGTCCGGTCCTATCGTATAGATGCCTCCAACCGGAATGAAGAGCACATCGACCGGTCCTATCTCGCTTACCTGCGACAATGATAGCTCATGTCCTAGGTCTCCCAAATGACAGAATGCCAGTTCGTCGAGGTCTTCGTGGCTGAGCTTCCACTTCTCACCGCAGACCCTACACATCAGCGTATCCGGAACCGTTTCTAGGATGAACTTCACTTTTTCCATCATGGATGTTCGCTGCTGGTCGAGAGCGAACCTAAAGATCTCGTGGTCGACTTGCTGAAGCTCACCGATCATCACGGTCACCTCTGTGACTTCCTGTAACCCTTCTTCAGCTATCCTATTGGCGGTGGAGACTACCCTCTGCCAGCGCCCACTCGTGCATAACAAGGCTTGACATGACTTGCTTAACTTGTTTTCACGACGACACTGCCAACATGTCAAAGAGTTGAAAGAATAACATGAAGAAGACTAACCAGCTACGAATGTTGAACACAAAGGACGAGTGTATTGCACAGGTAAGAAAGATTAGTCTGAAATGAAGATTTGAGCGCAAGCTGAATGCTTCTGATTTCTCCCTAATTCTTCGATTCCAATCGATCGTGAGCGCGCCCGATCCAGGTTATAATCATTTTTTTGGTCACCACTCATTTCCATTTGCGCCTTGTCGGTTAACCCTTGCTTTCTCTACGCTTCCTCGAAGAAAAGAGGCTGCTGATAAGGGAAATAGAAGCGAGGAATAGTATGGATAGTAACAGGTCAACCAGACGATCCCTATTTTTCGAACCAGCTGCGCTGCCCCTCTGTAATCCTGTCCCTCTAGGAGGGAGCTTCTCACCGGGGTAGAGAGTGCTATGCCTCCTACGCCTTTCCTCATCGGTTTTTGGAACCCCCATCTCACGATCAAACATATTCGCGTTCTCACATCTGACTAAAAGGTAGGCGGGGTAACAGATATCCTTTTCCCGTCCCTTGCTGTGTCGAATAACTGTTTGTTTTCGGTCTGGGGGATAGGTGATTTTGTCTGATTTCTCTAGATTAGTTTCTTGGCCAACCTCGACCTGCATCTAGACTATGTCTAAGCGTGACTGGAAGCGGATCAATGAAGCTTTGGTGAGGCGTGGGAAGCTTCTGCTCGACATGGATTTTGTGAAGGGTTGGGAGGATGAGCTTGAAGGGATTAATAAAGGTAAGTAAGGCGCTTTGTTCCGTTACCTGGACAGCTTCATCCGTCTTCTACTCTTCATGCATGTTTACCTGCATCTGCCTTACAGGCAGCTGGAAGGGTTCACCAAAGCTTTAGCCAGACACGTGAAAGGCTTGAAGGTTCCAGACCATTCAAGCATCCAGTGGAGGGCAGAATTTTCCGATCAGACTTGACAAGATGTTTGCAGACTCGAATGAAGACGTAGTCATGGCTTTGGACGCGTCAGGAATCAAGGTGACGAATCGGGGCGAATGGATACGCCACAAATGGAAGGTGAGACGCGGATACTTGAAGATTCACATAACGGTTGACGTGAAGCGGAAGAAGATCCTCGCCTTGAAGGTTACGGATGAGAAGGTGGGTGATGGGCGGATGCTCCAACCGCTCGTTAAGGACACCGCCAAGAAGGCTAACATCACCAAGACGATTGGCGATGGCGCATACGACACAAAAAGCAACTTCCGCTACTGGCTGAGAGCGGAATTGAGCCAATCATCGAGGTGCGGAAGAACTCATCCAGCAGGGCTGGTGGATGCATACCTCGGAAGCTTGTAGTTCAACAATACCTACGCAACCCAGAAGCCTGGAAACGGAAACATGGCTACGGCCAGAGATGGATGGCGGAAACCGTCTTCTCCACATTCAAACGAACATTCGGAGAACATGTCTCCTCCAGAAGGATGGAGAATATGGTTAGGGAGCTGACGGTTAAAGCCAACCCGTACAACTCCTTCATCGCGCTGACAGCCAACCTCTAACAAAACCGAGACGGAAACAAAAGGAGAAAACAATCAAAGAATAGAGTTATTCGACACAGCACGTGGAACCATAAGGTTAAATGTGTGCATAAACACGCATTGGCACGATCGAGATGTCTTCCGGCCCATCGGTACAAAAAGCCAGAACATTGTGAGTGGGCATTTTTGGATGAGCTAGAGCGGATCAAGAAAAGGAAATTGGTGGAGTTCGTGAAGCGAAAGACGGCAGGGGACTCTTCTATTGGCGCTCCCATAGATGTTTCCGGCAAAGATCTTGATTCATTAGTACGTCGTTCTAGCTTGGTGGTTGTTGACTGCTGGGCGCCCTGGTGTGGCCCTTGCCACATGGTCGCACCTATTCTGAATGAGCTGGCAAGAGACTATGCTGGAAAGGTTCTCTTCGCCAAACTCAACATCGATGAGAATCGAGATACGGCTATTCAATATCAGATCGTGAGCATCCCCACCCTTCTAATATTCAAAGACGGAAAACTGGCAGACCGAATCATCGGAGTCACGCCACGCAACGCCTTGGAAGGCAGGATAACACGACACCTGAACCATGACTATTCATGAAAGCTGCAATTCCAATGTCACTGCCAATCTGACACCGTCCTAATTCACAACACGAGAGTAGAATCACGGAATGATGACTTTCCGGGCCGTTTGCCTCAACTACCCTGAGGTCGAGTAGATTGAGGGCGCCTTGACGACTTCAAATCCTCTGAAGCCAATTGTCAGGTTTCCCTCAGCCCCTCTAAGATGCCGGACGGTGAGATTTCCCCAGTCCGGTTCCAAGCTCCGCATTTCACCATAAGCCTTCCCTCCATGAGGTTTGCTTCCGGCTTCGTCAAGGACTGCATGGCTCGGCTTGACAAGGAGTGTAGTAGCCCAGAGGTCCTTCACTCTCTCGGCTTGTTATCGCCGACATCATTGCTACTACGACCTCATGCGCCAGTCCATGCTCTACCACCATTGTTGGCATTACGCATTCCAATGATAGCCGTCTCTGAGCATGGGCCTTCCCTGCTTTGCATGCCAGGCCTTGTGGCCGTGCCGCCGCCCCTACGCCGGAGGCCTCCCCAAGTGCATCTGTCTGAACTTGCTCAGAGGGTGTTGCCTTCGCCGACTTCAGACCGGCTCGGCACCCTCACATTCCACTTGAACCGCGTTCGCGTGGTCCCTATAACGGCGCTGCAGCGATTCCCTAATGTTGCGGCCCGGTCACTCGCTAGCCCTTCTGCGCGGCCCCCTCTTGCGAGGGCAAAAGCATTACCTTCGGAGCTTTCATGCAAGTGGTTACCCATCTCACATGTCCAATTCGCTACGACGCTCTCAAACTCTTGCATCGGTTGGACACCCACCAACTGGACTGACATGTTTACAGGCTGCACCTGAAGCCAGAGGGGTTCAATCAATAACTAAATCGATTTTGCACCAAGCTGGCGCGCGGCGAATTCAAGGATTCGGAGATCAAGAGAATTCTCATCCAGAAATGCGAGCTGAACATGGTAAGTTACCAGCCTGCGCTGCTCTTTGATCCAGAGAGACTGAGTGAGGCGCGTTCCTTCTGGACAAAAGGCTTGAGCCACCCGACCAAAGACTTGCCAAACTTCGACCAGATCGTCTCAGAATTGAAGGAGAGGTTGGACTTTCTGCAGGAATAGCTTGATTCTGCTTTGAAACGAAGCGCAGCCAAGTTGACGTGTGTCACTCACCAGCGGTTGCTGTCGAACCTGAGTGAGACCTGTTGGGGGATACTCACACAGAGCGTCGACTTGAGTTGTTGTTGACGAAGTTGCCGCTCTAGAGTGGATCGGAGCTGGACCTTGAAAAGAGCGAGAGCAGCATCGGTCTGATCACCCGGTAGACTGGTAGAGCGATTGCGGAGTCGATCATGTGATGTACGACTGTTCCGAGGGCGACCCAGATGCCCGCCAACTCCGCTGCTACCTTCACGACGCCGAAGATCGGGCCCAACGCGTACACCACCAGTCCTTCTCCGACCGCGTGAATCGGGAGCCTTATCAGCATGAGGGCCTTCGCATAGCCTCCGCCCCGGAGAACATATATCGATGCTGGAACCGCAAACAGGACATGTATGAAGGCTCTTGCCGCGATCACTGGTCCAAGCGTCGCGAGAAAACCGACTGTTGAGGCGAGCCTTACAAGAAGCGATGCTGACGGACCGATCGCGAGTGCAATCATGGATGGAACATGAGACGCCTCGGTCGCAGAATACTGGATCGGTGGAATATAGATCTGAAGCGGCGTCCCCCTGAAGACGAAAGGAATCGCTATAGCAAGCGCTGACAGAACGCTGGGCACCACCAGCTGAGCACTGTTCACCTTCCAGAGCGACCTCAACGAGACTCCCTACCCGTGGTCATGGGTGTTGGCTTTCGATCCTTCGACTGAATTCATTGGCTGCCATTGAATCTCTCTGTCTCCGATATGTGGGACTGAAGACGCCGGTTTGTCCAGCATCGATCGACGAATGCGATAGCGCAGCTGAAGTTCTCAACTGTAATCCTTGGCGTAGGATGTATTGGCGGAGGTGGTCGCGAGAGATGGCCAACCCAGAGATGCGTAGCTACCCACCTCTTATCACCCTGAAGAGAGAGACCTGCCACCATCTTGAGCCGCACGGTATCTTCGCAGAGTCAGTGGGTGACTGTTCGCGTGGCGGTAGCGAGATCAACTTCGATCGAGCTCTGCGCGCTAACCGTGAATTTCTTATTGTGCTTGTCCTTTTTTCGTTTGTCGAGGATTCTCGTGCAAAGCGTTGACATTTTCAGACGTAGAATAACTAACGCAATGAACCGAGAGTCAATCCAAAGGTGTCTAGAGGAGATAAGTAAAGTATGACGCTTTTGTGGGCTGTTTACCTCAACAGACGTTTGGGTGCATCGATCATAAAAACCACTTCTCCATCGGCCACCTGGGATGAAAAAATCAGAAAAGAGGAGTTGTTTGGAGATGGATTTGCCTGTACTCGTGTTACAAGATGATTGAGAGATGAAGCTCGTTAGAAAACGCGATGGCAGACTAGAGGCTTTCGATCAGGAACGTATAGCGAATGCTATCTGGAAAGCCGCCAAAGCTGTGGGAGGAAGAGATCAAAGACTATCGGTAGGGCTAAGCCAACGAGTCATTGCTGAGCTTGAGAGACACTTCGGGGAGGAAGGGGTACCAACAGTAGAGGAGATACAAGACATCGTTGAGAAGACTCTCATAGAGAACGGGCATGCCAGAACAGCCAAAGCCTACATCCTCTACCGGAGACAGCATCAAGACCTAAGAGAGTTGGCCACTCTCCTTAGCTCAGCAGACTTGGTGGAACAATACCTGCAGATCGAGGACTGGCGAGTCAGAGAGAACTCGAACATGAGCTACTCACTGCAAGGCCTAAACAACTATCTCTCCTCTACAGTCATTGCGAAGTACTGGATCACAAGGATCTATCCCCCGAACGTAGCGGACGCCCACTTCTCGGCAGATCTACACATCCATGACCTAGGTGTGCTGGGTCCCTACTGCGTAGGTTGGGACCTAAGAGACCTACTGCTATCAGGTTTCGGCGGCGTTCCAGGGAAGATAGAGAGCAAGCCACCAAGACACTTCAGAACCGCCCTGGGGCAGATGGTCAACTTCTTCTACACGCTACAAGGGGAGGCTGCGGGGGCGCAAGCCTTCAGCAACTTCGACACCTATCTAGCCCCCTTCATACGTTACGACGGACTGAACTCAAAACAGGTTGAGCAGGCACTCCAAGAATTCCTCTTCAATATGAACGTTCCCACTCGCGTTGGATTCCAGACGCCGTTCACGAACATCACATTGGACCTCACAACACCGAACTTCATGAAGGACGAACCGGTCATAATCGGAGGGGAAGAGATGGATACTGCTTACGGAGATATGGAGACTGAACTCGAAATTCTCAACACGGCCTTTGCCCGGATAATGAGTGAAGGTGACTCTAGAGGAAGAGTCTTCACCTTCCCAATACCGACCTACAATATAACAAGAGACTTCGATTGGAACTCTACGGTGGCCGAGAGAATACTTGAGGTGACAGCAAAATACGGTGTTCCATACTTCTCCAACTTCATAAGCAGCGATCTGAAACCGGAAGATGTCAGAAGCATGTGCTGCCACTTAAGGATCGACAACCGGGAGTTACGTAAACGTGGAGGCGGCTTCTTCGGAGCGAACCCGCTGACAGGCTCCATAGGAGTAGTGACAATAAACCTTCCAAGAATAGGCCACCTATCCAAAAATGAAGGCAGCTTCCTCGAGAAATTAGAGATACTCATGGAACTTGCTAAGAACAGCTTGGAAACAAAACGGAAAGTAGTGGAGAACTTCACGGAGAACGGGTTATATCCCTACTCCAAACGTTACCTCAAAGCCATCAAGGAGGGATTCGGAAACCACTGGAAGAACCACTTCTCGACTATAGGGTTAGTAGGTATGAACGAGGCGATACTGAACCTACTGGGAATTGATATTGCTTCTTCAGAGGGTTTGAAGTTTGCTGTGAAAGTACTTGGTTTCATGCGCAAGAAGCTCGCTGACTTTCAGGAGGAGACAGGTAACATCTACAACTTAGAGGCAACACCCGCTGAGGGAACATCCTACAGACTAGCAAGGATAGACAAGAAGAAGCACCCAGACATAATCGTGGCAAATGAGAAATATCTAACAAAAGGAGCTGAGCCCTTTTACACGAACTCCTCCCAGCTACCAGTTGACCACAACCTAGACCTATTTGAAGCGCTGGAGCATCAGGAGAAGCTTCAGTCTCTCTATACCGGCGGAACCGTCTTCCATGTCTACCTCGGCGAGAAAATCTACTCTTGGAAAGTGGCAGGAGAGCTGGTTAGAAAGATAGCTTTCAACTCGAATCTACCCTACTTCACTCTGACACCTACCTTCAGCATCTGCCCAAGCCACGGCTACCTCAGCGGGGAACATAGTCATTGCCCGAGTTGCGGTGCGAACTGCGAGGTATACTCACGGGTGGTCGGCTACCTTAGGCCAGTGGACCAGTGGAACGACGGGAAACAGGCGGAGTTCGCTGTTCGCACAGCCTTCGATAAATCGGTTACCTCACCTATAGCTGTGTCCTCAACATCGGCAGCTCGAAAGGGGACCTAATGGAGTTCAGTGGAATCCAGAAAACAAGCCTGATAGACTATCCGGAAAGGATAAGCTGCGTGCTTTTCACACCCGGCTGCAATCTGCGTTGTCCCTTCTGTCAGAACTGGCGGATAGTCCTAGATCCGAAACCACCATTCCTGAACGAAGAAACAGCTCTCCGAATCCTTGAGGAACGTAGGAAGTACGTGGATGCTGTTGTGCTGACTGGTGGCGAACCCACTCTACATGAGGAGATTCCAGAATTCCTGAAGAAGATCAAGGATATAGGTTTCGTGGTTAAGCTAGACACTAATGGCTTTCTTCCACGCGTCTTGGAGAAATGCCTGCCCTATGTTGATTATGTAGCCTTAGATGTGAAGACTTCATTGAAGAAGTATAGGAGGCTAGGTCCGGAGGACACTTCGCATCTGCTTCACAGCATTGAAGTTCTGAAGAGTGGAGTCGTAGGTTACGAGTTCAGAACAACGGTTGTCCCAGACTTCGTTGATGACGAAGACGTGAGGAGAATAGGTGAACTTGTAAGAGGCGCAAAGACCTTCGCTTTCCAGCAATTTGTCTCAGGAGACACTCTAGACAAGTCCTTCAAGGATGTTAAGCCTTACTCACCGGAGACCATCGCTAAAATGGCTGAAATCATGAGAGAATATGTTGATAACGTAATACTTCGCGTATGAATAATTTGGCTTGTGTAGGCACATTAAGCGAGAGGTAGAACCATCACCTCTTAACGCGTAAGAGCGTCTTTCTGAAGGTTTATATTATGTGCTATCGCACAATTATTTGATGAATATGAGTATTCGAAGGTTTGGAAGGAGGCTTCGCTACGGCAGAGGCTCCTCGCCTGGAGCGTTCTTCAGTTATCCGCCTCCAAGGCATGCATTGGGATGGATTCCACCTACGGGCTTCGGCCCAAGTTTGAGAGGAGGACTCATGCCTAACATGCCCCCATACCGGTATCCGCCACACCCTTACACGCAACCAACACGCTTCTTTCCTACAAGCTCCCTAGCTCCACACCCTACGTACTACACGCGCCAAAGGTTAGCTCCTCGTCCTCAGCAACAGACCGTGCAACCAACCCTAACTCCTATACATGAGAACTGCGCTTACTTCACAAATCTTGGCTGCACTTTGAGAGGTGTACCGGTACCCGCAGGTGAAGTGGCCTGCCCAAACTTCACTCCAAGAATAAGAAGTCCATTTGAAGGCAAGGAACGCATTTCCGACGCTTATTGATAGAGCGTAGGAGCAAGCTAGCTGCAGTGGAAATTGACATAGAAAGAAAACGTTTGCTTTAACAACGTCTACTTCTCCTAGTCGCCTAAATGTGTTGTCTATATGAGTGTTCTACTTTGGATAGTTGGAACGAGGGTTCTGATCTATTTCATCGCTTTGGTCGGTGTATTTGGCCTAGCCGTGAAGGCGCAAGTGTTGGGTAGAGTGGTCCTCCTCCTGTTTGGTTTTTGAGCGAACTCTGATAGGGGGGAGCCTTCATTCACCGCTTCCCTAAGGCGACTGTAAACTAGGAGTGGATAACGCCTTCTGGCCGGTGATGTCCGGCTTCATCATTTTCTTCATGCTGGAGAAGAGCATCGGTAGGCATTACGTAATTGATAGGAAAGCTACCTCTATTGAGAACCAAACGGCTGCTCTTCTCAATTTTGTGGTTCACTCACCTTTGTAGGCACCCGGTTCTTTCCTCCAATCAGCCGCCTGGAGATCCCAGACAGTTAAGATCACGAACAGCATCAGAAACGCTATCGATAGCGAGATGTTGAAGAAGACGCTCAGTGTTGAGAGCTCAAGACCTTTCGGCGAAGATCCTTTCATGATGAACGTCGTGAAGATTGCCAGCCAAGTTAGGAATACAGCAAAGCCATGTACTTGGAAGCCACGTACCCACGAATCGCCAGATCAAGCAACACTCAGTCCAAGAGACTTGGATAAAATGGAGTTGTATCATCGGAGTCATTGTTCTGGGAATTCTTTTCCACACTTCGGACATTTCACCATTCCACAGGATCCGAGGGGAGCTTGGTTGCAGCCGGAACATGCGAAAGACCGACCATACGTTATATCGAATCTGAAGCCGCATTGAGGGCAACTGTAGATCCTAGTCATAACAGGTCAACCTAACAACGTTATTCAGACGTGCTGGTTATTCGATGAAGGAGGTCTTCCAGGCTCTTATGCCGGTGTTTTAGTGTCACCTCGCTGATGTGTGCAGCGCAAGCCAGACACTTGTCTCTCGGCTGAGATTCGATCTTGATGATTCTTCCTACGCCAGCTTCCACGTAGTCTTGTTTGAAGTAATCTCTGAATATTCTTCTTGCAAGGTCTCCACTGCAGTGGCATGGAGCAACCTTTTCGACCCCAAGGCATCTGAATCGCTCCACCACTGATCTTATCTCGTGCTCAGCTGAGCCTCCGAGGTGGAAGCCTCCTACCACGAGATAGATGTTCCTATCCGTCAACTGTGCGGCTTTTTCAATTATCTTCACTATTCCTGGGTGGGCGCATCCGGTGACAACCACCAGCCCTCTCTCCGAGTTGATTATTAGGGATTGCTCCTTGATTTCTGATCCCAGTTCTCCCGTTGTTATGGCACCGTTCCGTATTTTTAGGGGTTCTTTGACCTCGACGAGTCCGCAGCCATAGCTTTCTACTCTCAACTTGAATTCTTGAGGGAAGCTGGCTGGCACGTATACGTCCACATGCCTGTTCCTGCTGAGCATTCCAGCGAGGCCGCTAACATGGTCTGCGTGAATATGAGATAGCACAACCACCTGCAGTTCATCTACATCCATGCCCAGCGTCTTCATATTGTCGAGCAATATTCTGGAGTCACCTCCAGTATCAAATAGGATCTTCGACCCCACAGTATCCACATGACATGCGAAGCCCCAAGCCTCAGTCAGATCTGGATTGTACGGATTGTTGTCGTATACGATTGTGAGCTTCAGATTACCTAGGAACTCCAAGCCCTCGATTATCGTCGATCTAGGTTTTTCTGTGACTCTCTTCTGTCCGAACTGCTGATGCCACAATAGAACCAAGACTAGCAGAAATACTAGAAGAACGCCAGAAACTGCTATCCTATCGCGCGTAAGCAACAGCTCCGAAGGCGACTCGCAGATGCATAGTTCCCACCAAGAGACACTACTCGACTTCGTAGCGTCCAGCCTGAACACACTCAGTATAGTGGAAATCCGATCAATGAGCGTCGAGCTGGGTGAATCACATGACGCGGGCAGAAATAGCTGCATACTCCGCAGCCAATACATCTAAGAGGGTTAACCCCTGCTTTGTCTTGCACAACTTTGATAGCTTGAGTTGGGCAATACCTCTCACAGGTCCTGCATCCAACGCACTCATCTCGGTCTATGCGCGCTACCACGAGCATGAAGATCTCTCAGAACCTAGGACTCAGGCATGCACTGACTGTAGCGCACGCTCGTTGCTACCTCGAGCCGCCACTATCTGCATGAAGGGCAGGTTCCTCCACCAGTAGTGCCGCAGACCATAAGGTTCTTGGTATATATGCTCTCCCAACAGGCCTGACACATATTGACGTAGCCAAGCTGCCTATGGTTCGCTTGAAGGAGACTGAGGCCCTCCTCGTTCTTACCGCATATCTCGCATTTTCCCATTACGCATTCCTCAAACCGACTGGTACTGCGAAGGAACCCAACTACTTCTCGAATTCCGCCATTCTCTTGCGCAGATCGGCAAGCTGCTGTTCCAGAAGCCTAGAGTGATCTTCTAACATTCTCAGCTCTACTTCTCGGGTAGGAGCAACCGGAGCGCCGTAACCATATGCGTAAGGTACCGTGGGCAAGTAGGGCATTGGCCACGGATAGGTGGAGCGCTCGTAAGCATAGCTGTACGGGTATCCGGGCGAACCCATCAGGTACGGAGCCATGAGCCACCCCCAAGGGCCCATCCCAAAAGGCACCATTAACCACCTTTCTTCAAGCATTTGTGTGCATTAGCACAAATAAAGATTTTGGCAATACTTCAGACATTCTCGTTTCCCAAGATAATGGTTCCACACTAGAATGCTCAGGGGCAGTCGACAGTTATCTGCCGAAATTCTGGGCGTTATTCTTGATAGCGAGAGTGCTCTCTTCAACGAAGGGTCTAGAGTTTAATACTAGAACTCTCAAAACAGTGAACAGGAAATGAAAATCTTTCAACATGCTAGATTGCGAGTCCATGCATTCGGCACAAGAGACATCTCGCTTGTAGTTGTCTTCAGTGCACTGACGGCCGTGCTACTTTTTTGCTACGGTTCTTAGTCACTCTGATTTGGTCATAAGCCTTGCATAGTAGGAAGAGGAGAGATAGAGCGCTGCAAGAGGGTTGTGACCGGTCACCCTGTCTTTCACAGCTATAACCGTCATTGGAACTCGGCAATAGCGGATAAACAAGGCATCGTGTCCAATACAGAGACCTAGCATGACTGCCAGATCTACGTTTTCCGAGTTCAATATCTCAGCCTGAGCAATCGGACTGCACATCGACTCCCAGCTTCCCGGTCCCCCTATCTTTTCTTGTGGCCTTACTCCGATCTTCTCCTTAGGTGTGGCACCGACGCTACAGCGGACTGATACCACATCAAACCCTTTGTTCTCCAGTATCTGAGTCAGAGTTCTAGCCTCACTGGCCAGTCCGCCGCAGAAGGCAAGGCCCAGCTTTTTGTAGCCGCATTTCTTAGCGAACTCTATCAGTTCCAGAATTCTCGGATTCTTGGTCCTTCGTCCGTCAGGTAGATTCTCATAACACTCAAACTCTTGCACTGATGCTTGTCGTGCAAATTCCTTTACGTCTGGCTTGTCATACTCGGAGACCGCTTTTGTTATGACTTGTGGCATAAGCTTCATCGGACAGAAGCTCGGTGCGTTGTCTAAGGATGGCACTTCAGTTGCTTTTATTTCAGGATTACAAACCGGTTTCACACACTTGGCGCACATGGGATTCAACCTCTTGATCCCTCCTGATTGCGTACACTAGCTCGTTCGATCTGTATGAAGCTTTCAGTTTCATCTGATCTTGGAACCGCATCACTAGGGCTAGTGGGGTGTAACGTAAATCTCTATGATTATGAACTGCGCTCTATTGACCGTGACAATGCATCATAAGCAAAACTTCAGCCATAGGCGTGCCTAAAGTGTCTGGAATCATAATTTATCATCTGTTAGTTACACCCCACTAGCTAGTGACCGCTTCTCGTCTGGTCTTCTCCAGCACTGCCAGTAACCTCAAGACTCCCGACTGATTTGCTGATAACTGGCCTTGGTCAGCCACCTGAAACAACCAACAAAGACGCTTGATTATTCGCCACGATCGCTCGATCCAGTCCAGTGCATGTTGTGTCAATTGGTCTTGGAAAAACGGATACTCAGTGTTGTCCAGATTTGCCACACAAATGTGGTTCTAAACTATTCGTGGTTTTATTACCTTTCCGGTTCTTATGATTCTACCGCTGAAGTTTAGGACAAAGGCTTTGGAAAAGGCTTGGTGAAGGATGCTAGTAACCCTGAACCCTGTGCAGTGGCATGGGGAGATTAGCTGAAGGCTGAAGTTCCTCAACTCCTTAACGGTCCGATTGATGTATGGATTTCTGCGTTGAATCAAGTGAAAGCCGCCAATCACGCCATAGATCTTTCTTGAGTTGGAAATCTTTCGAGCCTGCTGGAGTGTGTTGATTATGCCAGAGTGAGCGCATCCAGTTATCACAATTGGCCCAAGCTTCTTCAGGTTCATCACTATTGCCTGATCGTCTAGGATAAGATCCGGCATAGCCTTGCCATCAATCACTGTAAGACGTTTTCCCCCACTTGGAGGCGGAGAGACTGTTTCGAAATGTGTGACTCTTGGTATCTCTCCCGTTGTACAGGCTCCCGGTAGAAGTTCAAAAGATTCCTCCGTAGTGATCAGTTGACCGCCAACTCTTCTAATGTCTTCAAGTCTTTCTCCTTTCGGGAGGCCGCCTGCTCTTCGCTTTCCCTCTCTCGTAAGAGAGAACTTCGGCAGGTAGAGATGAGGGTGCGCCACGACTTTTACGCCTCTCTTCGCTTTTTTCAGCAGTTCAACAGTTGTCGCAGTGTGATCTGCGTGGCCGTGGCTAAGCACAATGTACTCCAGATCTGACAGATTCAATTTCAGCTTCTGGATATTATAGAGCAATCCCTCCTTCACAGCGCCGGTGTCAAAGATGACCTTATGCATTCTTCCTCTCGCATCTTCGATATCAAGAAGAAAAGACAGCCCCCATTGACCTAAAAACCCGGATTCCTGCACAAAGTTGTCGGCCAGGGTCGTAACCTTCACGGATCTCAACTCTTCCAAATACCGTGAACCTCCAAGTTGATTCTCATGGGCAATAGTATTCTCAAGAAGTATTTATCCTGTGGGCCTACCTGTCTGTTAATCAATATCTCTGGATAACTGGAACATCAAGCCTGGAGTTAGGATCGTGAACGATCCGCAAGAGACCCTCGTCAAGTAGCGAACATATTGCTGGTGGTCCAATCAACGCTGTCCCCTATCAGTTCGTTGTTAGGCCAATTAGCCGGCGTAGTTACCTTGTGTTTTTCTACTGCGTGAAGTGCCTTTAGAGCCCTAAGTATTTTGTTGCACGCGCGATGACAAGATCGCAGAAATTTGGCATGAATTACGAGATGGAATACTGGCTCTGACTGTATCTGAGGCTCGAAAGATAGAAATCAACATAACCGTTCTGTGGTACCTGGAGAAACTCTTCAGAACTTTCCAACCCTCACGAATCCATGAGAGGGAACTACCTTTGCGGCTTTTTCAGAAAGTCTGGGCTTGTAGAATCATATTTGTCAGCATCCTTGGCGTCCCCGGTAATTTCGGCTAGCCAATTGTAGGCATCGTCCTTTTTCCAGTCGCCAATAGTACCATGAGCGTTCAAGTAGTTGCGCGGCATTGGATGAGTGCCGACAGTAACCGGAAGTCCAACCACTTTCTCTATGTAGTTCTTGTGATCCTCAATGTAAGGACAAATTGGGTAGCCTGCCAAGTAGCAGCTTGCTAGGTGGATTACCTCAGCCCCGAACTTCTTCATGTCAGCAGGCGCATGCTCAAGTCGCTCTCCGGGGCACCCGCCGCACGCTATCCATCCCACAATCTCTATCGGTTCGTCCTGCGGGTATTTTGCGAATGCTCCATCTCGCTCGATTATCGACTTGAAACACTTGTTACCAGTGCAGGTTCTGTTCCTATCACATATCATGATTCCTATCTTGACCAACCTGAACCCCACGTGAGTTGTTAGGTCTCTATCCGAATATAAACTATGGCGAGTATTCGAGTTGAGCTATTCCCCCATCTGCCAGTGACAAAAAGAGTCCGAATCGGAAACAGAGAGCACATATCATCAATCGGTAATGGTAAACGTCTTACGGCACCAGTGAGTAAATGGACAAAGAGTTCGCGATTCTTGGAGTCATAGTGACAGTGGCAACTGTGGGTCAGATTGTCGCATGTCTGGCTCTCTGCAATGGAGAAGGGAACGCTCTGCTGAGGAATCTTGGATGGATGGTGTTGACTGTCTCGGCGGTCTTCGGTTGGTTGCCCATTTACACGTTCCGCAGAAAAGGTGGAGTTAATGGGAGAGAGTACATCTATCCGACTGTAGTGATTGACAGCGGGATCTATGGCGTCGTGTATCATCTACAGTACCTATCAGGGACCCTGATGAGTCTGGCACTGGCGTTAATAGTCCAGCACTGAGTTGCAGCGGTGCTTGGCGCCATAGCGGCAGTTGTATACTACGTCAACATGTATGTCGAGGAGAGGGGCAACATGGAGAAGTTCGGAGAGGCATACGTTCAGTACATGAAGAGAGTGCCACGACTGAACTCCATTGCCAGGATATTGCGCACGATGTAGCGTAGAATGACGAAGTGACACGCAGATATCAGTGTACGCGCATGGGCGCAGTTCAATACGGCGCGCTTGTCGGAGCGTCATCGAAGGCTGGAAATGGTTACAGTACATGACTTCTGTCTGAGGATCACGACCCAGGCTAAATTTTGCGAACCACTGTTCCCAAAAGGTTCGCGTAGGCCGTACTCTGCCTGAGGTGCGGGTCTCATTCCATTTACACTAGATCTTCATGGCGCGGGTATTCGTATCTAACAAGATTTGAGTCCCGTTGGTTTGCTATTACATGCTGGACGTAATACTTTCGAGTCCCTGAATTTCATCGCTAGCGGTATGAGTCCAGCGACTGCACTACTCCCGGTGGCAACAACATTCATGCACAACATAGATCCCTCTTTCCAGATAGAGACGGAGGATGTTCTGAGGAGAGCTGATTTCCCCTAATGATCGCCTCGAATCGTGTAATACTTGGGCTTTTCGTATTGAATAGGAGTGAACGAATATGTGTCTAGTTAAAGGGCTGGAGCGACCTATGAGTGCAATGGAGGTTCTCTCCTTGCTCAGAAGTGATAATCCAATTCTGCTCAGTCTACTTAGAGGATTCGTCTGTGCTCTCAACCTAATAGGCGCGACACCAATTCTTCCTCTGAAACAGATATCGGGAAGTTGCTCAATGTGAGTCTTGGCTTTTCAACAGGAATAATGCTTGGCGCCAGCTTCACAAGCCTACCTCTATACACAGCTATTTCTGGCAGAATCTTACCGTAGGATTGCGCATCCTTACGGAGTCTTCTTCACGGGGACAAGGGTTACATCGAATCACGCCATACAACGAACAGGGCTGTTATGCCTGTAACTTCCGTTGAGGATATGCGTCAAGCCTTCATCCGCTGGGAACCCTACCTTTGCACTGTTCAAGAGAAGAGGGTAGATCAAAAACAGATGCTTCTGCAAATGTGGTGAGAGCAGTTCAGGCCACATCGTCGTGACTATCAAGAGTAAAGGTAGAGTCAATGCGTAAGATTCGAAGTTTGACAACCACTTCGAATATGCCGAACACAGAAAGAGTAAAAAGGGAACAATCGCTTCGTCTAGAGAGAAACCGGCAAGTTTGATCTTGACGAACCAGAAGTCGGCTACGTGTTGAGACTGATCAAGAAGGTGAAAGATGTCGGAGCAACCTAGAATAGGCGTTTACCTGTGCCACTGCGGCACCAACATCGCCGGAGTGATAGACGTGAAGAAGCTTCTGGCCTATGTGGAAGGTCTGTCGAACGTTGTCGTAGCGAGAGATTACATATACATGTGCTCTGATCCGGGCCAGCAGCTGATACGAAAAGACATTCATGAGAACAAGCTGAACAGAGTTGTTGTGGCGGCATGCAGCCCCACTTTGCACGAGGCGACTTTCCGCAGAGTTCTCCAAGAAGAAGGCCTGTCTCCCTACGTTTTCGAGATGACAAACATCAGAGAACAAGATTCTTGGGTTCACATGAAGAATCCTGACGAAGCTCTTGAACTCGCCAAGGACATGGTGAGGATGAGCGTAGCAAGAGCAGCAAAGCTGGAGGCGCTTAAACCAGAAGAGGTCGAGGTAGGAAGAAACGCCCTAGTCATAGGGGGAGGAATAGCCGGCATCTCCGCAGCTCTGGATCTGGCCAACTCTGGCTTTACCGTCTACTTGGTCGAAAAATCGCCCACGATAGGGGGAAGGATGGCGCAGCTTGACAAAACCTTTCCAACGATGGATTGCTCTTCATGCATATTGACACCCAAGATGGTTTCAGTATCGCGTCACCCCAACATCAAGCTGTTCACTTACGCCGAGGTACAGGACGTTCAGGGTTTCATCGGGAACTTCAAGGTCAAGGTGCTCCAGAAACCCAAGTATGTGGATGAGAAGAAATGCACCGCATGTGACGAATGTGCGAAGGTCTGCCCGGTGGAGGTTCCTGATGAGTTCAACGCTGACTTGAGTTGGAGAAAGGCGATTTACATGCCCTTTCCCCAGGCCGTGCCACCATCTTACGTACTTGATGAGGTCAACTGTCTGGGTCTCACGCCTCTCGCTTGCGGAAAATGCAAAGAAGTCTGCGAACCTGGTGCAATAGACTATGACCAGAGACCCCGAGAAATCGAGCTTGACGTAGACACGATGATTGTAGCAACAGGTTACGATCTCTTTGATCTGTCTAAGATCCCGGAGTACCGCTACGGTGTTTTTCAGAATGTTGTAACTTCGCTTGAGATGGAACGAATGCTCAATGCCTCCGGACCAACAGCCGGTAAAGTTGTCAGGCCTTCAGATCTCAAGGAGCCAAAGAGAGTTGCTTACCTGCAGTGCGTGGGCTCCAGAAACGAGAGATTCAATTCCTATTGCTCTAGAGTCTGCTGTATGTATGCCATCAAGCAAGCTAGACAACTGAAAGAAAAACATCCAGACATTGAGGTTCGTATTTTCTACACTGACATACGTGCATTTGGGAAGGGTTTCGAAGAATTCTACAAAAAGGCTGCAGGAGACTATGGAGTGCTGTTCAACAGGGGAAGAGTAGCTGAGGTGATCGAGGATCCCAAGACGAAGAATCTGGTCTTCAGAGCGGAGGACACTGTACTTGGTTCCATACTGGAAATTGAGGCCGACTTCCTCGTTCTTTCGGTCGGAATCACTCCTCGAATAGACGCGAATGACGTTCGCAGAATCCTCAAGATTCCCGCCGGGCCAGACGGATTCTTTAGCGAGGCCCATCCGAAACTCAGACCGGTTGATACAGTGGTGGACGGTGTGTTTGTCGGAGGCGTTGCTGCAGGACCAAAAGATATTTCTGATACTGTTGCGCAGGCGAAAGCTGCAGCATCTGGGGCCGCGGCGCTGATGGCCCCGGGAGTCTACATCGTCGAACCATACTACGCGTCGGTTGATGATGCGCTTTGCGGTGGATGTGGAATCTGCGTTCCACTCTGCCCATACACCGCCATCAGAATTGACGACAATCGGGCCAGAATCAACCCAGCCCTCTGCAAAGGATGTGGAGCGTGTGCAGCGGCTTGCCCGGCTTCAGCGATAAATATGAATCACTTCACTGATGACCAGATTCTCGCCCAGATAGAATGTGCCGTGCAGGGTGTGCAGCGAAACTGAGAGAGTTGAGTTGCGAACCGTCAGTTTCTTTTGGAGCTAGGCTCGCTACAAAGAGGAGAATCTTGCAGGCGCCATCGGAAAGGGCACTCGATCCTGAAGTTACTCTGGTTATACATAGCAGGCCCTTGGAACTGTAGTCTCATATTGTATAGAAAGACCGCTCTTGCTTGAAGTCGGTCTATTGAATTCAGATGCGTAACTATGGTCAGAAGATGACTGTAGCGCGAGCGAAGCTCAGTGCTTCAGGATTCCTCTTTTTCTCAGCAGAGGCTTCGGGTCTACGTGGTTGAGCTGGAAGTGGCAACTCTCTTCGCCCAGATCAAGCGCCAAAGCCATCAGCTGCGTGAAGTAGAATACTGGAACTCTCTCAAAGTCAGGATGCAGTTCCAAGACCTCTTCCTGACGGTCATCGAGATTAAAAGCACACAAGGGGCAGCTGAGTGCGAGCGCCTCAGCGCCTCTCTCTACAGCGTGGTTGATGATATCAAACGCCAGCGCTGCAACGGCGTGTTTGTTGTTGACCGTCTGATAACTACCGCAACACCTTGTTTTGTAGAGGTTGTCAGCAACCTCGATGTCCAGAGTTTCTAAGATCTCCTGCATTGCTCGGGGCTCCTCAGGATCATCTATTCCAATCTCCCTTGGCCTCAGCAACATGCAACCGTAGTAAGGCGCAACTTTCAGGCCTTTGAGAGGAACTCTTACTTTTCTCTGGATCTTGTCAAGGCCTATCTCTTTCAACAATTGTAGAAAATGGACTATCTCGACTTCTCCCATATAGTCTTCTTCACAATCCATGAATGAGTTGACTTTTTCTAATCTTTCAGGACTTTCCTTGACGAAAAGGTTGGACCTTTTCAGGGTATTGTAGCACATGCTACAGAGGGTTACCAGGCGATATTCGTCTTTCACCAGTCCTTTCTTGTTCATCTCTTGGACGCGCACCAGATTTCTTATAGGCGCTATGTGATGTATCAGATCGTCACTGGTTAATGAGAAGACTGCTCCGCAACAATTCCATCTTGGAAGCTCCACCATCTCTATTCCCAGGGCCTTCGCCACGGCTAGAGCTGAAGATTCGAAGCCACTGGCCGATGTCTTCAGGCTGCATCCTGGAAAATATGGCAGCTTCATTGTCTTTGACCTAGCCGATTAGTTTGCGAAAGGCGCTGACTAGAGCTATTTGCGGTAGCTTCTTCCTCTCCTCCTCTGGGATATTCTCCATGCGTATTAGGTCTACATTCTTTCTGACCTTCAGCTGTCTTAGCGCCTCTGCCACCTTGGCGAAATCCAGCCCCCTTGGACACCTAACGGCGCATGACAGACACGTTGCGCAAATACCGGGCGTCTTTGAATCCAACACATCTTTCAGCCCAACTTGGATGAACTTCATCACTCTCATTGGCGTCAGGTCCATCTCGAGAACCATGGGGCAACTTGCGGAGCACACTCCACATTGGTCGCAAAGCGTAACTCTCACTCCGCTCAACTGTTCGACTTTCCTCAGGAATTCTTTGTCGAATTTGCTGTGACTTATCACAGGGCTTCTCGTCGCGGTTATCTTTCGCACCTCCCCTTCAGAAGCCTATCTCCATGATGAGAACGTTATCGTAAGGCATATGTCAATCACTTAGAATATGTCTATCGATCTTGCTAGCGCAGCCTTGCCCCTGTAGTCAGGCAGGAGTATTGGAGATTTCCTCTCCGGCCTTATGCCGGATTTCTTCAGTTCACTGACATAACTGGTGACATGTTCCAAAGTCACATCTCCTACCTCGACTCCTTTCTTCACATACTCTGCCGCCGTAATTCCAGCCCTTCTGCCAAAAACCAGGCAGTCTAGTGTTGAGTTTCCTATCAGCCTGTTCTTCCCGTGGACGCCCCCACATATCTCGCCAGCCACAAGAAGCCCCTTAACATTTGTTCTCGTCCATGGATCCATTTCAACTCCACCGTTCTGATAGTGGAGCGTCGGGAAAACCAGAACAGGGTTCTTCGTCATGTCTATGCCAAATCTGTTGAACATCCTGACCATGCCTGGGAAGTTCTTCACAATGGTCCCTTCGCCGTGAATCGCATCTATCATCGGAGTGTCCAGCCACACACCCCTTATTCCAGTTGGCGTCGTCACACCCTTGTCGCGGACGTAACACTCCTCTATGAAGGCTGAAGCCTCCACATCTCTGGGCTCAAGCGGATAAACGAAACTCTCTCCGTTCCTGTTCACTGGCTGAGCACCCTCTCCTCGTAGCTTCTCGGTGAGAAGCAACCCGATGATCTGCTGCGGGTATGCGGCTCCTGTCGGATGGTACTGGACGGTATCCATGTCTCTCAGCTTCGCACCAACCCTGTATGCAAGGACAACACCATCACAGGTCGCTCCATAGTGATTCGTTGTAGGAAATCCTCTCACGTGAAGCCTGCCCAAACCGCCCGTAGCCAATATCGTTACCTTCGCTTTCACTATCTTGTAATCTTCGGTTTCCATATTCCACAAGACTCCCCCGGCTACTCCTCCATCGTTGTCCGTAAGGAGTTCGACTGCCGGGTAGAACTCCAGATACGGTATCCCACTTGCCTTGAACTCATCCCTTATGACCCTCACTTCCTCAAGGCCTGTGTAGTCCTTGCATGAGTGCATCCTCTTCCTTGAGGTGCCGCCTCCTGCTAGTCTCAGGAAGCTTCCGTCTTCGGTCCTATCCCACATAACGCCAAGTTCCTCAAGCCATTGCACCATGCGCGGTGCATCCTCTACTAAGGCTCTCAGAACATCGGGCTTGTTAGAGAAGTGCCCGCCACCCAACGCGTCGATGTAATGGATAACTGGAGAATCGTCTGGATCATCTGCGGCCTGGGTTCCGGCCTGCGCCATGATGGAGTTGCTGTCGCCGAGTCTCAGCTTCGTGGCAAGAAGTATGTTTTTTGGGGCTTCCCCAGAATTCATGGCCCAGATCGCGGCGGTCATCCCTGCCAGGCCGCTTCCTATGATGAATATGTCGGGCTCGTAGTCGATTCTCGTTAGATCTATTGCTCCGTCATCCACCAAAGGGTAGGCCTCTAGCAGGTCAACTACTTCGTTGGGCCCGATGTCTCCCTTGTTAGGGCCGATGGCTATTCTTCTTTTTCCACCCGGAGCGTAATCAGGATGAATCTTGAGCACTTCCTCTCTTTCCTCAAGAGACATGGGACCTAGCTTCTCTCTCATCCTATTGGCCCGGGTCTGATGCACAAGCTTTATTGATTCGTACATTGGTTCCGGATAGCCTTCTATGAATTTGAGTTCAGCCATTATCGTTCAACCATCCAGTTTCATGTCCCTGTTACGATACCGTTCGACAAGTTCCTCTTTGCTAAGCTTCAGGGTTCTCTCCAGCTCCTCATTGTACTTTCCCTGATTGATTTCGTCCACCCGCTTCTTGAGATGAGGCTCAGAGGTCACCCCGTGTTTCGCATGAAGCCTCCTCGCCAATTGGAACACATTGTAGTGGACTATGTCTACAGGACACCTGACCGCGCAGAGGCCGCACTGGATGCAGTCGAACGAGTTTTCCGACGCGGACTTGAAGTCCCCCCTGATCAATGCTTGAATGCAATCCATAACCTCGATATTCTGTGGACATACTTTCGTGCAGGCGTTGCAGGAGACGCACCGGTTGACTTCAGGAAAGTATCTGAAGAGAGTACCAATGTCCCTCCTTTCTTTCGCAATATCGTAGGTTGGCTTCTCGGCGGGAACGAATGGCAACTGTACGAGATACATCCCATCCTCAACCCTTGTCTGGCAAGCCATTCCTGTCTTGAGTTTGTAATCTCCCACCGTCCTGTAGATTGTAGTACAAGCACCGCAGAATCCCGCTCTGCAGCCCACTCCCCTCGTCAATCGGTATCCCGCGAATTCCATGGCCTGCATGACGGTTAAAGCAGCGGGACACCTGTAGGGCTTGCCCATGATGTGGATCGTGACCCAATGTTTGATTTCTTTCTCATCGATGCCGCTCGTGGCGGACTTGCTGGATTCCTTTATCTTTTCCATTACACTCAGTTACGATTCACCCTTGCGCCGATCCTAACGCCACTAGCTAAGTATAGCAGTAGATGCGATTATTTGTCTTTTTTTATTCGGGTTTCGGATTTCGGGTTTCGGCTTCCGGAGAAGCTCGGCGATCTCAAGGTTCTCGGAGTTCGCTAAGGATCCGTGATACAGCGCTACATCGATACTGCCGTCAGGCATATCCCTCAATTGGTCTAACTTCTGATCTTGTGCTGTCGGCCAAAAGACGATACAAATGAGTTGAACACATCGACGAGTTTCTCCCCCAAATCGAGGATTGCTATGTCACAACCTGAGCATGTCGCGCCTAGTCCGATCGCCAGCTTAAGCTTGGATTTGGTCAACCTCTTGGATCCACCTTAGAGGGTTTGGTCAAGAGATTTGGTTGCTCCTTTATCATCGATTGGCTTGATTCATGTTGCGGGGAGCGTCTTTCTGCCTCCGGCGCTGAAGATCTCAGTTTCTGTGCCCCATTTGAGCAGACGAATCCACTCATGTTCTAGCGCGCGTATGTAACGTGTGTCTGTTTTCTCTCGCCGTCTGCATATGGTTTCTTCTTTGTTCTTCTTTAACCTATGCTCCTCTAGGTGAGGATGACAGCACGCCTTTGCCCGCCTTCT
>Ga0315280_10001724_pt1 | contig 36901 bp, 34 predicted proteins | sample YL17G06_40_MG_FD_203697 | JGI IMG/M metagenome (GOLD analysis project Ga0315280, IMG submission 203697) | Sediment microbial communities from Yellowstone Lake, YNP, Wyoming, USA - YL17G06_40 | ecosystem: Environmental > Aquatic > Freshwater > Lake > Sediment | place: USA: Wyoming | collected... | reverse complement strand
TATACATAGGGCCCAAAGAAATAGACACTCTGACCAGATTAGGTCAAAACTCAAAGAAACTAATCAATTTCGGGTTCTTTGGATGGATCGCTGAAATCCTTTTGAGAATCATGAAATTTGTTCACAAGGGAATTCCCAATTGGGGTGTGGCTATCATCATCATGACATTAATCATCAAAATCATTTTTTTCCCCTTAACCTACAGTAGCACTAAGTCCATGGCCAAAATGCAGGAGCTTCAGCCAAAAATCAAAGCGTTAAGAGCTAAATACAAGAAAGCCAAGCAGGATATTGCCCAGCGTCGTGAGATGAATGAAGAAATGATGAGGCTCTACAAAGAACATGGGATCAACCCTGCTGGGGGATGCTTGCCAATCCTTATCCAGCTCCCCTTTTTCTGGGGATTTTACCGAGTCTTAGTGGTTGGAATTGAATTCAGACAGAGCCCTTTTGTTTTTTGGATTAAAGACCTTTCTGCGAGAGATCCTTACTATATCACACCTATTTTGATGGGAGTCACCCAGTTTATCCAGCAAAAAATGACACCCACTTCTGCGGACCCCACTCAGGCGAAGATGATGCTTCTCATGCCTGTGATTTTTACGATCTTTTTTATGAATTTCCAAAGCGGGCTTGTTCTTTACTGGCTCACAAATAATGCCCTCCAAATCGGACAACAGGCTATTATCAATAGCATGATGAAAAAGAAAAAGAGAGAATCTGATGGAAAAAGAAGAAAAAAATGATCAAAAACAGGAATTCAAGGGAAAAAACCTTGAGGATGCTATAAGTCTAGCTGAGCACATCCTCAAGATTTCCAGGGAGGAATTTAGCTACGAGATTGTTGCGGAAAAGACAAAGCTCTTTGGCATAAAAAGCAAAGAGATCGTGATTCGGGCGTGGCCCAAAAAGAAACCAGAGGAAAATCCTGTCGTTAAATTTCTGGATAGCCTGCTACCTCATTTCCCCTTGAATCTTGCCTATCAAATCAAGGAAAAAAACGGCATTACCTATGTTATTTTTGATGGGGATGATAAAAATCTTCTCCTTCGAAAAGATGGCTCCCTCCTTTTAGCCTTTCAACATCTGCTCAATAAGATTTCGGATCAAAAAGTTCAGGTAGATTGTGAGTTTTACAGGAAGAGAAAAGAGAAAAAATTAAGGGAATTTGCGCAGCAAATTGCTCACCAAGTAGAAGAGAGCGGGAAGAATGAAATTTTAGACCTGATGAATCCTTATGAAAGACGAATCATCCATATCGCCGTGAATCAGATCCCAGGGCTTGCGACCGAGAGCATTGGCGAGGGATTCCTGAAGAGAGTCAAAATCTATCCCGTCAATAAGCAAGAAAGATAAACTGCTTCCTTTTTTCCCCTCTTTTTTTTACAATTTAATTACAAAAAGCGATGCTCAGAGAGACAATTATTGCTGTTTCAACCCCATTGGGCTATGGAGGTCTGGGGATAGTCCGTTTGAGCGGGGGAAAATCTCTTTCGATTGCTAAGAAAATATTCAAACCCAGGGCAGAGAAATACAAAAAAATTCCTGAACGGCGGCCTATTTTAGGAAGTTTGTATGATTTTGAGAATAAAGAATTTTTCGAAGAAGCTTATCTGACATATTTCGCCAAACCTCATACCTATACGCGAGAGGATGTGGTGGAGATAAGCTGTCATGGTAGCCCCATAATTCTTGAGGAAGTTGTCCGCCTCGGTATTAAGGCGGGTGCTCGCCACGCTCACCCAGGGGAATTCACTGTTCGTGCATATCTAAATGGAAGAATCGATATCATCCAAGCCGAAGCTGTCAATGATTTAATCGGAGCGACATCGCTCAATCAGGCAAAGATTTCTTTCAGGCAGCTTGAGGGTAAGCTTTCTCAAAAGATCAAATCTTTTCGCGGCCAAATTGTCCATCTTTTAGCGCAGATAGAGGCAGCGATTGAATTTCCTGAGGAGGGCTTGCGGATTTCTGTCAAACAAATACAAAGAGAGCTTGAGAATATCGTTCAATCCTTAAAAAAACTCGTTGAAAGCTATGATACTGGGAAAACCCTGGCTGAAGGCTTAACCATAGCCATCACAGGAAGGACAAATGTCGGAAAATCAACCCTTTTTAATTCTCTGCTGGGGAAAGACAGGGCCATAGTTACTCCCTATCCAGGCACAACCCGAGATTATCTCAGAGAAACGATAAAAATTAAGGATTCTGTTTTTACTTTGGTGGATATGGCAGGTCTGGGCATCCCTTCTCACCCCATAGAGGAAGAAGGCATAAAAAAAGGAGCAAAACTGGCTTATCGGGCAGATGGTTTGCTCTTAGTTTTGGATACTTCTCGGAAAGAAAGCTCTGAAGACCTGAAGCTTATCAATAAATTTAAGAATAAAAAGGCTATTCTAGTTTTTAATAAAATAGACCTTACCCAAAGAATGGACAAAGAGAGGGTAAAGCGTTTAACAAAAAAAACTGATTCGATTGAAATATCTGCTCTACAAGGGACCAATCTTGATAAGCTTAAAGACTTAATTCACAAACTTTTTGTTCCTTCTCCCAACAAAGGAGAAGAAGTTATTCTCCACTTGAGACAGAAACTGCTGCTGGAAGAGATCCTGGCAGGGCTCGCTTCAAGCCTCACCCTCCTCAAGAAAGGCTATTCTGAGGAGATTTATGTCGAAGAGATCCGGAAGGTTATTCCTCTCATAGGGCAATTGACAGGAGAAATTCATCAGAATAATATCCTGGAGGACATTTTCAAACGCTTCTGCGTGGGAAAATAAGAAAAAATGAACCCTGTAGATGAATATGACGTGATAGTAATCGGAGCCGGACATGCCGGCTGCGAAGCTGCCCATGCTGCGAGTAAGATGGGGCTTAAAACCTGCCTTGCCACCATCCATCTAGAAACCATAGCCCAGATGTCTTGTAATCCCGCAATAGGGGGTCTTGCCAAGGGACACCTAGTCAGGGAAATCGATGCCCTGGGCGGTCTGATGGGACTTTTGGCTGATGAGACAGGAATTCAATTTAAGCTTCTAAACCGGAGTCGTGGAGGAGCAGTGCAGGCACCGAGAGCTCAATGCGATAAAGCTTGCTACAGGCTAACCATGAAAAAATGGCTGGAAGAACTGCCCAAACTAACCGTTTTCCAGGGCATTGTCACTGAAATCATGGTTAAAGAAGGCAAGGCCATAGGTGTCGTGACTCTGGATGGCCACAGCCTTATGGGAAGAGCTGTGATCCTTACGCCCGGGACATTTTTAAATGGCCTCATCCATATCGGACTTCGTCATTACTCTGCTGGCCGGGCGAATGAGCCTCCCTCCCAGGAACTTAGCGAGAATTTAAAAAAGTTAGGATTGAAAATGATTCGTCTGAAGACAGGGACACCCATGAGGCTCGACAAGCATACCATTGATTGGAAACAGTTTACTCCCCAAGAAGGCGATGAAGTCCCTGTTGCTTTTTCTTTCCGGACCAAAAGGCCTCTCGAGAACAAGGTAAAGTGCTACACAGGATACACCAATTTGAAGACGCATGAGGTTATCAGAAAGAATCTGGACAAATCTCCGCTCTACAGTGGAAAAATCATCGGTATTGGGCCCAGGTATTGCCCGTCCATTGAGGACAAAGTCGTAAAATTTCCCCATCATTTGAGGCACCAGTTTTTTCTCGAACCAGAGGGGCTGGAAACATCTGAAATCTACGTGAACGGCATTTCCTCGAGCCTCCCTTATGATGTCCAGAGAGAAATACTAACGACCATTCCAGGCCTGGACCAGGCAAAAATCCTAAGGCCAGCTTATGGAATTGAGTATGACGCAGTCGCCCCTTTTCAAATCCTGCCAACTCTAGAAACAAGAAATATTGAGAGTTTATATTTAGCCGGACAGATCAACGGAACTTCAGGCTATGAAGAGGCTGCAGCTCAAGGGCTCGTGGCCGGGATCAATGCAGCCTTGAAAATAAAGCAGAAAGAACCTTTGATCCTTCGCAGGGACGAAGCCTATATTGCTGTTCTCATCGATGACCTTATTTCAAAGGGAGTTGAGGAGCCTTATCGTCTTTTTACTTCGAGAGCTGAATATAGGCTGCTTCTCCGTATAGACAACGCAGATAAAAGGCTGATTGACTGTGGATACCGGCTGGGATTAATAGAAGAGAAAGATTATGAGGCTTATCTGAGAAAACAAGAAAAATTAAAAAGAGTCATGGTTTTTTTGGAGAAAGAAAAGGTCAAAACTGAGGCAAATGAGAAAATATCCTTGAAGTACCTGTTAAAAAAACCTGAAGTGAAATTTAAAAATGTGTTAGAATATAAAAAATTTGAAGAGCCTCTATCAGATGAGGAGATAAGGAATATAGAATCAGAAGTGAAATATGAGGGCTATTTGAAGAAACAGGAAAAAGAGATAGCAAAGATATTAAAGGCAGATAGCATCAAAGTTCCCGAAAAAATAAATTTTAAGGGAGTTCCGGGATTGACGAGAGAAGCGGTTGAAAAATTGGAAAAATTTAATCCAAAGACACTCGGGGAGGCCAAGAAAATTCCTGGTGTTACTCCAGCAGCCATCATGAACTTGAATCTTTATCTGGAAATAAAGAAGAAAAAAGACCAGAATAAATAAGATGTTTCACGTGGAACATCGAGAACTATGAACAAGATTATTGCGGTGGCTAACCAGAAAGGCGGTGTCGGGAAGACAACCACTGCTATTAACCTTTCTGCTTCTCTTGCAATAAAAAACCAGAGAACCTTGCTGGTTGATTTTGACCCTCAAGGAATGGCTACAGCAAGTTTGGGGAAGGCAAAAGAGCCTAAAAAAGGGATCTACCAGGCCCTGATGAATGGCCAAAGCGTGATGGATTATGTGGTTGGGGCTGGTCAGGATAATTTTTATCTCTGCCCTTGCTCTTCAGAACTCGCCGGAGTAGAGGCAGAGCTTTTTCCCCTCGAGAACAGAGAAAAAAAACTTCAAGCAGTTTTAGATAATATCAAAAAAATATTTAACTTTATCTTTATCGACTGCCCTCCTTCCCTGGGATTCTTAACCATAAACGCTCTCACTGCAGCCGATTCAGTCCTTATTCCCGTCCAGTGCGAATTCTTATGTATGGAGGGTATCCCTGACCTTCTCCGCATTCTGGATGAAGTCCGTTCCTATTTCAACCCTTCGCTCACCATTGAGGGAATTGTTCTGACTATGTATGATGAAAGGACTAACCTCTCCAAGCAGGTCACAGAGGAAGTCAGGCAGTCCCTCAAAGGGATTGTTTATGAAGTGGTTATTCCCAGGAGTGTTAAACTAGCTGAAGCCCCCAGCTTTGGCAAGCCTATCGTTCTTTATGATGTTAAATCCAAGGGAGCTGAGGCGTACCTAAATTTAGCTCAGGAGATTCTTCGCAAATGACAAAGAAAGCACTTGGTAAAGGATTAAAAGCATTTATTCCAGCCGAATACGGCATTTTTAAAGAAGAAAGATATGCTGAGATCGAGATCGACCAGCTCAAGCCGAATCCGCTTCAGCCGAGAATGAAGTTTAACCAAGAATCCATTGATGAACTTGCCCAGTCCATGAAAGAAACAGGCGTTCTTCAGCCCATAATTGTTGTGCCTGATGAAGATTATTATAAGATTATCGTCGGCGAAAGAAGATGGCGGGCTGCGCAAAAGGCAGGGCTCAATAAAATCCCTGTTCTTATTCGGCATATCCCCAAGGAGCAGCAGCTTGAAATCTCCCTTATAGAGAATATCCACCGGGAAGAGCTAAATCCTCTGGAAATTGCCCTGGCTTACCAGAAACTAATTCAGGAATTGAACTACACGCAAGAGGAAGTTGCTGAGAAGGTTGGGAAAGACAGGACCTCTGTCACTAACTACCTGCGTCTTTTAAAATTGCCCAAAGAAGTCCAGGACCAGATTGTAGATGGGAAAATTTCAATGGGGCATGCCCGGGCCATTGCAGCCCTTGAAGAGCCAAAACTTCAACTCTATCTGAATCAGCAAATTATTAAAAAAAATCTATCAGTCCGAGATACAGAAAAGTTAGTAAAAAAGTTTAAGGGGGAGCTTCCTCTAAAGAAAAAAGCCGTCTCTGATCCTGATCTTATGGCTCTCCAAGAAGAATTGCTAAAAATTCTGGGAACTAAAGTCTCTATCACTGGCAACAGGAATAGAGGAATCGTGAGGGTCTATTTCTTTTCTTTGGAAGAACTAAACAGGATTTATGAAAAAATCAAAGGAGTGAGTTAATGAAAGATAAAACAAAAGAGTTAGATGAAAGCAAAATTACTGGTTTTTTTGATAAGGATACGGAATTCAAAGGGGATCTATCTTTTAAGGGATGTTTCCGGATCGACGGCCATTTCAAGGGAACGGTAGAATCCGATTCGATGCTCATCGTCGGGGAGATGGGGAAAGTAGAGGCGGATGTCAAAGTGGGTTATGTCGTCATAAACGGCGAGATTAAAGGCACTATTCAAGCTACAGATAAAGTTGAAATCCACAACAAAGGCCGGGTCATAGGCACTATCATGACTCCCAAGCTTGTCGTTGAGGAAGGGGCATATCTTGAGGCAAATTGTCAAACGACTGAAAAATCTGCTCTCCCCAGCCCTGAAATAAAAAAGAAAGAGTGAGTCGAGATTTGAAACCTGCTGTAGGAATCATTCCTGCCCGCTATAGCTCCGTGCGCTTCCCAGGAAAACCATTAGTTCCCATTCTCGGGAAGCCGATGATTCAAAGAGTTTATGAGGGAGCGATGAAGGCAAAACTTCTTGAACGGGTGATTATTGCCACTGATGACGAAAGAATCTTTCATGCGGCTGAAAGCTTTGGAGCCGAGGCTTGGATGACTTCTCGTGATCACACCTCTGGTACTGAGAGAATATCCGAAGTCGCTCAAAATTTAAAGGCCGCCTTGGTTATCAATATCCAAGGGGATGAGCCTCTTCTTCAGGGGAAAATGATCGATGGCCTTGTTGTGATACTGCAAGAAAAATCCATAACCATGGCTTCACTCATGATAAAAGATAATGACCCTGGCCACCTTCATGACTCAAATATTGTTAAAGTCGTTGTTGATAAAAATGGTTATGCCCTTTATTTTTCTCGGTCGGCTTTGCCTTTCCAGCCATCTGATTTTTTCTTCCGGCATATCGGAATCTATGGCTACCGGAGAGATTTCCTGCTAAAATTCAGTCAAATGCCCCCTTCGAGATTAGAAAAGGAGGAAAAATTAGAACAACTAAGGGCATTGGAGAATGGATACAAGATAAAAATGGTGGAGACTGAGTTTGCGACCTTGAGTGTGGATTCACCTCAAGATGTAGTCAAGGTCGAAGAATTCTTGAAGAAAAAATCGTATGACTAAATACATCTTTGTCACGGGCGGAGTTCTGTCAGCTTTGGGTAAGGGGATTGCAGCTGCCTCTGTCGGCATGCTTCTTGAGAGCCATGGCTATAGAATTACCCTTCAGAAATTTGATCCCTATCTCAACGTGGACCCGGGAACAATGAGCCCTTTTCAGCATGGCGAAGTTTATGTCACAGATGATGGCGCTGAGACAGACCTTGACTTGGGTCATTATGAACGCTTCACCTCTACCATAACAACTAAGGCTCATAACTGGACAGCTGGCAAAATCTATGAATCCATCATCAGGAAAGAACGCAAGGGCGAATTTCTTGGCAAGACCGTCCAGGTCATTCCCCATGTCACAGATGAGATAAAAAAGGCATTTTCGGCCGTAGCTGACGAGAATGATATTGTTATTGTCGAGATTGGGGGAACAGTGGGAGATATCGAAAGCCTTCCCTTTCTAGAGGCCACTCGACAGATGAGGCTTTCTTTGGGAACTGAAAATGTCCTGTTCATTCATCTGACGTTGGTTCCTTTTATCCAGACTTCTGGAGAGCTTAAAACAAAGCCTACCCAGCACAGCGTTAAAGAGCTAAGAGCCATCGGAATTCAACCAGACATTCTCCTTTGCCGCACTGATCGATTTCTGACTCCTGAGATCAAAGCGAAAATTGCTCTTTTTACTAATGTACCCCTGGAAGCAGTTATCACGGCCAAAGACGTGGACAACATTTATGAAATTCCGCTTTTATTTGCCCAGGAAGGCCTTGACAATATTGTTATCAAACAGCTAAGGCTTCCTCCCAAGAAGCGGAACTTAACACGCTGGAAAGCTCTTGTGAAAAGGATAGAGAATCCTAAGGATGAAGTGGACATTGCCTTGGTGGGAAAGTATGCCGGCCTTCAGGATTCTTACCTTAGTCTAAAACAGGCTCTTGGCCATGGAGGGATAGCGTATCAGCTCAAAGTCAATATCCATTGGATTGAAGCAGAGGACCTGGAAAAAGGCAAAATAGACGAGATTTTAAAAGATAAAGATGGTATTCTGGTTCCCGGAGGGTTTGGGATAAGGGGAATTGAGGGCAAAATTAAAACAGCAAGCTTTGCTCGCAAGAATAAAATTCCATTTTTCGGCATCTGCCTGGGAATGCAGTGTGCAGCCATTGAATTTGCCCGAAATGTCGTCTCTCTTCATGGAGCGAACAGCACTGAGTTTGACCCAAAAGCTCCTCACAAGATCTTTTTTTTGTGGAGAGAATTGAAAAGAGACCATGACCTGGGTGGGACTATGCGGCTGGGACAGTTTTTGTGCCGTCTCGAGAAAAATTCATTTGCCTATGAAGCCTACAAGAAAATCAACATTCTCGAACGCCACCGACACCGCTATGAATTTAATCCCGACTATGAAGATACTCTTTCCAAAGCAGGCCTTTTCATCTCTGGAAGAAATCCTGACCATAACTTAGTTGAGATCATAGAACTCAGAGATCATCCCTGGTTTTTGGGCTGCCAGTTTCATCCTGAGTTTAAATCAAAGCCTTTAATCCCGCACCCTCTTTTTAAAGATTTTATTGGAGCAAGTTATGCCTATCGTCTCAAAGGAAATAAGAATAAACTCAAAAGTTAAAATTGGCGGTTCTGTGCCCCTTTTTCTGATTGGGGGTCCTTGCGTCATCGAAAGTTATGAGCACGCGCTCTTCATGGCAAGAGAGATAAAAAAAATATGCGAAGAGCTTCAAGTTCCCTTTATTTTTAAAGCTTCTTATGATAAAGCAAATCGTTCTTCGCTTAATTCCTACAGAGGGCCTGGTTTAGAGAAAGGGCTGGAAGTTCTCAGTTCCATCAGGAAAGAGCTTCGAGTGCCGGTGCTTTCAGATGTCCACGAGACTAACCAGGTCGAAAAAGCTGCGCAGGTCTTGGATGTTATCCAAATTCCGGCTTTTCTTTGCCGCCAGACAGATTTAATCCTGGAGGCCGCAAAAACTAAAAAAGTTTTAAACCTGAAAAAAGGACAGTTTTTATCTCCTTTTGAGATGAAAAACGCTGTAGATAAAGTCTTAAGCCAGGACAACGAGAATATCATTCTCACGGAAAGAGGTACTTTTTTTGGCTATAACAACTTAGTCTTTGATGTTCGCTCCATTCCGATCATGAAATCCTGGGGATTTCCTGTGGTTATTGATGCCTCCCATATCGTTCAGCGGCCGGGAGGCCAGGGGACATTTTCAGGAGGAGAGGCTGAGTTTATCCCTTACATGGCCAAGGCCGGAGTAAGTGTGGGGGCCGACGGCATTTTCCTTGAAATTCACGATAATCCTTCCCAAGCGCTTTCTGACAAGTCTAACTCATTGATAATAAATAAATTAAATGAAGTCCTTGCTACTTCTCTTCGAATAAAAAAAGCCATTGAAGGAGACTCAATTCCAGTCTCTTAAGAGGAAATGCGATGAAGAGAAACGAGATTATTCAAACCGGGAAAGAAGTCCTGAGTGTTGAAGCTAAAGCGGTTGAGAGTTTAGTTGAGAAGGTTGGGGTGAGTTTTGCCCTGGCTGTTGAGATTCTTTCTAAAACTAAATCTCGGGTAATCGTAACCGGCATGGGAAAATCCGGGCTTATCGGCCGCAAAATTGCGGCTACGCTAGCAAGCTGCGGAACGCCGGCCATGTTTATCCATCCGGCAGAAGCGGGCCATGGGGACCTGGGCATGATTCTCAAAGAGGATGTGATAATTGCCATTTCCTATAGCGGCGAAACGAAGGAAATTGTTGACCTTCTCGATTTCATAAAGAGAATCGGGGTGAAGTTGATCGGCATCACCGGCAATAAGAATTCGAGAATAGCCAAGTACAGCGACATCGTTTTGGATTCCAAAGTTCAAAGAGAAGCAGGGCCAAACAACCTTGTCCCGACTGCGAGTTCAACCGCGGCCTTAGCGCTGGGCGACGCCATTGCGATTGCTCTGATGAAAAAAAAAGGTTTCAGCGAGAAAGATTTTGCCCTGGTCCACCCTAAGGGAGAAGCGGGAAAGAAATTGATAAAGGTGGAGAATTTGATGCGAAGAGGGAAAAAAATTCCGATCGTCGAAGAAGACACTTTGATGCAAGAAGCGATTGAAGAAATCACTCAGAAAAAAATGGGGATGACTTGCGTGGTCGATAAAGACAAGAAGCTGGTGGGCGTCATTACCGATGGCGATTTAAGAAGGATGCTCAGGAAGTACAAGCAAGACTTGTTCCAAAAAAAGGCCCAGGAGTGTATGACTCAGAATCCGATCACGATCGATAAAAAGAATTTGGCCACTGAAGCGTTGAACTTGATGGAAAAGAAGAAGATCACTTCACTCGTCATAAAAAATAAAGCCGGAGAAGTATCGGGAGTTGTTCATCTCCATGATTTATGGCGAACAGAGATGTTTTGATGAAAGCAAAAAAGCGAGCGGCAAAAATCAAAATGATTCTCATGGACGTGGATGGCACTCTTACGGATGGGTCTTTGCTCATCATGCCGGATGGCGAGGAGCTCAAATCTTTTAACGTGAGAGATGGCATGGGAGTGTTGCTGGCCCAATTGGCGGGACTTCAAGTGGGCATCGTCACGGGGAAAATTTCAAAATCCTTGGTGAAGAGAGCAGAAAGACTGAAGATCACAGAAGTTTACCAAGGAGTTATGGATAAGAAGCCCATTTTGGATGGCATTTTAGAGAAGCATGGGCTGAAACCCGATCAGGTGGCCTACGTCGGGGATGACCTGGGAGACCTCGAAGTCATAAGATCTGTGGGGTTGGCTGCGGCCGTGGCCGATGCTCATCCTATTGTCAAGAAAAATTGCGATTACATCTGTGAGCTTCCTGGAGGAAAAGGAGCCGTCCGAGAGTTCATCGAATTTATCATCGAATCCCAAGGAAAATGGGAGATGATTCAAAACAGGATCAAGGATATCTTCAATCGAAAGTCGTAACAATTTAAGATAATAAGTCATTTAAAAGGCTTATTTTATGGGAGGCGAGAAGTGGAAATAAATCCCCAAATATTTAGAGAGTATGATATTCGCGGGATTGTGGATAAGGACTTGACTCTGGATGTTGTTGAAACGCTGGGTGCGGGAATAGGCACCTATTTTCGCCAAAACCAGAAAAAGGAAACCGCTTTGGGAAGAGATTGCAGGCTCAGCTCTCCGGCCTTTTCTGAAGCAATGACTAAGGGTCTTATCTCAACTGGCTGCCGCGTGATTGATTTAGGAATCATACCTACTCCCCTCTTATATTTCTCGATATTCTACAAAAAGTATGGGGCTGGCGTCATTATCACCGGCTCGCACAACCCCCCTAGCCACAACGGCTTTAAAATTATGCTTGGGGAGGAGGCTCTTTACGGCGAAACGATTCAGGAAATCTACTCCATTATAAAAAATAATAAATTTTTGAAAGAGAAAGAAGGTTCTAAGTCTTCTTACAACATTGTGCCTGAATACAAAGACTATATCCTAAAAAATATAAGACTTGAGAAAAAGCTGAAAGTGGTTATAGATGCCGGAAACGGAACCGCAGGAGTTGTGGCTTGCCCTATTTTGAAAAAGATGGGCTGTGAGGTGATCGAACTCTACTGCGAGATGGACGGGAATTTCCCCCATCATCATCCTGATCCGCTTCTCCCCGATGCCATGCAGGATTTAGTCAAGAAAGTCTTAGAAACAAAGGCTGATTTGGGGATTGCCTATGACGGAGATGGAGACAGGATCGGCGCTGTAGATGATCGCGGAAATATTGTTTGGGGTGACCAGCTTATGGTTGTCTTTTCCCGGGATATTCTTGCTTCCCACCCCGGTGCTGCGATCATCTCGGAAGTCAAGGCTTCCAAAGTCCTTTACGACGAGATTGAAAAATTAGGAGGCAGGCCCATCATGTGGAAGACGGGTCATTCCTTGATCAAGAAAAAAGTCAAGGAAGAAAAAGCGCTCCTGGCGGGAGAGATGAGCGGTCATATTTTCTTTGCAGACAGGTTTTTTGGCTTTGACGACGCCATCTATTCCTCAGCCCGGCTTTTAGAAATCCTTTCCCAGTCTGATAAAAAATTATCTCAAATGCTTGCTGACTTGCCCCAAGCCTTTCAGACGCCAGAAATCAGGGTCTATGCTTCTGATGAAGTGAAGTTTAAAATCGTTGAAGAAGTCAAAAAGGAGCTTTCTTCGAAATATCCCGTGATTGATATCGACGGCGTCAGAGCAATTTATCCCAAAGGTTGGGGTTTGGTGCGGGCTTCAAATACCCAGGCAGTATTAGTCCTGCGCTTTGAAGCTGAGACTCAGGAAGACTTGGAAGCGATCAGAAAAGACGTTCAGGGAGCACTCGAGAAAGCCATAAAGAGGTTGGGGAATTCCTGATGGAAAGAATAAATATTCAAGCAGTCATTATGGCGGGGGGAAGCGGAACCCGGTTTTGGCCATTAAGCCGGGGAAAGCGGCCGAAACAGTTTCTTCCGATTGTGAGCCGCAGAACAATGATCGAAGATACCATTGAACGCCTTTTGCCGCTTATCCCGTACAGTCAAATTTACACTATTGCTAACCGCGCGCAGACTCAAGTCATCAAGAAACTATTGCCTGATATGCACCCCAAAAATCTTTTGGTTGAGCCACAAGGGAAAAACACTGCCCCTTCGCTCGTTCTGGCCACTGCCTTGATCTATCTTCAAAATCCGAAAGCGGTTGTAGCCGCTCTACCAGCAGACCATCTCATCAAAGATTCTGCTCTCTTTCTTAAAAAACTCGAGGCTGGAGCTGCTGCAGCATCAATAGAAGACTATCTCATCACGTTGGGTATTCCGCCGACTTATCCGGCCACAGGATATGGCTACATCCAATTTTCTAAAAAAGGGCCCCAAAAATTTTTGAATGAAGAATTCTATTCGGTTCGGGAATTCAAAGAAAAACCAGGCTTCGAACAGGCCAAGCTCTTTTTGGACGAAGGTAACTATTTCTGGAATTCTGGCGTGTTCATCTGGAGGGCTGAAGTCTTCGCCGGTAAGCTTGAAAAGTATGCGCCTCAGTTTTTTCCTTATTGGCAGAGGATGCTCCAAGCGCTGAAGAAGAAGAGCAGCGTGCAGCTCCGTTTAATTTTTGACGAAATTCCTTCGATATCTATCGACTATGCCCTATTGGAAAAGGCAAAGGGAGTTCTGATGGGCAAGGGCGATTTTGGCTGGTCTGATATCGGCTCTTGGCTATCTCTGTATGATGTCTGGCCAAAAGACAAAAATGGGAATGCCTTTAATGGAAAAAGCCTGGCTTTGGATTCGCAGGATTGTTTGGTTTATAATCCTCAGAAGTTTACGGCGCTCATCGGAGTTAAAGATATCATCGTGGTGGAAACCAATGACGCCCTTCTCATCTGCCACAAGGGTAAGGACCAGAAAGTCAAGCATGCTGTCGAAGTCCTCCAGAAAAACGGAAAAAAAGATTACCTTTGACAATTCACCAGATGGAAATTAAGGAAAGAAAAGAGTTAGAAGTTACCGTTGACAAACGGCATATCCTTACTATTGGCGAACGCCTTTATACGGAAAGCATCGAGCTCCTTCGAGAACTGATTAACAACGCTTATGATGCCGATGCCACCTCCGTCCAGGTTGAAATCTCCCCTGAAAAAATCGTCGTGAGAGATAATGGCTTCGGTATGGATTTAGAAGGGTTAAAACAATACTTCGTTATCGGTTCAGATGAGAAAGTTCTCCAATCCATTTCACCAAGATTGGGGAGGGAGAGGATCGGTCAATTTGGTATTGGCAAGTTTGCTTCATTAGCTGCGGCTTCCCGGTTTGAGGTCATAACTCAGCATAAAGACTTTGCAGCCAGAGTCATTTTTGATAAAAAGGCCTGGGAAGAATCAAAGGAAACTTGGCATCTTCCATGCGAAATTCTTGTGCCGGACCCAAAAAGAGGAGATGGGACAACAGTCATTTTATCCAACCTGACCAGGCCTTTTGACCTTGAGGAGGCGGAGGAAAAAATCAGAGAGGGAGTTCCCTTGAAGGCTCTCAATTTTACGGTTTATCTCAACAATCGCCAGATTACTCCCCGGAGCTATGCGGGCCACAAAATCCCGATCTTGGAAGGATGTCCCCATGGGATAGTTTCAGGGGAGATCGTTATCACCCCGGGCACAATGGCTTCAACAACAGATTTAGGTATTGATGTTAAAGTGAAAGGAGCTACAGTTAAAAAAGATCTATTTGGCATGGAAACATGGGGGAAGGTTGTAGCAAGAATTAAAGGAGAGATCAACGCTAATTTTCTTACCGTCACTTCCGACCGATCAAATTTTGTAACAGATTCTGATGAGTACCAGCAATTTCTCAAGATTATGGAGAAGGTTATTGGGATTATCAAAAAGAAGCTCGGCAAAGAGGCTGATCGGAGGGAGGATATCAGGGCAGGCCGGGTAGTTAAAGAAGCATTGCAGAGAATTCATAAAGCTTTAGCTCTTAATCCAGACTATTCTCCGTTCGGTCCCATTCCTTATGGCGAGGAGATGGGAGTTGGCGGAGGAGCAGCCAGGGGAGAAGGGAAAGCCAGAAATGGGGTGGAAGTTAGGCCTAGAAAACTAACTACAAAACTTGCTCCAGAGCCAAAAGCTAAAAAAAGACGGCATCCTCTTGTCAAGAAAATCACGCCGAATGCTATTGTCCGCAGAATAAGAATGGGAGAACACGGCGTTTCTGTTTGTCTTGACTTTTTCGGAGAATCTGGGCCTGAATGTTTTTCGGAAGGAAATGTCGTTTACATCAACCGTGACCATCCTCTTTTCAAAAGAGAATCCAGGAAAGCTGCGACCTATACAATGTATATCGCCCGCCTTTTAACTCAAGAGATTTCCTTGATGAAAGAAACAAAAAGTCCACGGCTAGCCTTTAACCGTCAGAGTAAACTCCTTAAAGATGCCTTTGCTGAGGATTAACGGTTCTCGTTTTCTAACTCAAAGCCGCTATTCAATCATTACGGAATTTGGGATGCTTTCTAAATTTGACATCTTTATTTCGCTCTGGTATAAATTTTTATGCACGAAACAGAAGGAACGAGCGCCGGGAGAAACCCTCCAAGCAGGGAAATGATCGACGAAAAAAATAGGTATCATGCCCGTTTTGAAAAATTTCCAAGCCCTGCTATTCTTTTGGATGATGAAAACAAGATCAGCACCATGAATTTAGCGGCTGTGGAGCTCTTGCGGGAAATTCAGAACCCTCGGGAAACCGGTCACGAATTGGATCCGACACGAAAATTTATATCCTGGCTAGCGAATGAACTGACGATCTTTTCGAAAAGCAATGATCTGGAATTCAGTTTTGAGAAAGACATCGAAACCAGCAAAGGGGCGATCCCGTTCCAGGTTAGATTAAAGCGGATGTTTGATGAAAATGAAAATTTCATCGGCTCTATCGTTATTCTCAACGATTTGACAACACTCAAGCAGGAATTTGAATACGTGGCCTCCCATGACTCGCTCACGGGGCTGCCAAGCCGCCATGCGCTCGAGGAGACCCTCAAGCGGACTGTTGGCCGCGCAAAACGAGGAGTTAAAAGCAGCCTTTTGTTTATAAAGGCTGACAATTTAAAGAGTATTTCTGACTCTCGCACCCTTAAAGTGGGGAACGATGAGTTGGCATCATTGGGAAACCGCCTGAAAAATCATCTGCGCGAAAGTGACTTGCTGGCGAGGATTGGCGTAGATAAGTTCGCCATGCTTCTTGAAGGAACATATGTTTGGGAAGCCCAAGAAGTAGCAGAGCGCTTGAGGGCGGCTGCAGAGGGGCTCTTTTTTACAATCGACAATGTCAAATACAAGCTGAGCTTAAGTGTCGCTGTAGTCTCTATCGACGAAAAAAATGAACCTGAAGTATTGATGTCCAAGGCTGAGTCAGCCTTATCTCAGGCAAAAGAGAAAGGCGGAAAACTGGTGATCGTGGATTAGTTGCTTCAATAGGTCCTCTTCCATTTTATTTGGGTAAGGAGAGAGACGGGATCAGGAAACGACCTCGATCCCGTTCAGGTTTTTCACGCCGTTCCCTCACCGTCCTTCTCGGCGCCTGCGGAACTCGCAGGGCTCGCACCAGGTCATTTGAAGGCACGCTGCGTTTTCCCCCGCGAGGAAAACTTGCTCGGCTCGAGGCTCCGCTCTCCTTCTCCCGACGGTCGAGGAACCCTGCCCGCTCCGCCTCTTCAGTTGGCCTTCTTCATGACCTGATCCTCGCCCACCCATCCTGGTTCCCTCGAAGGGAGACCGATCTGTTCAACGAACAGGTCGGCCGGGGTTTCAAGGAAGTGTGCCCCTTTGGTCGCAGGACGCAAGTCCGAGAAGGGGAGGCAGGGAGCGGAGCGCCCGTTGGAAGGAGGCTTCCTCTCCAAAGAAAGTCGGGGAAGGCTAAACCTTCAATGGTTGCTACGACCGTTTCCTGATCTCTTAAGTGGATCTCATACAAAATGGAAGAGAGGCTTTTTCTTTAAATTGTAGCGATCGGATTTATACGACTAAGATATACTGTGTGATGAATCTCAGCGTTACATTGTGATCTGGAGACTAAGCTTGACAAGCTTGATTTGACAACATGTTTTTGCTCTGGTATAAGCCTTCTTCGTAATATTTAAGAGAAAGAGACAGAGCGAAAAATTTATATGGCTGCGGAGTATTCTGTAAAAACCCTTCGAGAGCTAGGAAAAATATTCCTCGCTCAGAACATCCTCCGTCCTCTGCGTGTCCAACGCTATGATCCGGGCACAAGAGTCAGTTACGATGTGAAGGGAGTCTTCCCAGCGCGGCCGGGCCGACTTGAACTTGAAGTCGAGAAGTTTGTGGGCGGCGGCTATGCTGGCCAAGTCTACCGGGTTAAAATCCTGCGCATCGAAAATCCTGAAGGTCCAATTCTGGGTCTTGAGGCCGGCAAGCTCTATGCTCTGAAAATCCTCATTCCTCCGACGCGATTTGCCAAAGGGTTTCGCAACCTGATTTACGCCGTCGGCTTTCAAGGGCCCTTTTCGCTTCAAGTAAACCCGGATGCTGTTCGGGCAGCAGCGTTGTGGCAGAACTTTATCCGCCGGGGCGCAAAAATACAATTAGGCTCAGAAAGAGCAGTGGTCGATATTTTGGCGACATTCATCGATCCCTTATTCGGAAGTTGCGGGGAAATCAGTGAATGGGTGGACGGCCGGGTGTGGCGTTTTGAGGTGGATGACAACCTCTTTAAAAGATTTCGATGGAGGCCAGGTGATTCTAATGATGGCCTGGGATCGCCCGAATATCGAGCCAAGCGCACGTTCATGGCCAGGCTGGTTAAACTCATGCATGAGATGGGAGCTGTGGAGCTTGCCCGCCAGTATGAGTGGTGGACCTTAAAAAGCCAGCCCAATGCTCTGAAGCGCTCTGAGAATGATTCTGACCCTGAAGCAGGGCTCACTGCCGTGGATTTTCGCGCAGGCCTGGTTTTGCTTCCCTTCCTGCCCCAGTGTCCTGCTGACTTTAAGCTGATATCTAAAGGGATTGGCAGGGGCAGCCTGGTTCAGTTCGACCGAGGATCTATTCCAAAGCTTCAAAGGTTTGTGGAAAAGCACCCTCAAGATTTTGCTGATATGCGGGAGGCATTGGATGAGCTTGAAGAAGCCGATAGCTCTTATCACGAATCTCTTCCTGATATCGCCCACCATCACCTGCGGTTGTTTTTTAGCCGGCCCTTGTGGTCGTCCATTTTAGACAGCCAGGTTAAAACCTGGAAAATTCGAAACATCACAGATGAGAAAAGCACAGCAAGTCTTCAGAAAAATAGATTTTTGACGGTTATTTTTATATTACTTGGATTTCTTCCTTTCCTGGGGCGGTTAGCACGTAAACTCTGGGGAAGAGCCGATTATCGCCGCCATTATGCAAAAATCTTGATGAGCCTGGATTACTTTCGCCGTGCGGCCCGCGCAAGAATTGCAGAAGCACTCATCCGCTGGCACCGATCAGGTCGCGTGAGCAGCGAGCGCGCCTTGAAACTTGCAAAGCGGCCTTTGCGATTCTATGCCCATTTGCCGCTTTCACTCCTGCCTGCGGGATTACACCACTCTCTCACGGACTGGAAGTATGCCAAGCAAAAGCTGGATTATTATTTTGCCCGGCCTTTGCGGCTCTATTTCAAGCCAGAGGCCAGGGAACAATGGCTTCGCGATATGGTGGCGCAGGGGGAACAAAATGGTATGCTGACCCGAGAAGAAGCTGGCCGGATCATCTTACAGATCAAGGAGCCTTTTATCCAGAAGTACCTGAAAAGCCTGGCTGTCCATGTCTGTACCTTGCCCCTAACGCAAATTGTCTCTGTCACTATTGCTATCATTTACGTTAAGTTGCATCCTGAGCTTTCGTGGCAACAGGCATCAATCGCAACCGGCCTTATCCTCGGGCTTTTTCAGGTCATTCCGATTTCACCGGGGTCGCTGGCCCGCGGGCTTTATACAACTTCTCTGATTTTGCGCGAGCGGAATTTTAAGGACTATAACATTGCTTTCTACATTAGTTTCTTCAAATACATCGGCTACCTTGCTTTTCCTCTCCAGATGGCTTACCGCTATCCTGAGCTGGCCCGTTTCATGGCAGGGCACTGGGCGACAAGTGCAGTCCACTTCGTGCCTGTGTTTGGGGAGCGGGGTGCGCTCCTTGAGCATACTGTGTTTGATATATTCTACAACTATCCTTTGAGCCTGCGGCGCCGGATTCTTGAACGCAACGAGAGCCGGATGAATGGAAAACCTAGAGTCTGGTATTTGCCATTGGTTGTGATAGGAGGTACTGGGTTGCTGGCTCTCATGGATTTTATTTATTTCAAAACAGCCGGCCATGTTCCAGCTTTAGGAAACATTTGGTGGCTTGCCATCTGGGTGCCGGGCTTTGCTTCTGCGTTGGCTGCTAATAACTCGGGTGGCAAGAGACTTTCAAAACGAATGATGATCGGAGCTCTTGCTGGGGCTTTGATCGGCTTACTTTATGCTTTGTTCAATACATCATTTGCCAGTTTCTTTGCGCCCGTTGCAAGCGCTGCAACAACTACCCTCCAGTTTTTGGGAAAGTTTTCGCTTCAGGCAGTCTGGAAAATCTTTTTATTCACCATCGTCGCCATCATCGGGGCTTTTCTAGTAGAAAACAGGAAGCCAAAATTCCCCATGTAAAAAAGAGGATCAACAGCGCGTCCGGAATGGCCTCGCTCCCGCTCAGGTTTTTAACGCCGTTCCCTTGAAAAACGGCTCGAGAAGGCTAAACCTCCAATGGTCGCTTCAGCCATGCCAGACTTGTCCTTCAAAGGTAGCCACACAATATGGAGGAGAACAATTTTGGATTTAAAATAATGATTAATAAGAAAAAATACCGGTTATTCTTTATTCCTGATTTTCAGTCCTAATTCTTCGAGCTGTTTCTCACCAATTTCTGACGGCGATCCGGTCATCAAACACAGGGCGCTTGTCGTCTTGGGAAAAGGAATCACATCCCGGATGGATTCTTCTCGGGCGAGAAGCATCACAATGCGGTCAAACCCCAATGCAATTCCACCATGAGGGGGAGTGCCGTAGCTCAACGCCTCAAGGAAGAATCCGAATTTCGCCTCCGTCTCCTTCTGGCTCAATCCGAGGATTTTGAATATCCTTTTTTGTAGATCCGTGTCATGAATTCGGATGGAGCCTCCGCCGATTTCATAACCATTGAGGACCAAGTCATAAGCTTTTGCCCTCACTTTGGCCGGCTCCTTTTCCAGAAACTCGAGGTCTTCTTCATGCGGTGAAGTGAAAGGATGATGCATGGAAACCAAGCGGCCTTCCTCCTTGCTCCACTCGAAAAGGGGGAAATCTGTTACCCAGGCAAATTTAAAAGCTTTCAGATTTTTGACCTCGTCCTGGATCAGATCTTTCCTGATTTCGCCCAGAGCCTTTAAAGCTGCTTCTTTTTTATCTGCGACGAGAAGAGCCAAACCTGCTTCTCCTCCCTCGAGCTTCTCCCAAACTTTCTCAAAATCTTTCTCTGCCAATTTCAAGGAAGATTTAAACCCATTCTGCTTTTTTATCCAGATGATACCTGCGGTGCCGAAGCTCTTAGCTTTTTCATTCAACTTGTCCAACTGGCTTCGGGAGAAATTCTCCCCTTTTTCCACCAGCAATCCCTTAAGTGTGCCTCCTCCGGCTAGAGTCTTCTTGATAAATTCCGAATCTATGCAGGCGCCGATGGGAGTGAGGTCGATGATTTCTTGCGAAGAACGCAGGTCTGGCTTGTCTGTCCCGTATTTTTCCATGCATTCTTCATAAGACAAGCGCAGGAAAGGGATAGTTACTTTTTCGCCGATAAGCTCAAAAACGTTGGCCATCAAACCTTCTATAACAGCAAAAAGGTCCTCTTTTTCGATAAAGCTCATTTCAATGTCAACCTGAGTGAATTCAGGCTGGCGGTCGGCTCTAAAGTCTTCATCCCGGAAACAGCGGACGATCTGGAAATAGCGGTCAAACCCAGAGATCATCAGGCTCTGCTTAAAGAGTTGAGGTGACTGAGGGAGAGCATAGAACCGGCCTTTATAAATCCGGCTGGGAACAAGATAATCCCTGGCGCCCTCTGGGGTTGACTTGGTAAGAAAAGGAGTTTCAATCTCCAGGAAACCGTTTTTACTCAAATAATTTCTGACGCGGAGGGCTGACTGGTGTCTGAGCTTCAGTTTGCGCTGCATTGAGGGACGCCTCAAGTCCAGATACCTGTACTTGAAGCGGAGCTCCTCTGAAGCTTGTGCAGGGTCGGCGATCAAAAAAGGCGGAACTTTGGCGAGGCTGAAAATTTTAATCTCGCCCGCTTCGACCTCTATTTCTCCGGTTTCGAGCTGCGGATTTTTGGATCTTGGATCCCTCTCCCTGACAGCACCTTTTATTCCCACTACGTTTTCCATCTTGATTTTTTTTGCTTCTTCTAAAAGATCCGGTTTGACTGAAGGAAAAACAACCTGCACCAAGCCTTCCCTGTCTCTGAGGTCCACAAAAACCAAATTCCCCATGTCACGCAGCCGGTTGACCCAGCCGGCGATTATTACTTCCTGCCCCACATGCTTTGCGCGGAGCTCACCACAATAGTGTGTCCGGCCCCACTTTGATTGATGAGGAGTGCTTGTTTTTTCCGTCAACTCTCTGGACGTTGTCATTTTTTTTATTTATAGCGAGCTGTTTTCAAGGAGGACTTTCAGTATTTCTTCTCGAGTCCCTTCTTTCTGTGACCCCGTTGCCATGTCCTTGAGTTGAAACCAGCCTTTCTTGACTTCCTCCTCGCCAATAATCAAAACCCAAGAGGCTTTGAGTTTATTGGCCCGGCTCATCTGATTTTTTAATCCCTTATCTTTAAACTCAATCAGGCAATCGACGCCGTTCTTTCTGAAATACCTGGCGAGCTCAATTCCCGCTTTTTTAGCTTCCTCGTCCAGATAGACAACATACAGGAATTTTGGCTCTTCAATGCTCAATTTTGCGATCTCAATAAGCCGTTCCATACCCATGGCAAAGCCAATCCCACAAATCTCAGGCCCACCGAACACTTTCATCATGTCATCGTACCTTCCGCCTCCAAGAACCGAGCTCTGGGCTCCGAGCTTCGATGAGACAATCTCAAATGTCGTCTTCGTGTAGTAATCGATGCCGCGGACAAGACGCGGTTCGATCTTATATTTGATCTTGTAGAGATCCAGGTATCCACAGAATTGAGTGAAGTGTTCTTTGCACTCCTGGCAGAGGAAATCGAGGATCTTGGGAAAGGTTGCGGCTTTTTCTTTACAGGTTTCTATTTTGCAGTCGAAGATTCGCAGAGGATTAGTTATAACTTTTCTCTGGCAGTCAGGGCAAAGAGATTCTTTCACTTTTTCGGCCTGAGCCCGGAGCTCTTTCATGTAGGAAGGCCGGCACTCCTTGCAACCCACAGAATTAACCAGAATTTCAGTTTCAGTCACGTTGAGCTCTCTGAGCAAGAAATCAGCCATCTCGACGATTTCAGCATCGATAGCCGGGTCTTTTTCTCCAAAAACCTCGATATCGATCTGATGAAACTGGCGGTAGCGTCCTTTTTGAGGCTTGTCGTAGCGGAACATGGGTCCCCAGTAGTAAAACCTCAAGGGCTCTGGCAGAAGGTAAAGCCTGTTTTCAATGATGGCTCGCACCACAGATGGCGTGTATTCTGGCCTCAAAGTATTCGAGCGGCCGGCCTTATCAACGAAAGTATACATTTCCTTGATAACAATATCGGAGGTCTCGCCTGTCCCTTTCTCGAAAAGCTCGGTGGGCTCGATGATCGGTGTCCGGATTTCCCTGTAGCCATAGAGCTCAAACACCCGCTTCGCCGTCGCCTCAACTTTCTGCCACTGGCCGACTTCTTTGGGGAGGATGTCTTTGGTTCCCTTTATAGCAGAAACTTCTTTCTTTCCCTCTTTTTCTTCGCTCACTTTTCGCTGAAAACTCCTATCTTGCGGAATTTCTGGTATCTTTCTTCGAGCCTTTCTTCCGGGGATTTCTGTTCGATTTTCTTCAAGTACTGGCTCAGGAATTTATCTACATTCTTGAATGTTTGCTCGTAATCGATGTGTGCGCCGCCGGGTGGTTCAGGAATGATTTTGTCGATGATGCCGAGCTCGAGCCAGTCTTGAGCTCGAATCTTCAGATTCTCGGCTGCCCTACCCACAGCCTCCTGGTCTTTCCAGAGGATGGCAGCACAGCCTTCAGGTGAAATTACGGAATAAAAGGAATATTCGAGCATTAATATGGCATCTCCCACACCGATAGCTAAAGCGCCACCGCTTCCACCTTCTCCTATAACCACGTTGATGATAGGAACTTTCAGTGTTGAAATCTCTTTTAGATTAAAAGCGATCGCCTCGGCTTGGCCCCGTTCCTCCGCGCCGATTCCGGGATAAGCGCCCGGAGTATCGATGAGGGTGATGATCGGAAAACCAAATTTTTCGGCGAGTTTCATCACGCGGAGCGCTTTGCGGTATCCTTCAGGGTTGGCCTCGCCAAAATTTCGCTCTATCCGAGTTTTTGTGGTTCTGCCTTTCTGATGACCGATAAAGGCAGCTGTCCGTCCCTTATAAAATCCCAAGCCGGCTACTATAGCTGGGTCATCACGGAACCGGCGGTCTCCGTGGAGTTCTATAAAATCTTGTACCAAATTTTCGATGTAGTCCAGAGTATAAGGCCTTTTGGGATGGCGGGCGATCTGGACAATGTGCATCGGAGTGAGATTGGGGCTGATTTTTTCCCATTCCTTTTCGATTTTTTGCCTGAGCTGGGCAATTTTGTCTTTCTTCTGTGGGTCTTCGCTCTGCTGGAGTGTATCAATCTGGTCTTTAATCGAAACGATATTCTTTTCAATCTGGTAAAAGTCGGCTTCTAATTTCATCGAGTTTCCAGAGACATAAAATCAGATTACGCGACTATTCTAAAGGGTTGAGCGAACAACTGTCAAGCTGAGAAGGGCCCAATAACGAAAAGTGTGGTTATTGTTTTAGGCCAAGATGATGATCGCCCAGTTGGTGGCCAGGCCGGTCCCTGTATGTTCTTGACCAAGCCCACCCGCCCCCCTAGGTCTTCGAACACACAGGGACCGGCCTGGCCCCATCTATTATCGGAATTTTGTGCTCTTTTTTGCTTTACCCCATTTTTCGTCATATGGCCGCTGAGAAGATTAAAGCGAGAAGAGCAAATTAATAGGCTTCTTTTCTGTGTTTGATTCGGTAAATATAGACTTTTTTCTCCTCATCATCAATGCGGTAAATAATCCGGTACTTGCCAGACCTGAGGCGATAGCCTTCTTCTGCTGTTAGCTTAAGACATCCGGGAGGACGAGGATTTTGACCTAACGAGGATATTTTATTATTAATTTGCTCGAATACTTTTCCCCCGAGGTTATCTAAATCTTTTTGTCCCTGAGGAAGAAGTAATATTTCATACACGTCGTTTATCTAGATAATCTTTGAATGGAATGGCCTGTTTTTCCTGCCCTCTTAATGTTCTTAAATCGGCCAGATCTTCCCTGAGTTCTTCCTGTTCTAAATGTTCTTCAAGAGCTTTTTCAACAAAGAAACCATATTTAATGCCTCTCTCCCTGCAGAATTTTTTAACCTGATTTACGATATTTTGGCTCACTTTTACAGCTAACGTTGTTTTTTGCATCTTTTCTGATGAAAAATTAACATAAATTTATAACTAATTCAAGAAAAAGTTAATTTAAGTTTAATAAAGTTAAAGTCAGGAATTCTAAAAAGCAGCGCTTTTTTGGGCTTTTGGCTGATCCTGCCGACTATTTCTCCAGCCCGATTTTGCGCAAGAGCTCTTTGAAGCGGGGGTCGGAACGCACTGGATCAAAACTGTAATGGGTTTTTAGATATGTTATTAAATTTGGATCGCGCTCTTTGAAAGCCTTTTCGAAGCAGGCAAATACTTGGTCCTTCTCGCCTAGAGCTGTATAAACCCATGCTATAGATACGGATGATTCATAATTTCCCTTCGAATACTCTATTACATTATTGAGCATTTTCCGCGCCTCTTCTCGTTTCCCCATAAGCGCATAGCAACTTGCAATAAGAGTGTCCCGCTCCTTAGATCCTCCAGTTAGCTCTAGAGCTCGAAGAGAAGATTTGATGGCTTCTTCATATTGCCCCATAGCTTCATAAACCAATCCAAAATATGCGTTAATAGTGCTGTGGGTGGGATCAACTTCAAGAGCCTTCTTCAATTCTACAAGTGCCTGGTCATATTGGCGTGCAAAGTAGAGAAGCAAGCCCACATTTGCGCTTATTCTAGGGGAAAGTGGATCAAGTGTCCGGGCGATCTTTATCTCTCTGATAGCCTCCTCATGCCGGCCTAAGCTTGACAAGAGGAATGCATACCAGTGGTGGGCTGTGGCGTAGCCGGGATTGAGTTCAAGAGCCAGCTTATATTCTTTCTCAGCGCCAGCAAATTCCCAGTCATACTCCTCCACAATCGCCGCCAAAGAAGTATGCCCCTCGGCAAGTTTTGGATCCATTTCCAGAGCCTTCAGAGCGGCTGCCTTTGCTAGAGGGTAAGCCTTGTTCGATGGCCACAGGCTATTATCCCCAAGAACGAGATATGCATCGGCCAGCCCTGCATAGGCAAGCGCATAATTCGGGTCTTTTTCAAGCGCCTTCTGGAAGTACTCAATCGCTTTCTTTAAATTTTCTTCTTCCCGCTTTTCAAAGAAGGACCGACCTAACAAATAAAGATTGTAAGCCTCAATATTCTCGGTGTATTTCTTGACTAGAGATGCTTCTCTTTCCCCTAACAACTTGATCTTCAGAGCTTTGACAATCGCTTGAGTAATGTCATCCTGGATAGCAAAGACATCTTCCATTTTGCGATTGTAGATATCAGACCAGAGTTGGCGGCCATCTCGGACATTGCTGATTCGCGCTGTGACCCGAAGATTATCCCTCGCAACCTGGACACTTCCTTCAAGCACATTTTCTACATTTAGCTTCTGGCCGATCTCACGAATGTCTTGTTCTTTGCCCTTGAAGAAAAATGCTGAGGTTCGGGCAGGAACCCATAGACCCTCGATATTGGTCAGTGAATTGATAAGCGTTTCTGCAATCCCATCGCATAAGTATTCGTGATCTTTCTTGGGACTTAAATCCACAAAGGGGAGCACAGCGATTGATTTCTTGGCCGGGGCTATGGGCACAGCTTCCTTTTTAAGAAAAAACTGCCAGAGGACGATCCCTGCTATGGCAAGAAATACAACAATTAGAGCAGGGATAAGGAGTTTTTTCAGGCCAAAAGTTACGGTTATTTCTTTTGATGTGAGCGGCTTTCTTTTAGATATCTCAAGCTCAGCAGTGGGGATCCCTTTTTCAATTTTTTCAAGCTCTGCATGTACTTCTTCTGCATTCTGGTATCTCTTCTCCTTGGTTTTCTCACGGCATTTGAGAATCAAGCGGCTGAGGTCATCGGGGAGCTGGCCATTGAGCTCCTTAGGATCTTTGGGCAGCTCGCTCTTGTGCTTCACCCCGATGGTGAAAGGAGAGTCTCCTTCAAAAGGCACCCGGCCGGTCACCATCTCATAAAGAATCACGCCCAGCGAGTAGATATCTGAGCGCTGGTCGACTTCCTTCCCTTCCACCTGTTCAGGGGACATATACTCTAGCGTTCCAATCATCACACCTGCGCCTGTTATCCCCTTGACTTTAAGGGAGCGTGCAATCCCAAAATCCATGATCCGGACATTGCCATCCCGATCGATCATAATGTTTGAGGACTTTAAATCGCGATGGATAATGCCCATGTGATGAGCTTCCGCCAGGCCTTCGCAAACCTGCTTGGCGATATTCACAGCCGTTCCTACACCTAATTGCCCCGACATCCGAATCATGCTCTTCAGGTCTTCGCCGGGAACGTATTCCATGGTGACGTAGTACATTCCCGCATCTTTTCCCAGGTCATACATCCGGCAGATATTCTTATGGGAAATATCGCGGGCCATTCTGAGCTCATTCCGGAAGCGCTCGATGGTGCTTTTATCGGCTGCAACCTCGGGCTTGATGAGCTCAACGCGATTTTGGCCTTGATCTCTTTATCCAAGACTTTGTAGACCTTCCCCATGCCGCCTTTGCCCAGCTCCTCGATAATCTGGTAGCGGCCGGCAAAGATGGACCCCATTGTTAACTCTTCTCTGGGGATTTCAAGGGTCTTGGTTTGGGAAACAGAGATTTCCTCTTCGGGCAGAATTTGGCTCCCACACTTGCTGCAGAAAGCGCTATCCGAGGGATTTTCAAAATGAAATTTCGGGCATCTCATTTCCCATGGTCCCTTATTGTTTTTTTGGCAAAAGATTAACTTGAAAGATGTCAATTTTTGACTTTTTTAGGTCTAGTGTATAAGCTGATTATGTTAAAAAAGGTTTCATGCCAATGGAAAAGGCACTTCAAGTCCTCAATGAGATTCAGAAATCTGGAATCATTAAGGATTATGCTGTTGGAGGTGGCATTGCCGCGACCTATTATATCGAGCCAATTTTGACCTTTGATCTAGATATTTTTTTCATTCCAGCCCAAGAGAGGCCGGATGTGCTTTCTCCAATCTATGAGGCGCTAAAAAACAGGGGCTACAAATTCCATAAGGAACAGATCATTGTTGAAGGAATTCCGGTTCAATTCATACCCGTTTACAATGAGCTTGTCAGAGATGCGATGGAAAATGCCGTCGAGGCAAAATATAGAAAAGCGAAAACAAAGATCTTCAGATCCGAACACTTATTGCTGTAGCCCTCCAGACTTATCGGCCCAAAGATAGGGACAGAGCCATTAGATTATTGGATGAAGCTAAAATTGATACAGATTATCTGGGAAAAATATTAAAGAAACATGATTTATACGAGAAATACTTGAAATTTAAGAGTCAGTTCTATGAACGATGATGCTTTAAAGAGGATTTTTCAAGCGAAATCTCGGCGACGCAGGGAGATGGCAAGCCTGCCTTTCGAAGAGAAAATCAAGATTCTCATTCAACTCCAAAGGCTGGCCAAAGATATCCGGAAAGACATCAAATTCCGGGTTTGGAAGGTTGGAAATTCGGAGACACGTACCTAATTCAGAAATTATGAATATGTCCCCGAATTTTAAATCACTCGCGAGCAACTTTTAGATTCTGGGCAGGAATAGAGAGTGAAAGGGGCTTCAAGCTGAGGAATGATGTAGGCCAAAAGCTCAACCTTGTCTTGAAGAGTGCAGCCGAATTTTTTTGTCAGAACCATAAAGGGCGAAAAAATGGGGTTTGGCAGAAGGAACGCATCCCGTTCACGGTTCTTTTTAAAGCGAACTCGCGCGGAATGAAATGTTTGCTTAGACGGATAGCAAGGCTTTCAATTTCCAAGGGGATCGGCCTTGTCATCCTTCCTGTAACCTGAAGGGTATAACCCTGGTCGTCCGGTTCCCAGGAATAATCCTCGAAACCAACTTTTTCTTCCATGAAATAAACAGAAAGATTTCCTTTTTCGCCTTGCCCGGGATTTTGACCCGCATAGGTGGGGAAAGATAGGGCCAAAATAAAAAGAAAAAGGAAACTCCAAGTTTTTCTTTGGTTTTTATTAATTTTTAAGCTTCATCCTTTGGCGCACAACTTCAAAAAAGAAAATGGAAGCTGTGGCCGCCACGTTTAAAGAATTTATTTTCCCCAGAAGAGGAATGGAAAGAATCTTGTCGCATTTCTTTTTGATGAGTGGACGGAGGCCTTTTCCTTCGGAGCCGAATACTAATCCGATCGGCAAAGTATAATCAGATTCATACCAGTATTCATTCGTGCCACCTTCAGCGCCTATGAGCCACAAGCCTTTCTTTTTTAAATCGTCCATAGTTTGAGCCAGATTGACAACCCGTGCGACCCTAATATGTTCTAAGGCCCCCGCTGAGACTGAAGAGACAACTTCCGTCAGGCCGGCTGACCTTCTCTCCGGCAGAATAATGCCATCAGCTCCTGCGCCTTCAGCACTTCGAATAATGGCACCCAGGTTCTGCGGGTCTTCTATTTCATCCAGCAGCACTAGAAACAGGCGCCTGGCTTCCGCCAGAATCTCCTCGAGCGAAGAGAATTCTTTGGGAGAGATAAAGGCTATCAAGCCCTGATGGTGAGGGGATAAGCTATCGATTTTTTGTCTTGGGGCAAAGACACAGGGAATATTGTTCAACTTCGCCAGGTGGATGATATCTCCGATTTTGCTTGGGCCCCTTTCCTTCTGGATAAGAATTTTATTCACGCGGCTGGGACAGGATTTTAGGACTTCGAGAAGGGGATTCAGACGGCTAATCTTTTCCATGCTGATTGCCAGCTCTAAACTAAGTTATTTGAGAATTTCAATGATTTCTGCGACTCTCTCAGAGCATTTTTTTATTGGCCTCGGGAGGTCGAGCTTAGCGCCTTCTTCGACTAAGAGAATGAGCTTGTCGAGCTCAAGCCCCGAAGCCTTAGATGTTAATGCCACCCTTAACGGATGGTAAAGGTTTTTGCCCTTGAAGCCTGTTTCCTGTTTTATTTCTCCAGTGATCTGGCCGAAAACATCGTAGTTGAATTCTGAGTATTGTTTTATCTTCTGTCCAAAAAGCTCGATGACTTTTATCGCTCCATCACTTCTTAATATCTCTTTGGCATCTTCTTCCATATCTTGGAGAGAAAAATTAAAAGCATGGAAGAATTTCTGAGGTAGGGCAGCAAACCTGTTGACGCCTTCGATTAAACTCTCCACAGCCTTCTCGAGCCAGTTCCAGTGAGCATCAGTCATTTTCTCAGGCAAAATATTTGCTTCCTTCAGGAATGAATAGGCGATTCTGGCTTTCTCGCCCGGAGTGAGTTTTTTTATGTGCTGCCGGTTTATCCAGTTAAGCTTTTCGTAGTCAAAAATGGCTGCAGAGCGACTGACTCTTCGCAGGTCGAACATTTCTAACAGTTCTTCTTTGGTCAGCACTTCTCTTCCTTCTGGCGGCGCCCAGCCTAAAAGAGCTAAATAATTGAAGAGAGCAGTGGCAAGCACTCCCTCTTTTTGGAACTGGTCCACAGCCGTGGCACCATGACGCTTGCTGAGGCGAGTGTTGTCTTTGCCCATGACCATGGCGAGATGCGCAAATTGGGGCGGTTCGAAGGAAAGCGCCTGGTAGGTTAAAACCTGGCGCGGCGTGTTGGAAATATGGTCTTCTCCCCGGATAACATGAGTAATTTGCATCAAGTAATCATCAATGACCACGGCATAGTTATAGGCCGGGAGCCCGGTGGAGCGGACAAGGATTGGATCTCCGATCAAGTTTAAGTCGAAGATCAGCGGCCCTCGAATCAAATCGTTGTAGCTGATACTCCCTTCATCAGGGACTTTGAGGCGGATAGCCGCCTTTTCTCCGGCATTAATTCTTCCTTTTGCCTCTTCGAAAGAAATGATCCGGCATTTGCCGCTATAGATAGGCATTCTCCCAGCAGCCAGGGCATCTTCTCTATCTTTTTCGAGCTCTTGAGAAGGGCAGAAGCAGTAATAGGCTTTCCCTTCTTTCAGTAATTTCTGAGCGTAAGTCTTGTAGATTTCAAGCCTCTCAGATTGGCGGTAAGGACCAAACTTGCCGCCAACATCAGGCCCTTCATCCCAGTCCAGTCCCAGCCACTTTAGGTCTTGGATTAAACTCTTCTCGTACGCCGCAGTAGACCGCTCCACGTCTGTATCCTCAACCCTGAGAATAAAAACTCCCTTTTTTTGGCGGGCAAAAACCCAATTGAACAGAGCGGTCCTGGCATTTCCAACATGAATATATCCTGTCGGACTGGGAGCGAACCGGATTCTCACTTTTTCCATCGGAGGCTATGATAATCTTGAAAGAAGGAGGGCGTCAAGGAATCGAAGCATCTTTTTTCCATAAGGAATATTTAAGCACAAAGCTCGGGTTGGATGATTCGAAGGCACGCTGCGTTTTCCCCAGCGAGGAAAACTTGCTCGCCTCGAGGCTCCGTTCTCCTTCTCCCTTCGGTCGAGGAACCATGCCCGCTTCGCTTCTTCACACGGCCTTCTTCATTCATCCAACCCGAGCTTTATCTCTTATTCTGTTAATAATTTTTTCGGAAAAAGATACTTCTCAATAAATAAGAAAAAAAGGAGGGACACCGCTTTTGATTAAAAAGACTGTTCCTCTGTTTAATTACTTATGGCTGGAGAAATGCAGCTAAATTACCTTTGCTGCATTTGCCTCATGGAGAGCTTTTCCTGCTTAGTGTAGCCAGCAGGGACAGAATAGACACCGGCTGGTGGATTTTCCTTGGAAATTTCCGCAACTTCGGTCGTGCTTCTGATTTTGGCTCCCATCATCTCTCCGCTTGTCTCCGAGGCGATCCAGAAACCCTTGACCTTCTGCATCTCTTTGATCGCGGCCTCATCCAGCCTCAATTGAGCCATGAGCACATTGGAGTACATTTTTTCCATGAATTTGTTCACGTCAAAGGGCACATCGGTCGTTGTCCAGACTTGCATTTTCATCGGCATCATCATCATCGACATGGACACATCATACCCGGAGCAATTCCACTGACCGATTGTTTTCGTTTGGCCCGTGGGGTTGACTGTGACTGTGACTTTCATCATGGCTGCAGCCATTCCGGCCATCTCTGGAGGCAACAGTTTTGAGAAATCGAGGGGCAGAGGCGTCTCCACATAAGTTTTATCTTTGTGGTTGATCAGGTACATCACGTTCTTTTTCAAATCAACAATGGAGGATTGGTCTTGGGAGATGCTCGCAAACAGGTCATCACCAAGCCACTGCTCTGAAACCATATCTCTAGCAGGCTGGTTTTGTCCCATGATAGAGATAGGGTCTGTGTGCATCTTCTGTTTAATATAGATGTCTGCACTGGCGAAAACTGCCAGGACTAGCACCAGAGAAATGAAGGAAAAGAATTTTTTCATAAAGACCTCCTTTTTTTTGAATCATTGAATTTTTTTGATAATAAAATTTATTATAGTCAAAAAGGAGGAGTTAAGCAAATCCCCTTTTTAAAAGGAAGCCATCATCATTCCCATGAAAGCAATGATTGGGAATAGGGCCCTGTCGCAGCGCATCCCCATCCGTCCTCGCTCCACCCATCCCCCTGTGGGGCCCTTTCGCTGCGGGCGGCGGGGAGCCCCTGCGCTTGTGCCACCCTACTCTGATCTTCGTCTTATTATCACGGAAATGGAGAGGCTTCTTTCTAAAAGGAGGTTCTTTTTTTATTGCTATGATACAAAAATATTGTAGAATATAATAAAATTGAGCAAGTGGAGGGAGAAATGCCCAACAAGATCAGCACAGCGAAAGTGATTCTTCAAATTATGGGTTGGCTGGATATCATCTGCGCCATAGGCTTGTTCTTCATCTTTCTTTTTGGCTCGGTCATCTTGGGTATCACTGGCGAAAAACATGCATTCTGGGCAAGCGTGATCCTTGGAGGATTTGGTTTAGGAATTTCCATAATATGCATCATTTTTGGAGTGCTCTATCTCATCACAGCCAAGGGGATAACAAACAAGAAGAATTGGGCAAAAATTGTGGGAATAATATTGGGCATTCTGGCTCTGCCTGGAGTTCCCATCGGGACTGTGCTGGGAATTTTTATTCTCATCGGTCTTCTGAGCCCAGAAGCCAACACCTGGTTCACCGAATAGAATACCTTTCACACATCCCGAAAGCATCTTTTGCTCCTGATAAACTGGGAGCCATTGATTTTATTTTCAATATCATCTAGTTCCTGATGCATCTCTGTTTATGTGATATGATGCGACAATCGAAGGAAGGTGGCACGGCGGAGGGGCTCTCCACCCGCCCGGAGCCTCACGGCGCTTAAATCATTTCCTTTGCGGTATCTTGCGGGAGCGGAGGTGAGGACGGATGGGGAGGAGCCGTGACAGGACCCTATTCCTTATCGGTGGCATCACCTAAATAGAGATGCATCCTCTTGTTCCTTTTTCCTTGACAATCCCTTTTAACTTTCATTAAATTGTAGTTTCCAAAAAGGAAAAAACATCATGTTTGTCTGGGTCTTTCATCGAATCACAGGACTTTTGCTTATTGTCCTCCTCAGTTTCAAATTGCTGACTTCTTTCTTTTTGATGACCAAACAGCAGAAGCCGGACTGGGCTCTTGTCCTTCACACGAATCCCTTGATTGATACGCTGCTCATCATTTCTGTTGTTTTTCACGCTTTTTACGGCCTGCGGACAGTCATCATTGATGCCGGAGTTCGGAAAGAAAAATTGCTTTTCTGGATCTTTACTCTCCTTGGTGTTGGAGTCACAACCTTTTTGCTTATCATCTACTATACCAGGAACTATTGAATGATTGGTCACGACATCCTGGTTGTTGGGGGAGGACTGACAGGGCTGGCCGCCGCCCTTGCCTGTGACCCCAGAGTTTCTGTGGCTGTTATTTCCCGGACTCATCCCCTCCGTTCTCATTCTGTCGCTGCTCAAGGGGGGATTAATGCAGCTTTAGGGAACAATCCAGATGGTCGCGATGACTCTTGGGAGCGGCATGCGTTCGACACCATCAAAGGCAGCGATTATTTGGCGGATCAAGATGTCGCCGAGCTCATGTGTGAGAAGGCGATTCCGACCATCTATGAGCTAGAGCATCTGGGCGTTCCTTTTAGCCGTTTCCCTGGAGGTGTGATTGCCCAGCGGCCTTTCGGCGGCGCGGGATTTCCGAGGACCTGTTATGCGGCTGACAGGACCGGCCTCGTCATTGTCCACACTCTCTATGAGCAATCCACAAAAAGAAAAGTGAAATTTTATAACGAATGGCTGGTGACCAATCTCATCGCTGAACATGGAAAGTGCCTGGGAGTTGTCGTCTATGATCTCGCATCCGGTGAGATCCTCCCGGTTAAGGCCAAGGCAGTCATTTTTGCCACAGGGGGCTACGGAAGAGTCTATTTAAGAACCACCAATGCCTACATCAATCACGGAAGTGGAATCGGCATTGCCTATAGGGCGGGAGTAGCACTCAAAGATATGGAGTTTGTCCAGTTCCATCCCACATCCGTTTATGACAAGAATATTCTAATCACAGAAGCCGCACGAGGTGAAGGAGGCTATCTCCTCAACAACGAGGGAAAGAGGTTCATGGCTGATTATGCTCCTTCCGCCATGGAGCTTGCCCCGCGGGACATTGTGGCTCGAGCCATCCAAACGGAGATCAACAATGGCCGGGGTTTTGAGAACCAGTATGTCCATCTGGATTTGAGGCATTTGGGCGAGAAAAAAATCAATAAGTGCCTCCCTGCTGTCCGCGAGATCTGCATCAAGTTTGCAGGGCTCGACCCGGTCGAAAGCCCCATCCCCATCCAGCCTGCCCAGCATTACTCCATGGGCGGGATTGACGTTGACCGGAATTGCTCAAGCGGGCTCGAAGGATTCTATGCCGCTGGCGAATGTGCCTGCGTCAGCGTCCATGGGGCGAACCGCCTGGGAGGGAATTCCCTCCTCGAGACGGTCGTCTTCGGTAAGATTGCGGGCGCCGCGGCTTCAAAGTTTGTCATGGGGAGCAAGAACGAGAGTGGGAATTCCGAAAAGGTCCTTCTTGCTGATGCCGTAAAGTTTAAAAAGAGAATTGAAGGATGGAACAAGAATCATTCGGGAGAGAAAGTTCATCACTTCCTCAACAGGTTGAAAGTGGTTATGAGCGAGAAAGTGGGAATATTCAGGACCAAAAAAGACCTGGAAGAGGCTTTAGAGAACATTCGTCAAATCCGAGAAGATTACTACCAGCGTGCGTACCTTTCCAGCGAGTGCCGCCGCTACAGCCAGGAGCTGGTGAATATTCTTGAATTTGATTACATGCTGGATTTAACCGAGGTGATTGCGTTGGGCGCTTTAAACCGAGAGGAAACGCGGGGCTCTCATTACCGTCTGGATTTTAAGGAGCGAAATGACAGAGATTGGCTCAAGCACACTCTTGTTACTTTCAAAGAGGGCAAACCTCAGATCAGTTATAAAGATGTCAAGATGACCAAGTACAAGCCCGAAGCAAGAAAATATTGAAATGAAATATATTTTCAAGATTCTCCGCTTCGACCCGCTGAAGGATGAATCTCCTTATTTTGAGGAGTTCTCTTACGAAGCTCATGGAAAGAAGTCGGTGCTTGAAGCTTTGATGGACATCCGCAATGAGCAGGATTGCACCCTGGCTTTTAGGTATAGCTGCCGGGAAGCCATCTGCGGTTCTTGCGGCATGGTGATCAACGGGGACTTTGACTTGGCCTGCCGGACTATAGTCGAGTCACTCAAATCTCCCTTGGTGGTCATAGAGCCACTTCCTAACCTAGAAATCCAGAAAGACTTGGTTGTGGACATGGACCCATTCTGGGAAGCCCTACATAAAATTGAACCCTATCTTACTTCCGGAGAAGAAACTCTGGAGAAGGAATACCCGATCGAGGAACAGATGATGGAGAGAATAGAGCAGTTCACCAACTGCATCCTCTGTGGATGTTGCTACAGCGCCTGCCCTGTTGTTTCAAGGGATGAGAGATATTTAGGGCCGGCTGCCCTGGCAAAGCTCTACCGCTTTGTGAAAGACCCGAGGGACAAAAGACCCTTTTCGCGCTGGTCCAAGGTGAATGCCGAAGGAGGCATTTGGGGCTGCGATACTGTTTTCAAGTGTAACGATGTCTGCCCGAAGAAAGTCCGGCCGGCAGATGGGATTGAAGGATTGAGAAGAAAATTATTAGTGGAGAAGATCAAAAGATTATTCAGAGTGAGGCCATGAAACTCAAACACTCTTGCTTCACGCGGCGCCAATTTTTAAACGGCCTTTTTGGCGGATGGATTGCGGCTTTCATTGGCTCTCTTCTGTATCCGGTTATCAAATTTGTTTTTCCTCCTTATAGGGAGCCGGATAAGGTTCTTCTGCCGTTATCAGAATTTAAGAATATAGAGCTGGGGGCGGTGAAGAATTTCGCCTGGGGAGCCAAGCCTGGCTATTTGAAGAAGGTCGCTGAGGGAAATTACATCGCGTTTGTCGCGGTCTGCAGCCATCTCGGTTGCACTGTGACTTATCGCGCTTCTGAGAAAAAGTTTTTCTGCGCCTGCCACAGCGGCTGGTATGATGAGAATGGTACCAATATCGGAGGGCCTCCACCGGGGCCGCTGCGGAAGCTCCCGGTCGTTTTGGAAGGGGAAAACATTGTTGTCAAGAGAGAAGGTGCTGCGTGAGCGTCAAAAGTTATTGGAATAAAGTTCAAATTTGGTTTGAAGAGAGACTCGGCCTTTCCGGTGTGATGGATTTTCTCCGCAACAAAGAGGTCCCTCAAAATAAACACACAATCTGGTCGTATACGGGGAGTGCCATTCTTTTATTTTTTGCGATTCAAGTCGTAACTGGGATTATGCTCGCTTTTTACTACAAGCCCACCCTGGAGGAGGCGAACAAGAGCATCGCCAGGATCATGACCGAAGTTCCTCTGGGATGGATCATCAGGTCGGTTCATTTCTGGTCTGCTTCTTTCATGATTGCCATTGTCTTTGTTCATCTTCTGAGCATCTGGATCATCAAGTCTTACCGGAAACCCAGGGAGTTGACCTGGATGACCGGCGTTTTTCTTCTTTTTTTTTCATTGGCTTTTGGTTTCACCGGATACCTCTTGCCCTGGGATGACCTTTCTCTTTCCGCAACCAAAGTAGGAACAGATATCCCCCGTTCGATTCCCGTCGTTGGGGTCTGGGCAACCAAGCTCTTGCGAGGCGGTGATGATATTACGGGCGACACTCTGACTCGCTTTTTTGGGATCCACATCTGTATCCTTCCTCTTGGCCTGCTGCTTTTTCTTGGCATTCATATCTATCTTATCCAGAAACTGGGAATGAGCCTGCCGCTTGTGACTGAAGAAAAGAGAGAGAAAGCCAAGGCGCTTCCTTTCTGGCCCAACTTTGTTTACAGGGAAATGGTTGTCTGGCTGGTCTTAGCTGGAGTCCTTTTTTCTTTGGCGGTCTTTTTCCCTCCTTCGCTTGG
>Ga0315280_10001723_pt1 | contig 36904 bp, 39 predicted proteins | sample YL17G06_40_MG_FD_203697 | JGI IMG/M metagenome (GOLD analysis project Ga0315280, IMG submission 203697) | Sediment microbial communities from Yellowstone Lake, YNP, Wyoming, USA - YL17G06_40 | ecosystem: Environmental > Aquatic > Freshwater > Lake > Sediment | place: USA: Wyoming | collected... | reverse complement strand
ACTGCTCATTTGGACATGCAACGTCTAAGAATCGAGGCTTCGGACCTCTTTTTCCCATTTTGCTACACCTCAGGTAGCATATGCAGATAGGATCTATAAATAACAGCCTATTCTAGATTCACGACCCATTTATAGGGATGCTTGCCTAAAACTTCATCAATCTTCCGAAATCCAGACGGCTTTTGGTCCCTTTCTGGCAACAGCGCCCTGTCCTGGTGACAGCGACGGGGCTCGCAGCCTGGCCAAAGCCAACCTCTCCGGGGGTGCATCTGGATTAGATTAATATACCGACGCTGTGAGCCATATTCATCTTCATGAAGGAGGAGACATTACGGCTGAGATGAGAAATTTCGCCCTGAGGGACGCTCAGGGCAATGAGATCGGAGTCTTCACAGGAAAATCACCGAGGCAAGTAGCCCTCAAGGCAGCCAACCGGGGCTACACCGATATCAAGCTCCGCGAACGCGGCACCAAGAAGGTGCACATTTTCGTGGGCGAGAGGATGCAGGTGGACAAGCCCACAGGGGTTCCCGCCTGGATGCCCGATAAGATCTGGAAGCCGAAAGTAAGGAAGGTGGGCATCGAGAAGCTGGATGAGGTCTAAGCTTCTTGAGAGTCTCATGAGCAGGCTACAGGCCTGATCTGCCTGTCCATGGGGCCTGCCTGCTAATCTTTTGAAGCTCCACCATTTTTCTTACGGCCTCACGCTGGCGATAAATGCTCGAAACCTTTTGTTAGGAGACAGCAAATCCCAGGGGACATCGAAAAGAGGTTGGATGAGACCCTGCGGCCTCACCCAAGAAGATCGCTGCCTAGGAGGAGGCGGAGCCTCTCGATGGCCTGGCCGCGCTTCTCCTTTCTCTCTCGGGGCGAGGCTCGCTCTGTTTCTCAGCCTGACTCGCCCTGCTGCCGCACACTATTTCAAAATACTTGTCGCTGCTCCAGGATCCAGTTCCGGCATCGTTGGACGCCCGCACCCTCCAGAAGTAAATACCACCCGAAAGGATTGTGGGCGAGCGAGCAATAGCCCTAGCTCCCGATGTTACATCCTCGGCCAAATACTCCTCTTCGATGACTACATCATCGTTCGAATCGTTCACCTGCAGACGGTACTGGGTAGCGCTCGATATAGCGGTCCAGATGAAGGTCGGGTGGCTCGTGGAGATGAGGCCTCGGGGAGATATCGGACTCACAGTGCCAGGGGATACATTGGCAAACCTGAAGCTATTGTAGTAGCTCAAGGGGCCAGTTCCCTTGCTGTTCTTGGCCTGAATCCACCATCGGTAGTTCCCTGCAGGAAGGATCACGCCAGGCTTATAAGAGCACCCCTGATTTGAGACCACCTCTGCGGCATCGTACCACGCTTCAATGATAGCAGTGTTTGGAGTGTTTGCGTTTGCCACCTTGAGAAGGTATTGCGTGGCTCCCGGCACGCATCTCCATAGATAAGTCGGATTGCTGGTTCCTATGGTTCCCTTGGGCGATATCAGCGTTGCTCTGGCTGGCAGTTTGATCCGGGTGTAAGTGTGCCTTCCGACAGCTCTGGCATCCGGCCTGAGGGCCGTGGGGCTTTGGGCTGAGCCGACTAGTTCTGTCGGAGGTTCATTCGAGTAGGTTGATGCATCATCACCGATCTGGCTGGCCGATTGCCTCTCCTCACAAGCTGAGCAGCCATGAGGTTCATTCTCATCCGCCGATGATGGCTGGCTGGCAAGAGATACCCCGGTTGATAAAACCAGTAGCATTCCCGCCAGCGCCATCAATGTTAGCATCTTGCCAATTGATTTCATTTTACTCATGAAGGCTTCTCCCTTTTGCACTTGTTCATAGTTTTGTAGACAAAGAATATATATTTTTTCATTCAAAAATCAAAATGAGGCAGAAATCGACATCTAATTTAACTGGTAAATCAGCCGATTTGACTTAATCATAAAAATTATTTTTATCTAGATAGCTGGTTTTAGCCACAGATTATTGGACATGGTTCTCTTTTGTTCTGGTGGGATTTAAATGCAATGAACGCAAGAAGAGAATATATGCTTATCATTCACAGGATATTTCTACCCGCTTCGCTGCCTTGCCTTTCCCGTGCAGTAGGCAAGAACGCAATCGCTTATCTTTGATTTATGATCAACATGGAAAATGCAATTAAAATCAAAGAGCTACTCACTCGGTTTCCCCCCTACTCCGAGGATCTTGGTATCGATCTTACAAAACCATCGGGCAGATTCAAATGGTTTCTTGCATCCATTCTTTATGGAGCAAGAATAAGCGAAAAGATCGCCTCAAATACATATAAAGCGCTTGAGAAGGCCGGTCTTGACAGCTCGGAGAAGATCATCAGAGCAGGCTGGGATGAGCTGGTCAGGATATTAGATTCTGGCGGATATGTAAGATACGATTTCTCTACAGCAACGAAGCTGCTCAATATAATGATGGATTTGAAAGAGAGGTACGGATCTTTGGAAGATATCCACAATCAATCCTCCGATGTTCATGATTTGGAGCGAAGGTTGCAGGAGTTCAAGGGGATCGGCCCAGTAACAATGCAGATATTCTTGAGAGAGCTCAGGGGTGTATGGAATTTGGATCAAGAAGTATCGAGAAAAGCCAGGACGGTTGCCCAGCTCCTGGACATCAACCTTGACGAATTCAAAGGCGAAGAGCTATCGAGAATAGAGACTGCCCTCGTTAAACTAAGCATCAGGTGCTGCAAGAAGAGGAGATCGCCCGACTGCCCCATGAAGGATTTCTGCAAGGAAGCTGGAAATAAAAAGGAAAAAAGTTGATATTTATGCCTTCTAAGGCACCAGGCGCCTTCGGTCTCGGGGGAAGATGACCGCATCCCGGATGTTCTCCAAATTGAGCATGGTCATGACCAACCGGGAGAGACCGAGACCCCAGCCGGCATGAGGAGGCATGCCGTAGCGGAAGGCCTTAAGGTAGAACTCGAAGCCCTCAGGGTCCAGCCCCTTCTCCTTGATCCGCGCCACAAGCTGGTTGTAGTCATGCACCCGCTGCGCTCCGCTGGCCAGCTCCATGCGCGGATGCATGAGATCGAATCCCCGGCAGATCTCGGGCTTATCCTCATAAGGCAGGGTGTAGTAGGGCTTGATGGACGACGGCCAGTCAGTGAGAAAGTAGTGCTCTCCGATAGCCTCTCCCAGGAACTTCTCCGTCTCCGTGTCCAGATCGTCTCCCCACTGCATCTTCACCTCGGACCTCTCGCTGGCCATCTCCAGGGCCTCGGTGTAGGTTACCTTCCGAAAGGGAGTCTTTGGCACCTTAAGCTCCAGGCCCAGGACCTCTAGCTGGTACCGACAGTTCTCGGCCACATACCTGTAAGCCTCGGCGACGGCCCCCTCCAGGATCTCCATGACATCCTTGTCATCGGCAAAGCTGACCTCGACGTCGATGGAGATGGCCTCATTCAGGTGCCGGCGCGTGTCATGCTCCTCTGCCCGAAAGATAGGACCGATCTCGAAGACCTTATCCATCCCAGCGCCCATGAGCATCTGTTTATAAAGCTGAGGGCTCTGGTTGAGGAAGGCCTCCTTCTCGAAGTAGCTGATAGGGAAGAGGTCCGTGCCGCCTTCCGTAGCAGCAGCCACGATCTTGGGGGTGAAGACCTCTGTAATGCCCTGGATGTAAAAATATCCCCTCAGGCTGCGCAAGACTGCGCTCTCGATCTCGAAGGCGGCCAGAACACAGGGCCTGCGGATGTCCATGAATCTGGCATCCAAGCGAGTGTCCAGCTCGCACTCCACCTTCTCCGTGGGATCCAGGGGCAAGGGCACCTTGGCAGCGCTCAGCACCTTGACCTCGGTGGGAAGGATCTCGAATCCGCGGGGCGCTTTCGTCTCAGCCTTCACCGTTCCCCTCACCAAAACCACACTCTCCCGGCTGATGGAGCGAACGGTTCTGAACATCTCCTTGCCCACCAGCCTCTTGACCAGAGTAACCTGGGCCAGGCCCTTTCTGTCCCGCAGCACCAGGAAGGCTATTCCCCCCAGGTCGCGCGTCTCGTGGGCAAAGCCTGCGAGGGTAACCTCTTCTCCATCTAATTCCGGGGTTATATCGCCTGAATAATGAGTTCTAAAGATCAATTCGTCTCACGCTGTCGAGAATGAATTCCTGATATAAAAGCCGTCTGGACCCATGGCCAAAAGAATAAAGACAAAGAAAGATAAGATATTATAGTTTCGAATAGCCGTCTTTTGCCGCTCTCCTCGGCTGCAAAAGCTCCTCAGAGAGGCGAAGCGAGGTGTAAAGGATTTGAGTTCCCTTGAAAGGATGCCCACCGGAATACCAGGACTGGATGAGATGATCGGGGGCGGCCTTCCTGTGCCCTCCCTGATCCTCGTGGCCGGAGACGCTGGTGCTGGCAAGACCACCTTCTGCACTCAGTTTCTCTGCAAAGGAGCGGATCTGGGCGAGCCCGGGCTTTATTTCCTGACCTTTGGCGGACCGCTTGATTCTTTATTCAAGTTTGTCTCTACCTACGATTTTGTGAAGAGAAAGTACTTGGGAAAGGAGATCTGTTATATCGAGTTGGAGGATAAAGTGGAAAGGGCCGGGCGGGCAGAAGATGTTCTGGATGCGATCCAGGAGGAGATAGAAAAGTTCGGTGCCAAGCGCATCGTCATTGAGAATCTGTCTGACCTTAAACAAGTGTTCAAGGGCAACTACCGGCGATTTCTCCTCAAGCTATCTCACCTGGTCAAAGCACAAAAAGCGGTGGCCCTGGTAACTGGCGATGCCCTGCCCAGAGCGCCCTATCCCGCGGAGATAGCGCATGTCGCAGACGGAATCATATTACTGCAAAATGAAGAGATAAATTTAGTAAGGAGGCGGTCCATCGAGATTCTGAAGATGTGCGGCACATCTCACCATTTGGGAAAGTATGCAGTAGATATATCCGTTAAGGGATTGACAGTCTATCCGGGTCTGTAGCCATGGCGCTCTCCTTCAAGGATCTCCTTTTGCAGAACGAATTCTGGGCATTCCTCTTCATTCTAGGTTGGGTGCTTTTCAACTGGCCCATGCTCACTCTGACCGTCGGATACTCCGTGATGGGCATACCTGCGATATTGGTTTATATAGCTTTGATCTGGCTGACGATAATTCTGGTCTTGTATCTCTTCGACCGGAGGAATTCTGGTTGATAGAATCGCATGTCGCCCTCATCGTCATGGTCCTCTACCTGCTCCTGCTCTTCGGCATAGCTTTGTATGCCGACCGCCAGAAGCACTTGGGCAGAAGCATCGTCGCCAATCCCTACGTCTACGCCCTGTCTTTGTGCGTCTACGTCTCCGCCTGGACGTTTTACGGCTCCATTGGAAGGTCTGCATCCACAGGCCTCGAGTTCCTGCCCATTTACCTCGGGCCCACCTTGGCCATGACTTTGGGCTGGATCGTCATCCGAAAGATGATACGGGTCTCGAAGGAGTTCAGGCTGACTTCTGTGAGCGACTTCATCAGCTTCCGCTATGGGAGAAGCTACGCCATCGGTGCCATAGTGGCAGTACTGAGCCTGGTCATGGTCACTCCTTACGTGGCGTTGCAGCTCATAGCCATATCCACGTCTCTTGAAATCCTGAGCGGCCCGCACATATTCCTGGGATTCCCGGTGGAGAGCAAGCTGGTGGTTGCCCTACTTTTAGGAGCCTTCGCGGTCATCTTTGGCGCGAGACATCTCGATCCCATGGAGCGCCATGAGGGCCTGATCGCCGTGGTGGCCTTTGAATCCCTGGTGAAGATCGTAGCATTCTTGGCAGCGGGAATCTATGTCACCTATGGCATCTTCGGGGGATATGGAAATATAACAGAAGAGATGTCTCGTTTGGCAGCCACTAATCCGGATTATGCGGAGGTCATGGATGTGGAGTATGTCCTCTGGTTCTCTCTGACATTAATCTCTTTCTTAGCCGTTCTCTTCCTTCCCAGGCAGTTTCACGTTATAGCGGTGGAGAACTCGGAGGAGAATCATCTCAAGAAGGCTATGTGGCTCTTTCCACTCTATCTTCTATTGATCAACATATTCGTTCCGGCCATCGCCTGGGGTGGACTGCTTCTGAACACACCAGGGCTCAAAGATGCCTTCATAATAACCATTCCTTACTCCCGAGGTCTGGATTGGCTCGCGCTGTTCGTCTTTATCGGCGGAACATCGGCAGCCACAGCCATGATCCTTGTGGAATCCGTAGCCGTAGGGACTATGCTGCAGAACGACCTGGAGATGCCCTATCTTCTCAGCCGCATTGGGGCAGGCAGAAATCTGGCTAACACGATCCTCAATATGAGACGGCTAAACATCCTTCTGGTGGTGTTCCTGGGGTATCTCTACTCGCGAGTTGTGGCTTATCAGATACTGGCAGAGATTGGAGTGGTCTCCTTTCTGGCTGCCAGCCAGCTGGCACCTGCCGCCTTGGGCGGTCTTTACTGGAAGAGAGGCAGTAGGGAAGGGGCCATGGCGGGCCTGATATCAGGCTTCCTGCTCTGGACCTACACCGCCCTCATTCCCACGGTGGCGGGAGATGTAAGCATCTTGGGAAATCTGGTCAGCAATGGACCGTTCGGCATATCCTTCCTCAAGCCCACGGATCTATTTGGCCTGGAACTGGACGTCTGGACCAACTCCGTCTTCTGGACCCTATTGGTCAACTGCAGTCTGTACATTCTTGTATCCCTCCTGTCCAAGCCCAGCCCTGAGGAGAATGCCATAACCGACAGCTTCGTGAACGTTTATCAAGAAAAGGGCAAGCCATTGAAGCTCGGCCCTGGAGCTATTCACCTGGGAACGGTAGAGGAGCTGGAGGCAACGCTGGCACGCTATATCGGCGAGGCGAGGGCAAAGCAGCAGGTCGATGCCGATCTGGCGCGCCTCGGCACCAGCAGAGAAAAGATTGAGGCGCGACAGCTTCTTGAGCTATGGAGACAGTTCGAGAAGACCCTCACCGGCTCCGTGGGACCTTCGGCCACGAGGATGATCGTGGAAGACCAGGTGCCGGTTAAGCCAGTGATAGAGATTGCAGAGGCTACCCTCCCGGTATATGATTTGCCGGTGGGAAAGATTTACGTCGTGCCCGATAAGGCACCCGAAAAGGCCTACGAGGTCTTCACCGATCAGATCACGCACGGAATAGAGGGGCTATGCATCACTCACCTCGCGCCGGAGGAGGTGCGAAGAAGATGGGGCTTCAAGGAGACACCCATCATCAAACTGAGCGACGAAAAGGGAGGCGATCGTTACATCTCGCCTCGAAATTTACCGCTCCTATTCATGACCATCAAGTCCTTTGTGGAGTCCAGCCATAACAGCATAGTGCTCATAGACAGCATCGAGCAGCTGGTCAAAGAGAATGCTGAGGTGCTGCCGGAGAGAGAGATTCTGGACTTTGTCTACCAGATGGAGCTCCTGGGCCGAAAGACTCGCCTGATCCTGGCGGAGAGGCCGGAGTTTCTGCAAGTGAGCCTGCCAGCAGACATGAACGAGGTCAAAGAGCTGTTGTTCACCCTGGGACCCCTGTCCGCCTATCTCTTCCGGATCTTCTCTGAAGCCATGCTCTCTCGTCTGAGCGAAGGCCAGAGAAGAGAGGTTGTGGAGGAGGTCAATATGCTGATAGCCGCCAAGAGCTTCTTTGAAGCGGACAGGGCGGAGCCGATCTCTGACAATGCCTCTGCCGCTGCCTGTGAGCCGGACATGCGAGACGCCCTACCCAAGCAGTCGCTGCAGATCGAGCCGGGGCTGGCCTTGACGCGGCGTGCCTTCTTCCAGGCCATAAGGAGGCTGGCCAGGATCATAAAGAAGCACGACCCTGCCTTCGATTTCACATCTTCCGTGGCAGATCTCATGAAGAGCTACGGCAGAAGCCCTTATGAGATCGCCCTCCTTCCGGGAACCACTTATGTCCTGGAGGAGGAGAAGCCGCAACAAAGCCTGGAACTCTTCAGCGAGCTGGTGGGCCACGGAATGGATGGGCTTTGCATAAGCAGGTACAACCCTGAGACCCTTAATGAGAGATATAACGTTCCTGTGAAGACCGTCGTCTGGCTGACACAGAAGAGCGAGCCGGGACACAGGACCGTGGACCCAACGAACTTCCCCCGCATGAGCAGCATGATCTCCGATTTCCTGGAGAAGTCGAACTATCCCGTCATTCTGCTGGAGGGCCTGGGGTATCTCATAACCCAGAGCAACTACGAGACAGTTCTGAGGTTTATTCAGTCCCAGAGGGATGAGATAGCCCTGAAGAATGCCATAATGCTGGTGCACATCGATCCGCTCTCCCTGGACACAAAAGAGCGGCACCGCTTGGCGAGCGAGCTCGAACCCCTCGAAATTCAAAAGCAAACTTTTTAAAGCTGAGCACCCCAATTTATTACTATGATTGAGCTGGGACTCATAGTATTACTTATTGTGATCGTCTTCGGGGCGTTCTTGATCCTCAAATCCATCAAGAATTTCATCATCAATGCCGTAGTCGGGCTGGTGATTCTCTTCATCGCCAACTCCATAGCAGGGATGGGAATCGGCTACAGCTGGCTGGTCATACTGATCTGCGGCATCGGAGGAGTCTTGGGCGCCTTTCTGGTGATCTTGCTCCATTTCCTGCACTTCGGCCTCTGATCTCCTCGGGCTTTGCGGTTCTTTTTGGATATCCCTTCAGCTATCAGCGCTGCAGGTGCCGCGGAGGAGGCAGACGATGCCAGCCGCCAGGAGCACGGCGATTACGCCCGTAAGGAATATGCCGTCAAAGACGCCCGCTCCGCCTATGGAGAGAACCAGCGGCCTGGCCCGGTGAAGATCGAGGGGCGAGAGGGCGGGCAGGACGCCAGGAGTGAGCAGGCTGAGGGTGTCTGCCCCCAGCAGAGTTCCTAAAGTGCCGCTGATGTAAGCCAGGGGCGGAGCCCGGCGGTAGCCCCCCGCCAGCACCAGCCCGCAGACAGCGGCGAGAAGAGGCGAGAGCCAGAAGGGAAGGACGATGCCCTCTCCTGGTATGGCCTCGGCTACAAAGTAGGTTATTCCCGCTACAATGGCAACACCGAGCAGGGCCTTGACCGGAGAGGCCCGGCCGCGCAGCAGAAGATGACCAGAGATGACCAGGGGTATGATGCAGCCACCCAGGTTGACCGCCAGATAGAGGGGATGAAAATCAACGGGAATGTCCTGAGCATACAGGCTTGCCATGGAAATGTACCATGCCGGATAAGAGGAGATAGGAGCGCTGAGGGGAATGTCCACCAGGCTGCCGAGAACGGAGCCAAAGACCGCCAACGAGGCATGCCAGTGGTCGATGCCCACCATCTCGAAGGCGGTCTCCGATAGCCTGAGAAACAGATAGATGAAGATGATGGGCACTGCCAGGAGGAGCAGCAGGATGACTACGGTCAGGGGGATGAAGAGGAAATCGAACAAACGGATGCACCCACGATGATGTAGCTCGCGATGGTTAATAGAACTTTCTGGGGTGCGCAATGTTTATGTCCTGGCCCGAATTTTTTCAAAAATGCAAATTCAAGGTGATTTAGCATGACCGTTCTTACCGGCGCCAAGGCCCGTGGCTTGGTCGAGGCCATGGTTGATCCCGATACGCAGACGCAGATGTGCGGCATGGAGCTGACAGTGCAAAAGATCGAGCGCTTCAAGTCCGCTGGGGCTATGGCCTTCGACAACAAGGAGCGAAAGCTGCCGGAGACGGAGCCGGTTGATTTCGACAAGTCCGGCTGGGCCGACCTGCAGCAAGGAGCATACCTGGTGGTCTTCAATGAGATCGTGAACATCCCCAAGGATGTGGCCGCCCTGGCCCGGCCGCGCTCCAGCCTCCTGCGCAGCGGGGCCACCCTGGAGACGGCGCTGTGGGACCCGGGCTATCGGGGCAGAAGCCAGAGCCTTCTGGTGGTTTACAATCCGTTCGGCCTTCGGCTGAAGAGGAACGCCAGGCTGATGCAGCTGGTGTTCCTGCGGCTGGACAATGAGGCGGAGAAGGTGTATGCCGGAAAGTACCAGGGAGAGAACATCTGAGCCAGGAACGGCCAGGTGTAGCAAGGCAATAGGACCGAGAAGAGCTTCTTTATGCCAAAAATGGCAGGCCGTTTTGAAAAGCAATCTGAATTTATATAAAATAAGAAAGGGCTCCGGCCTAGCTGACGGCCAGAGTCTTGATTATCTGAGTAGTGTTATTTCTATCAAATAAAGATACCAGCACAACGTAGGCGGTCTGGTCCAGGTTCCAGATTGCCATGTCGTAGGTTGCTCCCAGGGGCTGGACGCGCTCATCCTTGGTGCTCAGGGTATGGACGGTTACATTGTTCCCCAAGCGGTCCGTGGCAGTCCAGTTTCCTGTCTCCACGTCTCCATTGGATTCAACTTCCGAGAGGACTCCGATCAATAACAGCTCCGAGAGCAGGTCGGGGCTCAGTCTCCCCATGATCTCATCGTAAATGCTCATGACGGAGAGGAATGCGACTTGCTCGCTGACGGTGTCGTTGATCAGGAAATTCTGGGAGGCCATGCCCTTTTGGCTGGTGTTAAATTCGCTTTTATAAATCTCGAAGCTTGGACCCAGATCTACAGATAGGGTCTTCTCCGAGAGGGTTATTACCTTCGATTCCAGGGCCGTGCAGGGCAGGGCCAGACAGGCCAAGAGAAGGATGGCCGATATAAAGGCTGCGAAGTGCTTCATTTTATCCGCTCCATTTGATGTAACCTGGCAAGCAAAATATATGGACTTTTTGACCTTATTATCCCAAGGCAAATAGCAGCTTCAGGCATCAGATGGCCTGAATCTCCTCCATCGTCGCCATCTTCACACCCTTCTCGGCAAGCACCTTCCTGGCCTTGGCGATGTCATCCACCCGCAGGATGAGCATGGCCTTCTGCGCCTTGGCCGTGACGAAGGCGTAGGCGTAGTCCACATTGATGCCGCTCTCTCCCAGCGTGTTCAAGATCTCGTACAGGCCGCCTGGCGTGTCCTTCATCTCCACCGCCAGGACGTCGGTCATGGAGACGGTGAAGGCGTTCTCCTTCAGGACCTTGTGCCCTTTCTCCGGATCATCCACGACCATGCGGATGACGCCGAAGTCTCCCGCCTCGGCAACGGTGAGGGCGCGAATGTTCACACTGGCGTCCGAAAGGGTTTTAGCGACCTTGGCCATCCTCCCCGGCCGGTTCTCCACAAAGAGCGAAATCTGCTTGATCTCTGCCATTGACTATCCTCCTACACCTTTCTGTTATCGGTTACCCTCTTGGCCTTGCCCATGGAACGAGGAATGGTTCCGGGCTCGACCATCTCCACCTCAGCAGCTATGTTCAGCACGCCTTTTAATTCTTTTGAGACTTTCTTCTTCAGATTCATCAGGTCCGCGATCTTGTCGGAGAAGCCCGACTCCGTCAGCTCCACGCGCACAGTCATGATGTCCAGCACTCCCTTCCGATCCACGATGATCTCCCAGTGGTCTCCCACCTCGGGGATGTTCATCAAGACCGACTCCACCTGGCTGGGGAAGACGTTGATGCCGCGGATGATCAGCATGTCGTCCGTCCGTCCCAGGATTCTCATGATGCGCGAATGAGTTCGGCCGCACTCGCACACCTCGCTGTCCATGATGGTCAGATCTCCGACCCGGTAGCGGATGAGGGGCAGGGCAAACTTGTGCAGCGTGGTGAAGACCAGCTCTCCGCGCTCGCCGTCCTCCACCGGCTCTCCGGTCTTGGGGTCGATGACATCGGTCAGGAACATGTCGCCCCAGATGTGAATGCCCTTCTTCTGCATGCATTCCGTGAACAGCGGCCCGGAGATCTCGCTGGTGCCGTAGATGTCATAGGCGTTGATGCCTGTGGCGTCCTCGATGCGCTTCCTGGTCTCCAGGGACCAGGGCTCGGCCCCGAAGATGCCCGCTTTCAGCTTGGTATCGTCTCGGATGGAGATGCCCATCTTCTCCGCCACCTCCATGATGTGCAGGAAGTAGGAGGGCGTGCAGGCGATGGCCGTCGTGTCCAGATCCTGCATCAGCTCTATCTGGCGATCCGTGTTGCCCGTGCCCACGGGCAGGACTGCCGCGCCGATTCTCTCTGCGCCGTAGTGAAGCCCCAGGCCGCCCGTGAAGAGGCCGTAGCCGTAAGCCACCTGCACCACATCGTCGCGACCGAGGCCGACAGACGTGAGTGCTCTTGCCAGCGACTCGGACCAGGTCTCGATGTCGCCTTTGGTATAGCCGACCACTGTGGGCTTTCCGGTAGTGCCGCTGGATACGTGATAGCGCACCACCTGGCTCTTGGGCGCGCTGAACATTCCCGTTGGGTAGTTATCCCGCAGGTCAACCTTCTTGGTGAAGGGAAGCTTGTGGATGTCATCGAGGCTCCGGATGTCGCCTGGCTCCACTCCCACCTCCTTGAACCTCTGACGGTAGAAGGCTGAGTGGTCATTGACATAGCGCACAATGGATTTGAGACGATCTTCTTGAAGGGCGTGCAAATCCTCAAGAGGCATGCGCTCAATATGCGGATCCCAATAGCCGGACATGGATGATCAACCTCTTGCAATGAATACTCAGGTTGAATAAAAAAGAATCGATTGCAGGTCAAGAAAAAAAAACGTCGGGCTTAAGAATGAAGATGAGACGATCGAAGATTGCCAAAAGATTTTTAAAGGGAAAACGGGATATTACTCAAAAAGCGGAGGTATGATAATGAAGTTTTATGCCTTTCTGGCATTGCTATTGTTTCTCTCTGTAGCTTCTGCGGCTACTGAGAAAAAAACAATCGGACCTTTTGAAGTGGCTTTTGATCTCAACACCACTGAAAATCACACAGTAGAAGCCCTTGGCCCGGCCGAGACCAATGTGAGTACCGGCTACACTGTGATAATCGACTTCGCCAACAAGAGCACATTGGGCATTTACATAAGTGAGACGAAAGAGCTGGATGATGCCACACCCAAGGCAACTCAGAATGCAATAAAGAGCAGAGTCATGAATGATCCTAATGCTTCTGTAGAAATCGACACGATCGATGGAAGAGAAGGAGTAGTTGCCTTTGGAGTGCCTGTCTACAACGAGCAGCTTCAACCCATCGAGAACGAACGTTCTTTCATGTATGTCTATTGGCTGGACAGCAAAAAGTGCGAGTGCGGCCCTGTCTACGTGGGCAAGACTCGGGTGTGGGTGGTAGGTCCCTGGACATCCGAGTGGGACGATTCCATAGCTCGGAATCTTCTGAAAACCCTAAAGATAACGAAAAAATCCTGAAAATGGTGGTGCTCAGGCTTTCTCCACTTCGTCCTTAACCAGCCGGTGCACCTCGCCCGGATCGGCCTTTCCCCTGGTCTTCTTCATCACCTGGCCCACGATGAAGTTCAGGGCCCTCTCGCCTCCTGCCCGGTAGTCGGCTATGGCCGCTGCATTCTCCGCCACCGCCTCCCGGACGGCTTTTCGCACCGCATCGTCCTCGGCCTTGCCAAGGCCCCTGGCTTTGATGATCTCCTGAGGTGATCCGCCCTTATCCAGGAGGGTTCTGATGATCTCCACCGCTCCGTCCTCAGTAATCGCTCCCGAAGAGAGCAGATTGACTATCTCGACCATGTGTTCCGCCTGGAAGGCATCTATTCCCAGATCGCGGAAGTTCAGCTCGCCCTTCAGGACGTCGGCAATCCAGACTGCAGAGAGCCTTGGCACAGCCTTCGCGGCCACGGCCTCGTAGAAGTTGGCCACCTTGATCTCCGAGGTCAGGGACTTGGCATGGTCGTCGGTGAGGCCGTACTCCTTCACGAACCTCTCTCGCTTGGCGTCCGGCAGCTCTGGCAAGGTGGCCTTGATGGCCGGAACCCAATTGGCTATGCGCATGGGCACCAGATCCGGCTCAGGGAAGTAGCGATAGTCGTGGGCCTCCTCCTTGCTGCGGATGGAGACGGTGATGCTACGCAGCTCATCGAAGTGTCTGGTCTCCTGCACCACTTTGATGTTCCTGCGTTGCAGGTTCTTCTGGCGGGTGATCTCGTAAGATAGGGCCTTTTCCACTCCTTTGAAGCCGGAGATGTTCTTGACCTCAGTCCTGTCGCCGCCGCGCAGCGATATATTGGCATCAACTCGCATGGAGCCTTCCAAGGAGCCGTCGAAGACATCCAGGTACTCCAGAATGCTCTTCAGCTTGTCAAGGAAGGCGCGAGCCTCTTTCGGAGAGCGCAGATCGGGCTCGGTCACGACTTCCAGCAGGGGCATGCCGCAGCGGTTGTAGTCCACCATGGTGTACTTCGCCTTATCGATGGTTCCGGCGTGCACAAGCCTTCCGGGGTCCTCCTCCATGTGCGCCCTGGTGATGCAGATATCTCTTTCCAGGCCATCCTCGCCTTTGATGAGGATGCGGCCCTTTGTGGCCAGAGGGAAGTCGTACTGGCTGATCTGGAAGCCCTTGGGCAGATCGGGATAGTAGTAGTTCTTCCTGTAAAAGAGCGTCTCCTCCTCGATCTGGCAGTTCAGGGCAAGGCCGACTTTGATGCCGTACTCCACCGCCTTGCGGTTCAGCACGGGCAGGGAGCCCGGCAGTCCCAGACAGACGGGACAGGTATATGTGTTGGGCTCGGAGTTGTGATACTGCGTGGAGCAGCCGCAGAAGAGCTTGGACTGGAGGCGGTTGAGCTGGACGTGAATCTCCAGGCCGATGATGACGTTCTCCATTTAGACCACCTCCGGCTTCGCTTCATGAAAGGGAGTGGCCGCCTCAAAGGCATGAGCCGCCCGCAGCACTGTGGCTTCTCCGAAATGCGGGCCCATGAGCTGCAAGCCCACGGGAAGATGCCCGGCAAAGCCGCAGGGCACAGAGATGGCGGGAACGCCAGCCAGGTTGATGGGCACGGTGAAGACATCGGCCATGTAGAGCGAGAGAGGATCGTTGATGCGCTCACCGATCCTGAAAGCGGGAATGGGCATGGTGGGGCTGGCCAGCAGATCCACGTTCTTGAAGGCCCGCAGGAAGTCATCCTTGATCAGCGTTCTCACCTTCAGGGCCTTGAGGTAGTAGCGGCCGTAGTAGCCGGCAGAGAGAGCGTAGGTTCCCAGGAGGATGCGCCTCTTCACCTCCGGCCCAAAGCCTAGTGAGCGGATCTCGGAGAAGGTCGTATGCCAGTCCCTGTCCTCGCCCTGGCGCAGCCCGTAGCGCAGGCCGTCGAAGCGGGCCAGGTTGGACGACGCCTCGCTCATGGCTATGACATAATAGGCCGCCAGCGCGAACCTTGTATGCGGCAGGCTGACCTTCTGCCATCTCGCCCCCAGTCCTTCCAGAACGGAGACTGCATCCCAGACCGCCTTCTCCACTCTTTCGTCCACCCCTTCGCCCACTGCCTCGCCGAAGTACTCCTTGGGAATGCCGATCTTCAGGCCGCTCACACCGTCTTTGAGGCCGGGCAGATAGCTTCCCTTCTCAGCGGAGGTTGAGTCCCTCCTGTCGTGACCGGAGATGATCTCCAGGAGCAGGGCGGTGTCCTCAACGGTATGGGTCAGCGGCCCGATCTGCTCCAGGGAGTTGGCATAAGCGACCAGGCCGAAGCGCGAGACCAGGCCGTAGGTGGGCTTCAGTCCCACTATGCCGCAAAAGGATGCCGGGCAGCGCACCGAGCCTCCCGTGTCCGAGCCCAAGGAGCAGGGCGCTTCATGCGCAGCCACGCAGGCTGCACTGCCGCCGCTGGACCCGCCCGGAACACAGCCAGGGTCCCAGGGGTTCTTGGTCGGCCCAAAGCAGCTCGTCTCCGTGGAGGTGCCCATGGCGAACTCGTCCATGTTGGTCTTTCCCATGATGATGGCGCCCTCCGCCTTGAGGCGCTCGATGACGTGGGCGTCGTAGGGCGGGATGTAGCCCCGCAGAATCCGTGAGCTGCAGTTGGTCTCAATTCCTTTGGTCGATATGCACTCCTTGATGGCGATGGGCACTGCGGCCAGGAGGCCCTGGTCGGGCTTTTTATCGAACTCCCTGGCGCGCCGCAGAGCGCTCTCCCTGGCCAGGGTGGTAAAAGCGTTGAGAGAGCTCTTCTCGATCTTCTCGAAGAGTCTGCTGAGGTATTCCTCGGCAGATCCAGCTCGAAGCCGTTCCTTCAGCTCTGCGAGCATAATTACACGATCCTCGGACTCTTGAAGTAGCCGTTTTCTCTGCGCGGCGCATTCCTGAGTGCTTCCTCTTGGGAAAGGGAGGGACAGGCCACGTCATCCCGAAAGATGTTGGCCAGATCAACCACCCGAAAGGTAGGCTCTATTCCATCCGTCTCCACCTCGTCCAGCTGGTGGAAGTACTCCAGAATGGAGTTGAACTGCTCCACGAACTCGTCCTTCTCCTCATCCTCGATCTTGATGCTGGCAAGCCAGCTGATGTGCTCCACATCTTCCTTGGTGATCATTTCATCCCACGCCTCTAACTAGCAACCAATGACTTTCATTTCTTAGTATATGCATAAATATGACCCTTAGCTTTGGGCAGTGTCATATGCAATTTTGGCATGCCCAAGACCTCCTTATTGGATATAAAGGCTCTTTAGGGCCGCCCAGAGATCACCGACCAAGCAGCCTGAACTCAGATCCGGATTCATGCATTCTTGCCATGCTGCCGTTGTGGTCCGCCCATGAGCTGGCCTGCGTGTTCCTGGAATTCCTAAATCGGTCGGCGCTTAAATGTGGCGATTATCGACACCAGTAAAGCCAGGGCCACTATTCCTTGCACCCATAAAAAGGATAAAAAATCGCTGTAGGCGCCGATGGGCGGCGTTCCGGGCAGGGAGTTACGCAGGCTGAACAGTCCGAACAGCAGGGCGGCAAATAAAGCCGGCATGCGAACATTGTACCATCCGGCGAACATCAGAATGATCAGTGCAAAAACCCCAAGTCCGATGGCCCACATTACCACTATGCCGGCCATGGCCGCCTTCTGAACCGTCGAGGAGCGGGTCACGGTCATATTCATGGCGTTTATGCTCTTGGGGAGACCTGTGATGGGCTCCAGCTCGATGCGATATCCCGGGACGCTGCCCCTTATCAGAATTGCGGACGGCACCAGGCGATCGGGATCTGTGCGGTTGAGGGCCAAGATCAGCTGCGCTGAATGCTTGTCGAAGGGATAATCATTGACCTGTCCCACCAGAATATAGGAGAGATCCACGGAAGCAAGCGGCATTCCCCTCTCGAAGACCTTTCCTCCTGAGTCAGAGCGTACGGCTTCTGGAGCGATCAGCTTGAGATTCCATATGCTGCTCAACCCGTCTTTGCTGAGATTTCCCTCAGGATAAAAGGTTAGACGAATTTTGGCCTCCTCTCGCTGCGGGTCCACAGAGAGAATGTTGGCCACCATATCCACACGATCTGGGTTTTGCGTGTCGCCTGTGACAAGAAGGGTGACGCGGTCTTCGCTCTCTTTCTGGTAGGCGTTCAGCGCCAAGTGATAAGCAGCAGAGAACAAAATAATGGCAACCAGCCCCACGACCATCGCCGCCTTCTCCTTAGGCATCCGCAATTCTCCATCATCCCGTCATACCGCCTTCTCAAATAAAAGCATTTATCAAAAAACTGAATCGATCCGGGGTCCTGGCCATAATTCCTGCATCTCATTTCCAGGACGAAGAAAGTCCTGCCAACCATGTCGGAGCATCCTCATAAAGGCCGTTGCCTGACCAGGGGGCTACGCGGGCCGGTTTGCTGTGTTTTGCTTGTTATTATGTACCACATATTCTATGCATCGAACCTGCAAAGAAGACGAGTAAAGAAGGCAAGAAACCAGATCAAGAGGAGATGGGTATGAAAAGATGATATTATTTGGCAATCTTCTTATCTCTGATAATGAGCTGCAGGGCATTAACCGCATCTGCAGCCTTTGCGCGAAATGGTGGAACAGATAATCCACCCCGTGCAAATGGCCAGGTGGGCTCAGTGTTGAAGTTGCGGTGCGTGACGCAGGCAACGAATTTGAAGGAACGACCGGCTCAGATGACGCAGCTATCTTCAAAGGGCAGCCGGGAACATGGCAGTTTTCCTCCTTCAAGGATGGCTATAAGTCGGCCGGCATGGTTTACAATCCAACCGAGCCGCCCGAGGCCGCAGCGTACCTCCAGTCATCAAGAGCTTCCCGGCAAGGATTCTCAAAGCTTGCCTGTGTCCGGCATCCGCCCTGTCGTATCGTAGCTGAATTGCAGATTTGCAGGCATGACATCTTTCCACTATTGCGTCGGCTAAAAAAAACAAAGCGAAAGCAACATCTATGCTACATTTGTTGAGACTGAGTCAAAGATGCTCTTAGTGGTCTCCCATGGGAGATCTAATCCTACAATACATACGATCCTTCCCAAACCATCCCTCAGATCGGGGCTGTAGGCAACGATGTAAAGGGGATTTTTCGTATCGCTGTTGATGGTCGCCAATATTCCCTGATGACCGTCAATTGTGTAATTCTCAGTTTTCATGTCCTCGCCCACTGGCATCATTTCTGACTTTTCAATACAATGCTCAAGGCCCGTCGCCTTGTTCTTTTTAGAGATCGACTCGTAAAGAGGCACAGACATGCTCATTTGATGGACCTCAAGTGACACTTGATTAGAGAAGCTGTCGCTGGTTATGCTGGCCGGAATGATCTCGTATAGAAAATCAGGCTTTTTATGATCCATGGAAGAGGGTGCTCCTTTCTCCACGGTGTACGATCCTATGCTCTCCAGGTCCGGGGAGATGCTGGCGGGACCAAAGTTTATCGTTTCGCTAGCCGCGAGGGCAACTGTTGAAGCTAAGCTCATCAGGCAAAGCGCAATAAACAACCTCAGTATATTCATTTCACATTACACTCCGATTCTGTAATCTCGCATAGTTCAATGACGGCTATGGCGTAGTGACCCGGTCCAAGGATATCCAATATCTCAATTTCATAGAAGGCTGCATCACTTGTCAGATCCTTTGGCAAACCGCTCTGTTGAGCTGATGCCTTCGTGCCGTATTGCCATGCCCACTCTATTTTGAACGATTAATAAAGGTTAAACCGAACGAACGCCAAACACGATCAGAGACTCATGGTTCAAAAAAAAGCCAAGAAAGATCATGGACGTTCTTTTTTAGACAAAAACCACTTGGAAAGTTCTATTGAGTCTGTCCTGCCATATTCTTTCTTAATTATCAACTTATAACCTTCCAAAGAGGGCAAAATGCCAGAAAGCAAGGATGCTGAGTTCTCGTTTCATATTCGTCTGGGATTTTGCCATCATGTTCTATTAAGGGCCTTCATAACCGCAAACTCACGGGAGGAACGGGTCTCTCTTATGGCTTTCATCTCCCTCGTGATCTCGATCTCTTTTCTTATGGTTTTTTTTGGCCTGCCGGAATTCAGAAGCAAATTGATCGACACAGCATTGGTGGGTTGTGAATCATTTATAGGTTGGAATTTGAATCAACCAAATGGAAACGCCATTATCAAATACTGGTTTATCCAAGATTGGTCCTCATGGGGTGCGTCTACCGGATCGCACGCTGTAAACGAATTCCAAAAACTCCAACCTATTTCTGGATCACGACCCATTGGTGAGGATAAGTTAAAATAATCAGAATTATCAAACACTGTACTAGTGGTGCATGATGTTTGAAAAGATCTTGGTGCTAACGGATTTCTCGGCTTACGCCCGCAAATCTCTGGAATACATAAGAGACTTTCCAGATGTGAAAGATGTCGTGATTTTAAATGTGGTCGCCAAGGACCCTCAAGCCAAGGCTTGGGACCCCATCGCTGAGATCAAGAATGCAAAGAAGAAGCTGGCCAAAGAGAAGAAGCTCCTCGAATCGTCGGGCGTTAATGTAACCGTGCGGGCTGTCTCTGCGCGAGAGGGTGAGATCGATACGGAAATCCCTGCTGCCATCCAGAGTGTGGCAAGTGACGAGAATGTCCAGCTTGTGGTAATGGGAGCGCGAGGCAAGAGCCTCGTCCAGAGCATCCTTCTCGGGAGCCTCACCAGAAATCTCCTCCGCTTTGGAGATAAACATCTTCTGATCATGCGCTACAAGATGCCAGGAAACTCCGGCACTAAAGATAGATCGCTTAAGATCGCTGAGCCGCCAGATGGTCCTGAGATGCTGGAAAAGTTCGGCACAAAAATCTTCTCCAAAGTGCTTATTCCCACAGACTTCTCCCAGCCGGCAGACGCTGTAATCTCTTCTATTGGAAGCCTAAAGGGCATAAAAGAGATCGTATTGTTGCATGTGATCTCCAAGGGAGAATCTAAGGAGGAGATTGAAGCTGCAGTCAAGGATGCTACAATGAAGCTGAACCACATCAGCCAGGAGCTGAGCCAAGGCAGTGTAAAGGTAACGCCACGCGTCGCAGTGGGAAGTCCCACGGAAGCGATACGCTCCGTAGCCGAGGATGAAAATGTGTCATTGATTGCCATAAGTTCCGTTGGGAGAGACGCATTGAGGAGCGGCAGGATTGGAAGCATAACCTACGATGTGGCAAACACGGCAAATAGGCCCGTCCTTGTTTTCAGGCTGAAGCTGGTATACAATTTCGCGTTCTAACCGCTGTGCGTACTGCGGAAAACGATCATCTCCCCAAAGGCCGTCCGCCTTCATCGGCTCTATTTTTTAATCAAGGAGTCTCTTCTCTCATCAAGTTCCATTCCAAGATCAAGAATATCAAGGGGCTGGCCTAAGCTTTGGGAAACGCTCCATCATCCACCCTGGACAAGCTATATCAATTCCCAAAGCCGTGAGCCATTCTATGCTTATTAGCGAGCCCGAGTTTGGCGCCCACATCGGCAAATACGGAAACGTCCTCTACCTCTGCCACCGCAACGCCGATCCCGATGCCATCGGGAGCGCTTTTGCCCTGCAGCAGGCCTTCGGCGGAACACTTGCAGCAGTGGATGATCTGAGCCGGACCGGCGAGGCCCTGGCAGACGCCATTGGAGCCGCGGTCGAGATCAACCCCAGAGCTGAGGATTACGACCTGGTAGTAGTCGTAGATACATCGGTCCGGCTGCAGCTGGGAGACTTCCACCTCGCGAGCTATGCCGTCGTGGACCACCACCTGGACAAAGGACTTCTGGAGGACGCAAAATTCTATATTCAGAAGCCATCCAAATCCGCAGCCGAGATCGTCTGGACGATCTTGAAGGAGAGCGGCCGCAGGGCAAGCCGCGAGATGGCCCTGGGACTGCTGGTGGGCATGATCTCCGACACGGGGAGGTTCAGACGCGCCTCACCAGAGGCCTTCCGGACGGCTGCGGAGCTTCTGGATGCGGGAGGACTCGATTATGAAGAGGCACTGCAAGCCCTTTCCCTCCCTGCGGACATCCCTCAGAGGATCGCCATCCTCAAGGCCGCCGCCAGGGCAAAGGTCGATAGGCAGAGAGACTGGTTGATCGCAACGACGGTGATCAACTCCTTCGAGGGCTCGGCGGCCATGGCCCTGGTGGACCTGGGGGCGGATGTGGCCTTCGCCGCAGGAAAGCACTTCAATCTCTGTCGAGTCAGCGCCCGGGCCAGTCGAGAGGCGGCAAGAAGAGGCCTCAACCTGGCCGAGATCCTCCGGGAGATCGCCAGAGCCCACGGTGGCGAGGGAGGCGGCCACAGGGCGGCAGCGGCCATGGAGGCCAGGGGTGAGCCCGGCTCTCTTTTAGAGGAGTGCAGAATAAAAGTGGCTGAAAGCCTACCCTAAGCTTTTCGCGCCCGAGCTGCTGCCATCTTCAGGGCCTCGATGCCCGGCAGGGGCTCGCCCGAGAGGTAAGTTATGCTCGCGCCGCCGCCCATGCTCACATGGGAGAACTTCGACTCCAGGCCAAGCTGATCAATGGCTGCCACGCTGTGCCCTCCGCCGGCGATGGAGTAGCCCGACTCTGTCGCCGCTTTAAGCAGCTCTGCCGTGCCCAGCTTGAACTTCTCCTGCTCAAAGATGCCAGTTGGCCCGTTCAGGACGGTTACCTTGGCATCCTTTAATTCCTTGGAGTAGCGGACGATGGTCTCCAGGCCTATGTCTGCAATGGGCAGATCAGTGGGCAGTTTATCCACCGCGACCTCGACCCGCTCTCCATTCTTGTTGAGAGCCACATCCACAGGCAGGGCGATCTTGCCCGGATAATCCTTGAGGAGCTTGGCAGCAATGGGAATCTGGTTCAGGTACTCCTGATCCTCCACGAACTTCCGGTTGGCTTCGCCCACATCAATGCCTGCCGCCATCATGAAAACAGTAGCCACGACTCCAGAAGTCAGGATCTTATCGGCGCCGCCCCGGCCAAGCACATTCTTGGTGACCTTGATGGCATCGTCCGCCTTTGTGCCGCCCAAAGAGAAGACCGTGGGATGCTCATGCCCCTTCAGGCCCTTGTCCAGGGCCGTGATCTCCTTGTCCATGAGGAGACCAGCAATGCTGGGAAGAACCTCGGTGAAGCCGACCACGGAGCAGTGAGACCGGTGGGATACGGCGAAGGCATCATTCATAAATAGATCGAAAAGGGGTGCCAGCTTCTTCACCATGTGGCTCTTGGCGTGTTCGCCAGGCGTTCTGTTCATGCTCTCTTCGGCATAAAAGCGGGTGTTCTCCAAGAGCAAAACCTCTCCTGGCACCAGGGACTTGATAGCCTCCCGGGCATGAGATCCGAAGATGTCATCCACGTAAGCAACTTCGCGGCGTAGCAGCCGTGTCGCCAGGCGGGCATGAGCCTCCAGGGTGGTGTAGTCCTTTTTGCCGGCCCGGCTCTGATGCGCCATGAGGACCACCCGGCAGTCCTCCAGGGCTCGCAGCGTCTCTAAATGGCTTCTGATACGCTTATCATCCAGGATATTTCCGCTGGGGTCCATGGGGGAGTTGAAGTCCACTCTTACCAGGACCCTTTTATTATCAAGTATAGCGTCATCCATTATGAGATAATCCTTCAACTCGGTTCCTCCCGGTTGGTTTGAGGGTTGACGCAAGGAATATATAGTCATTGCTAATTCGAACAAAAGAGGAAGCTTTCTGTTGCTGCATAATCGGGCAATTCTGCGCCCATAGAAATGTCCTTTTGAGATCAATCACGGCAAACGTCGAGATAAATCCTTATACTGGTTCGCCAGAGCACTGGATGGAGATCGCAAAAGAGAACTTCATAGATCAATCACAGAGTGATGAGATGCATAAGGCAATTTTGATTGTGATCGTGACGGCAGCGCTTCTCTTGGTTGGCGCTGCCAGCGGGGCGGAGTTTGGGAAAGAGCGCCCCATAGCCATCGTAGTAGGCTCAGAGCAAGTGCAGCCTGCCATAGACGGGCATATGGTGGCCTGGGCGGATAACAGGAGCGGAAACTACGACATCTTCATGTACGACCTGGAGACCGGCCATGAGAAATGGGTTTGCATCAACCCCTTCTTTCAGCTCAATCCGGCCGTCTCCGGCGAGCGCATCGTTTGGCAGGATATGCGCTCCGGGAACGCAGATGTCTATATGTACGATGTCATCAACCGCACGGAGTCCGCAGTCATCACAGCGCCAGGAAACCAGACTCAGCCGGATATCAGTGGCGATCGTGTGGTCTGGTCGGATGACAGGGACGGCACCTACAAGATTCATCTCTATGACCTGAAGACCAAAAATGAGCAGCCGATCCCCTCGGGAATGGGGGAGCAGATTGAACCCAAGATCAATAAAGACAGGATCGTCTGGATGGACAAGCGCGCGGGCGATTTTGATATCTATCTCTACGATATAGGCAGCGGAAAAGAGACTCCCGTCTCCACAGGAGCAAACGACCAGTCGTTTCCTTCCATCAACGGCAATATCGTGGCCTGGGCGGATAACCGTACCGGCGAATCTGATATTGCCTTTCAGGACTTGACGAATGGGAAGACCACCGTCCTCACCAAGCCGGGATCTCAGACCGATCCAAGGATTTATGGGAATTATATTGTTTATCTAAATAATCATACGGATATAAATCTCTACAATATCAATACTGGAGCGGATTTCGCTCTGGCTCCAGGATCCATCAAGATGGAGCCCTCCATCAGCGATCGAGGCGTGGTCTGGGCAGATTACAAGAGGGGTCCGAAGGATCCTGACATTCAAATGTACGACTTCAAGATCCTGGCAGATATGTCGATAACCAGCGGACCGTTCAATCACACCAACCCCTCCATCTCCGGGGATAACATCGTCTGGACGGACAACAGGAACGGCCACTTCAATGTTTATCTATTCAACACCACTACCCAAAAAGAGCAGAACATAACTAACAACGATCTTGACCACAGCAGCCCGGATGTCAGCGGAGACCATGTGATCTGGACGGATAAGAGCAAGGGCAACCTCAATATCTTTCTCTATGACCTGAAGACGGACAAGACCCTCCAGGTTACTACCGACGCATCCGACCACCTCTATGGAATGATCGACGGCAACAACATCATCTGGATTGACAGGCGCTCGGGCGGAGAGCAGATCTACCTCTACGACATCGCCACGGGGAAGGAACGGCAGATCACTACTGTGAAGTCTCTGAAGCTTTCGCCTGTTATTAACGGCGACAAAATCGTCTGGATCGATTCCAGAAACGGTCAAGATAAATGGGATGTCTACCTCTACAACCTCACCTCCCAAGAGGAGATTCCCATCTGCACCAACTCCGCCCGACAGGTCCAGCCCTGGATCTATGGAAATACCGTGGTCTGGGCCGATGGGAGGAACAAGAACTGGGACATCTACACCTATGACCTCACCACCAAAACGGAGCGGCCAGTGACGACTAACTCCGCCAACCAGGGCTACCCTATGATATATGGAGACTACGTCGCCTGGCTGGATGTAAGACAAGGAGATCCGGACATTTACCTCTACGATCTGAAGAAGGGCGTGGAAGTGCCGGTGGCTACGTTGCCCCTGGAGCAAGCGCCCAACGATGGGAGAGGCGATCCTAATCAGGTGAAGCCGCACCTCTCCTCCAAGATCATAAGCGGCAACAAGATCGTGTGGATGGACCGCAGCAGTGGCCATGATCAGATCAAGATGAGGTACATCACGTCCGACCCGCTGCTGCTCCTGAACGCAGACTTCCCCAGCACCAATGGCAGCCTGCTGGTTTGGAGCGACAACCGGGGAGGCAACTGGAACATCTACGGCTTTGACTTCTTCACCAGATCGGAGAAGCCCATCTCTCGAGGGAACTACGATCAACTCTATCCCCGTGCCTCGGGCGATAAAGTTGTCTGGTCAGACTACAGAAATAGAGACTCGGATGTATATATGAAGGATCTCACCACTGGCGTCGAATCGACTATTGCGACCGGCAAAGGCGATCAGATCTGGCCGTCCATCTATGGAGATAGAGTGGTCTGGATGGATAACTCCAGCGGCAACTGGGACATTTACCTGCAAGATCTGGCCAAGGGCAAGACCTTGCCCGTGTATAAGGGACCTGGCCAGCAGATGTATCCTGTCATCAGCGGGGATCTGGTGGTCTGGCAGGACAACAGGAACGGCAACTTCGATGTTTACGTCAAAGACCTGAAATCAGGAAATGAGACCAAGCTCACGGGCGATGGAGACCAGGTATATCCCGATGTCTCCGGAAATCTCATCGCCTGGGAGGATGGCAAGACGGGGGACATCTCCTATTACCTCTGGGATAAAAAATGGGGCAAGACCTATCCCAGGCCAGGGCCCCAGACCAGCCCTGTGGTCTCGGGCAAGTATATCGCCTACGTGGATGGCATAGGCACCGACACCTCCATCCGCAAGCTGGATACTAGCAACTGGAAAGACGAGCGGGTTCAGGCAGGTCCAGGGCAGGTCAAGCCCAGCATGGATGAGAGATTGGTCTGGCTCAATGCCCTGACGGGCAGGCCCAGGTCGGTGCCTGTAACCTCCGGCCAGACGAGCGTGATATGCAGGGCACCGGGAGATCAGAGCCATCCCGTGGTGGGAGGCAACGACCAGGTGGGATATTATGTGGCCTGGATGGACAATCGCACCGGAAATCCGGATATCTACGTCTATAGCCTGGCTCAGGAGATTGAGCTGCCCATAGCCGCCAGCCCGTACGAGGATATGTATCCGGATATCATGGGAAATATCATCGCCTGGATCGCCCGCAATCCATTGAATCAGTATGGGATCGAGAATTACTGGTCGATCAGGACTTTTGATATGGCCATTGACAACTCCACGGAGCTGGTTTATGGACTAGAGGACTCTGCGCCGATCTCGCTATCCGACAATTACCTGGCTTACCTGAGAAAGCCAGTGGCCAGCTTTGGCTGGATGGTCTATGTAAGGCCTCTCTTCGAAAAAGAGAAACAACAGGAGTATCCGCCCAATGGCATTCATCAGCGTGCAGGCAAGGATATCGTTGTCTTCCAGGATAACAAGAAAGGGAGCTGGGACATCTGGCTTTGGAAGCAAGGCCAGAAACCAACTGCACTGATAACCGATTCAAGCGATCAGATGAATCCTGCTACTGACGGCCAAACCATCGTCTGGCAGGATAACAGAAACGGCAACTGGGACATCTACGCCTACGATCTGAACACCAGCCAGGTGATGCAGATAACCAGGGACTTGGCTGATCAGACCAATCCTGATGTGGAGAACGGAGTCATCGTATGGCAGGACAAGCGCAAGGGCGACTGGGACATCTATATCTACGATCAGAATGTGAAGAAGGAGAAGGCCATCTGCACGGACGCCGGTAACCAGACTGAGCCGCGCATAAGGGCGGGAAGGATAGTCTGGACCGACGATCGGAAAGGAGACAAGGATATCTACATCTATGAAAACTACATGCCTTAATTGGGCGGCTGAGCGCCGCCTCTTTGCTTTTTTTCATAAATTTTCCTATAAAGATCGCCTTGCGCCGGGGCAAAGTTTATTTATTTCCGCCGCATTAGCCACGCACTTAAGAACGTTTGGGGCAATTCATGGAGCTGGAAAATCTTCGATTTGGTACGGAACTGCTCAAGCGCGGTTTCGCAAAGATGCAGAAAGGCGGCGTCATCATGGACGTCACCTCTCCTGAACAAGCCGTCATCGCCGAGGAGGCGGGGGCGGTGGCCGTGATGGCCCTGCACGCTGTGCCTGCAGATATCAGGAAGATGGGCGGCGTGGCCAGGATGGCCGATCCCGCAGTCATCGAGTCTATCATCGAGGCCATGACCATACCCGTCATGGCCAAGGCCAGGATTGGCCACTTCGTCGAGGCCCAGATACTGGAAGCTCTGGGAGTGGACATGGTGGACGAGTCGGAGGTGCTCACTCCTGCGGACGAGTTCCACATCGAAAAGACCAAGTTCACCATTCCTTTCGTCTGCGGCGCGCGCAACCTGGGAGAGGCCTGCCGGCGCATCAAGGAGGGCGCGGCCATGATCAGGACCAAGGGCGAGGCAGGAACGGGAGACGTGAGCCAGGCAGTGTTGCACATGAGGCTGATTCAAGGCCAGATCAGGAGCCTGAAGGGCATGGATGATCTGCAGCTTATGAAAGTGGCACGCGAGATTGAGGCAGACTTGGATCTGGTCGTGGAGTGCGCGCGAATGCAGCGTTTGCCCGTGGTCAACTTCGCCGCCGGTGGGGTGGCCACGCCAGCGGATGCTGCTCTGATGATGCAGCTTGGAGCAGATGGCGTCTTCGTGGGATCGGGCATATTCAAGTCCGAGAATCCTGCGGCCATGGCCACGGCCATTGTGGAGGCCGTGCACCACTACGATGAGCCCGAGCTATTGGCCAGGGTATCCAAAGGTCTTGGGGCAGCCATGAAGGGGCTGGATGCCGCTACCATACCGGAGGCTGAGGCTCTGCAGACGAGGGGCTGGTAAGTGCTCTGCATTGGGGTCATCGCCCTGCAGGGGGACGTCTCGGAGCATGTCCTGGCCATGCAGAGGGCATTACAGGGAAGAGGCGAGGTACTGGAGGTCAGGAGGGCCGGCCAGATGGCGCAGTGTGATGGCCTGGTGCTGCCGGGCGGAGAGAGCACCACCATCTGCCGCCAGCTGGAGAGCTCCGGCATGGCCGAGGAGCTGCAACGAGCGGCATGGTCAGGAGTGCCCATCCTGGCCACCTGTGCCGGACTGGTGCTGGTCTCCAAGAGAATCGAGGGCGACGGCAAGGTCAGGCCGCTGGGGCTCATGGACATCAAGATAGGCCGAAACGCCTTCGGGTCGCAGAGGGAGTCCTTCGAGGCGGATCTAGAGGTTCAGGGCCTGGAGCAGCCCTACCGGGCGATCTTCATCCGCGCTCCGGCCATAGTGGAGGTGGGCGAGGGCGTGCAGGTGCTGGCGCGAGTGGGCGAGGCCGTGGTGGCGGCGCGCCAAAAGAGCATCCTGGCGCTGGCCTTCCATCCTGAGCTCACCAGCGACATGCGGTTTCACCAAATATTCCTGAAGATGCTGGAGGCATGAGATGTTCTCGGAGAAGGACCTGGCGGAAAGAAGCGTGGAGGAGATGAGCCTGGAGGCAGAAGAGCTGCAGGCGGAATCGAAGCGGCTGCGAGAGAATTACGAGTCGGCTCTGCTAAAGGAGGAGGAGCTGCGCCGGGAGTCGGTGGAGACCCGCCCCACCAACGCCGAGCTGGCGGAGGCCCTCTGGCAGGAGACGGAGAGGATCAAGGATGAGGGCCGGGAGAAGCTGCGGCTCTCCATGGAGATGAAGCTGCGAGCGGCGGAGATCCGGCATCGCATCGACATCCATGATCAGATCCAGTCGCTGGACAACTACGATGAGGTCTGGCGGAAGGCGGCGAGGGCGGAGAGGAAGTAACAAGGAAGTAGCTGGCATTCAATTCCGCAGCTTGAGTAGCCCTTTCCAGCTCAGGGGCGAACTGACCAATTAAATTGCTGATGCAGCGTTCTTACCCCGAGGGCAAGACCTATTTTTTAATGGCAGAATGGAAATTAGTTACTTTGATGGGCTTGAGGAAGATAGGGTTCATGAGGTGGCTGGGCTTATGCCGTATATCGGGCAACCAAAGAATGGGGGATAACTACCCAAATATCGTCCCCATCCCTGCCTCAGCCGCCTCCGCCTCGTCCCGGAAGGCCTTCAGCAGCCTCTCGCCCTCCTCGCCCTTCAGCTCCTTGGCCGCAGACTCCGCCAGCAGCTTTCGGGCCTCCTGGGCCAGCTCGTCTCTGGCCTTGATGTATATGCAGATGCCCTCTTTGTCCAGACCCATGGCCTTGCATTCCCTCACCGTGGGCCCGAGCCGCTTCCAGAAATCCTCGTCCAGCATCTTCTTCATGGCCTTATCGCTATCCATTCCATAGGTATAAACTAGCTCCATTTACATTCTCCCAAAATCTAAAGATCCTGCATTGCTTTTTTCAGCATCTCAGTGCATTTGTCCATGAGATCTGCCGCCTGGTTTATGTCCTGGGCGGCCTTCTGGCTTATCGCCCGAACCTCGGCGGCCCGGTCGCGGAAAGACCGGCTGTGGCTCTCATTGTGCTCAATCCAGTGATGCAGCAGGATTTTTACGGACTCTTTACTGATATCGGTTGGCATCCTATATATTCACCTTACCTTAAGATCATTTTCATAGCTTTTCTAGCTTTTGCATTGAGGTCTCTGAGGCTCCGTCCTCCAGTGCCTTCGGATGGCCTGGTCAGCATCGTGATGGTGCGAAGGGGGGCCGCAAGGGCGAGTTCCTACAGATCCGCGACACCGCCCTGCAAGCCCTCGATTACGGCAGATGGCAAGTGCTGCGGCACGTAACCCGCTGCCTTGACCTCCACCGGAGCTGGAGAACCATATGAGACGCACTGAGCTGCACGGCGGAAAGAGGCCGGGATCATCGCGGCTGGAACTCACCGAGCGTGAATTGATCCTGCAGCTGGACGTCCTTGTGCTTGTGCTCGATCAAGAGCATGTCCATAAGCAGGAAGGCGTTCCTCACGGACTTGGCCCGTGCGTGGTTGTTGAAGTAAACCCTCACCTTTGCCACCTGAAGCTCCGCCTCCTTGATGCGTGGGACCCCAATCTTCTGGATGGGCAAAGGGTTTTGTGATATTTAGCGTTAAGAAAAATATTTATATATGATTGATATATTGTATAAATAAGGAGGGATTATAATAAAACAAACTGCGGTTAAGGTGCTGGACGATAGAGATCTAGAATTCGTTGAAGCACTACGAAGTCTGGATGTGCCGAGGAATGTGGCCGCGCTGATCACCTATCTGGCGAACGTGAGCGAAGCGACCTCCAGGGAGATCGAGATGGGGACTGGCCTAAGGCAGCCAGAGGTGAGCATAGCCATGCGCACAATGCGAGAGAACGACTGGGTCACTGAACGCGATGCCAAAGCCGAGGGAAAAGGTCGGCCCATGAAAATCTACAAGCTCCGCATACCCCTCGAGAAGATCATAGAATACTATGAGGGTGAGAAAAACAGCGAGTCTGCCCGGGCCATGGAGGCCATCCAGAGGCTGAAGGAAATGACGACTGCTTGAGTAAAAACAAGATCTCCTTTCAACCATTTTTTGGCCCAGGCCCATAGGCTTCTTGGCGGCAGTCAAGCCCTTTATCAGAAAAGAATCCCAGGCTCTTAATACTATTCAGCTGCCGGATTTGCCCTGGCGAACACTTTCGCCCCGCGCTCACCAGAGCATCTTAATCTCAGCCCTGCCAGACTCCTCCGGGGAGAGGCAATTCAGGAAGGGAGGGCGAGATGTGGATCTTCGACTCCTATCATAGAGGCTGCGTGGAGCTCTGGGGCAAAGAGCATGGTCTTTCCAGGGTCAGCATAGGCTATCCACCTTCGTTCTATCTGCACCTCAAGGACCCTTGCCATCTGTATTATATTATTTTTTCGCCTGTTTTACCAAGTTCTTCGAGGAGGTGCTGGAAGCTAAAAAGTGGCGTTGTAAGTTTCAAAAATGGGGCGGGTCTAGACGCCGCCCAGATAACCATCGCCCATGATCTGACCCGTTTCTGAGTTCTGATAGGACGCTATTGCCCAATCCGGCAGGAGATTGATATCATTAGTGGTATACTGTGCGGAGCCATCAATACTATGGACGATGCCCTTGTTGGTGGTATTTGTCCCAACTGCATAGGGCTTTTGCAGGTCCATTGGAGCTGTCATCTTCTGCATGAGTAGGTTGGCGTCCTGACCAAAGTTGGCCACGACCCAGGCATTCCACTGATCCACCAGGGCGTTGAAGCCCGCGATATTCTGCCCCTGGTTGGCCTGTTGGTAGGCTTGCCCGAGCTGGAAGGACAGGCGCGTGCCCTCCAGGGTGGCCTGCTGTTCGGGAGTATAGGCGGCGGAAGCCGGAGACACAACGGCAAAGAGGACCATGAACGACAATAAAATCAAAGACACCATTATTTTTTTCATTTGATATACACTCCCTATGATGGTATAAGGACATCTAAACGAAAAGGCTTTGGGTGTCTTACACAGCGAGCCAGCAGATGAGCCGAAAAATCGATGCCATAAGGCGAGAGCAAGCTGCGATTTTCATAAACCCAAGAAAATTAATTTCTGTAGTGCCCTATAATCGACGATCTCCCTGGCCGATGGATATTAAGATTGCTGTGGACGTAGAAGATTTAATGAAGACAGGGAAGCTCCAATTGATTTGAGGACTCTCTGGGCCTCCCTGCTCCATACAGTACGCATCTTTTGCGGTTATAAATTTTATGCCGCTTCAGGATTGGTTGTGCCCCGGAGAAAACCATGCCTTTGTGAAGAGGGAAACGCAATGGACCTCCGGGGCGATTGGATATAGGGCAGTGTGAGGTTATGAAGGCTGTGGACTGGCTGGCCGGGGCAGGCAAAAGAACTGAGCGGCCCGGAAAACCATTAGAGGGATAATAGCAATGGCACTTTCCGAGCCGGTTAGATAATAGGGCCGAGGCGCTTATGAAAGCTGTGGGATGGGGGCGAGAGGATGAAGTTTGGATAGTGGACAAATCGCCTTCCTCTTCGCCCACGATCTATAAGCAACAAACGTGAATAATTGCCTTTCGATTATGGCCCGGAAGAAAACCAGGCTTTTTGGGAAGGCAGACGAAAATCTCCGGGCCGAGTGGATATAGAGCAGTGCGAGGTTATGAAGCCTGCGGAGGGGGGACTGGCTAGAACGGAAAGTCGATAGCAATTCTGGAGATAAAATGGAGATGTTTTTATAATGAATCGTCATTTTAATTTTAAGACCATGAAATTTGAGCGATGGATGAATATTATCCCTTAGAAGTGCTTAAAGCAGCCCCATGTCCTTAAGCTGCATCCTGACGATCTGCACGCCTTCTTCGCACTCCTCCGGCGATTTGCCGCCCGTCACCACCAGTTTACCGGAGGTGAAGATGAGTACTACTACCTTGGGCTGCTTGATCCTATAGACCAGCCCGGGAAACTGCTCCGGCTCGTACTCGATGTTCTCCAGGCCCAAGCCGAGGGCAATGGCGTTCAAGTTCAAACAGGTCTTCAGGTCGGCAGAAGCCACAATATTCTGAATGTGGATCTCGGGCTCCAGATTGATATTCTCGAAGCCGATGGACTTGAGCGTCTTGGCCAAGTTGGTGATGACCGTGCGAACATCCTCGACGTTCTTGGATCCGGTGCATACTATCTTGCCGCTAGTGAATATGAGAAAAGCAGCGTTAGGGGACTTGACTCTGTAGACGAGGCCGGGGAACTTCTTCTTGTTGTACGTCGCGCCCTCCAGCTCGACCTCGATCTTGTATAGATCGAACTCCTCCGCCAGCTTACTGGATGCCACCACGTTCTCGATATTTATTGTGGACTCCAGCATCAAACTCGTTACTCCTGATAGTATTCCTCTCTACGTTGTTCTTCTAACTGGTCTTGGTATATATGCTATGGTGGACTGCATACCTTACAGGGTACATATCCATGCGCTCTCGCATCCTCTGAGCTGGAGAACCAGATTTCATTCGCGGGATTTATCTTCTTAGCCCATTGGCAGCTCGGATAATGGTATTTGTTGGATTTGGAGCTACCAACAAATGGCCCGGAACTTGAAGTGGAAACTGCAGGTGCTACGATCGGAACCAAGGAGTCTCCTTTGATGCATGCTTCTGCCGGAATCTGCCCGTCCCACCAATCCGCAGGGTTGAATTCGTTATTATCGAAATCCCAAATGCATGCCTGACCGGCGTCAACTAGTATCTTATTAAAGTTCTCCAGGATACCATTGGGTTTCTGCAGGTACACGACTGCTACCCATCGACCATAGGAATCTTTGCCGGTCTTGTCATCGAGATCCAGGTAGACCGTATTGCTCTGCAGCCCTTGGTTCGTGTACTGTTTAGCTATAGGGCCGTTGGGTGTGTCCATTTCAGGAGTATCAATATCAGCAAGCCGAACTCTGATAGTATCCCCATAGATCCTATCATCGTGAACCTGGAGTAGAACATCGATCGTGTCGCCATCCACAACATTAGTCACTGTACCAAAGGCTTCCTCTGGCACTGCTGAAGCCAATGAAGGCAACAGTAGCGCCAGGAGAATCAAAATGGATATTATTTCTTTTCTCATTATTGCAATCTCCTTTTGTGGAAGTTCTCCATTGGTCACACGAAAAACATTTCGCTCGTTGATCGATCTTCGGTAGTCTACCGATAATGAGTTGTTGAACATGAAAACCGCAGCAAAAGACCTCGTCTGCCTAGATGGAACTTATGGAGAGCCAATCGAATGCAATCAACTCCTCTCGTGCCAGCCATGCGATCCGCGAAGGATCGGTCAACTCAATGAAGGTAGACTACCCGATCTTCATTCAGTCTTTTGTATCTTATTCATACTTTCTATTATGTAAAAATGGTTTATCGATATTGTTTTCCGGCAAAGGTACTTATCCTTACACGTAGGATAGACATACTATGGCAGGAGTCCTTGAGCAGCTAATCAGACCACAGAAGAGGGCTGTAGTGCATCGCTCTTCCAGGGCAGTTCTAAAGGTTCTGGAGCTGGAGACCGCCAAGGAGATCCTGGCAGAGGTTGGTGGAAGGATCAAGGTCATTAACGTCCTGTAGAGACGAAGTTCATCTCTTCAATTGTTCCTGAATAGCAGTTTATCATCGACTCGCACTCTTCAAGCAATTCCTTTCCAGTTTCAAATGATTCCCTTGCCTCTTCCGGAGTCAGCCTTCCCTCATCAAGCTGTGATATGATTTCTTCAATTCTTTGAATATTATCAAAGTATTTCTTATCATTCATAAGATCACCCTCTCAGCAGGAACATCAGCATAATGAGCACCAAGAAAGCGATTAGGACCACGATAGCAGCTTTGTGCCTAATGATGTCCGATCTACCAACTTCTAAGGCCCGCTTTATCTCCTCGTCCTTCTTGCCTATTTCAGCATCCTTCTCTTTGATCTCAATGTCCGCAAGGTAGGAGTCATAAGAGCGCTCTAAGTCTGTCCTCAAAGAACTCAAGCCATTTCTCAGCTCCAGGATATCTGGGATGGCCGCCCTGGCAGCTGTGGAGGGCGTAGAGGCTCTGTAATCCGCGGCCAGATCAGCCAAGCATACATCCCTCTCATGGCCGATGCCCGTAATTATGGGCTTGGTGCTCGAAGCAATGGCTCTCACCAGCTCTTCATCATTAAAGGCCATGAAGTCTTCAGAAGGACCGCCCCCTCTTGCCAGTATGATGGCATCGACACCTTTCATCGTGGCAAGCCCATTCAAAGCCTGGACTATGCTACTCGGCGCACCATCTCCCTGGATGGTCGAATAGGCCATAACTAGATTCATCTTTGGGCATCGTGCATTAACCACGGTCAAGATATCCTTGATGGCAGCGCTATCCTTGGAGGTGATAATTCCCACCTTATTGGGAAGGCTTGGAATTGGCTTCTTACTCTCCTGGTTGAAAAGCCCCTCTGCTTCGAGCTTATCCCTGATGCGCTTTAGACTCAGGGAAGAAATGCCGTCCCCAATTGGTGTTATCTTTTTGACGTTGAGTTGATACTGGCTCCTGGGCTTGTAGACCATTACAGAGCCCATGGCCGCTACCTGGAGCCCATCGCCCAGGTCTTCACAATCCTCCGATTGGAATTGCCTAAAGAAGGCGCATGCGATGATGTAATTTTCATCCTTCAGGCTAAAGTAAATGTGGCCCGATGCAGCCCTGATAAAATTGGAGATCTCTCCTTTTAGGAGGACATCATTGAACTGAGGGGATGAAGATAAAACCTGCTCTATGCTCTGGGATAACTCGGTTACGGAATAGATATCTGCAGGATCTAGATTCATTTGGGCAATCCCAGCTTCAGATGGCATTTAATCCCTCAAATGCGGTATTTTCAACCTCTCTTTGTTTCAGGAGATGCAAGGAAAAGAAAATATAGCTTGCGCTCCTGCAGCGCATCGCACCCGCGATGAGCAGGACCGCGATGCTCGAGTGGGTGGATGCTCGCCAGGCCCCGGCCGGGGGCGCATGTCGCCCGCACTCCGGTCGCGCGAGGATGGCCCGGAGCTCCGCCTGCAGGCCAGGCCACGATCTATCGAGCAACTCCATCCCCATAATCAACGTCAGAAAGCCTTATATGTATTTAGGATACTGATCTAAGATAAGATGGCATCAAGAAGAAGCAAAGACCAGATAGTCTCTCGAATTCTCTCCGTATGCGAGGGCAAGGGCGCAGGCAAAACCAGGATCGTCTATGCTTCTAATCTGAATTTCCATAACGCTAAGGAATACTTGGACCTGCTCATCAAGAATGGTCTTCTTAAAGCAGGGCATGAGAATCCTGCCCTGTACAAAACAACTCAAAAAGGGACCAAACTCCTGAAGCACCACAAGGCGATCGAGGAGCTGATCCCAGAGCTCGGCAATCAGGGCGGATGGCAGATCCTGCAGGGCACGCAGCCATAGGCGAGGCTCGTCTGGCCGTGGATGCAGCACGCAAGGGGCCTGGCCAAGGATACCTTGAGCTGGCCAGGAAGGAAGTGGAGAAAATTGGCTAAGAAAGCGAAGCATAGCGATGCCGTCATGGCCGGAATCCTGGTTACTCGGTTCAAGATGGGCCAGATCGACGTCGAGGACCTGGAGGAGATGGCGGCAGATGCGTCCAGGGCGGAGAGGTACTCGGCGGCGAAGAAGGTGCTGGAGGCTGTGAGGGACTCGCCGGATCTCCAGCGCCAAGAGAAGGCCCTCCGGACGCCAGCTCCTCTGCTTCAAAGACACTGATGGAGAGGCTTCAAAGCTCTTCCAGCTTCTCGGTGCCCACCTTCTTTACCTACGGCTTCCAGATCTTGCCAGGCAGCCAGGCCGGGGCGCCCTTGGGCTTATCGACCTGCACCTGCTCGCCTGTGAAGATGTGGACCTTATTCGCGCGCGCTCCCCCGGAGCCTAATGTCTATGTAGCCCCTGTTGGCTGCCTTCAGGGCCGCCTGGCGGGGCGACTTGCCGGTGGAGACGTTGATCTCGTTTCCCTTGAGGTCGCGCAAGGTGAAGTTTCTGCTTTCTTTCTCTTTATCGGGCTTGAGGATACATCCTATGCGAGATGAATAGGCCTGGATGGATCGATATGTTAAATTAATACAGATGTTTCGAACACGTAGCCATATTTGATGCGCCTTAGTTCATCGTTGCTTAATTTTCTGCCGAATCATGACTCATTAGTCTTTAGCGACTAATGGACGGAGAACTAAGAGAGAGGGAAACTTATAGGCACTCATTACTTTCGGCCTACAATAATCGGTCGTGGGTGAAGGTTACTGAGAATCATCGCCAAAATCAGATGCCCCAGATTCATTCTTGCAGCAAGGACTCATTGCGCCATATGTTAGCGCTTTTCAGTAATTTACATACGCGACCCAATAATCAGCTTCTTATGAAATCAGGTAGTCTACCTTCATTGAGTTGACCGATCCTTCGCGGATCGCATGGCTGGCACGAGAGGAGTTGATTGCATTCGATTGGCTCTCTATAGTGCCATCTAGGCAGACGAGGTCTTTTGCTGCGGTTTT
>Ga0315280_10001722_pt1 | contig 36915 bp, 38 predicted proteins | sample YL17G06_40_MG_FD_203697 | JGI IMG/M metagenome (GOLD analysis project Ga0315280, IMG submission 203697) | Sediment microbial communities from Yellowstone Lake, YNP, Wyoming, USA - YL17G06_40 | ecosystem: Environmental > Aquatic > Freshwater > Lake > Sediment | place: USA: Wyoming | collected... | reverse complement strand
TAAAAAATTAAGAATTGGCAAAGGTGTATTGTCAAACCGCACCTCGACTTTTAAAGTTGTCTCCAATAAACCTATGAGCCGCTTCCATACCACAACAATCCTCTTAGTCCTTACCGCTTTGGGTGTAGGTTTAAGCCTCGAAGGCCCAATTCGCTGTTTCGTTCCCGGGCTATTTTTGACTGCATATCTCGTCATCTTCATTCTTGGCGTGTCCATACTAAAACTTAATTTTTTCGTCAAAGCCACTTGCCGGGGCGATGCAACCGCAAAGCGTGTAGCTCTGACTTTTGATGATGGGCCAGACCCGGCCGCTACGCCAAATCTCCTGAAGGTCCTGAAACGCCACGAGATCAAGGCCGCCTTCTTTCCCATAGGGACAAAAACCAGGGACTATCCCGAAATTATCAAACAGATTGACCAAGAAGGCCATATTCTAGGGAACCATTCGTTTAGACACGCCTGGTGGACCAATTTCCTAATTTCTGGAGCACTGGATCGAGAAATTAGAATGGCTCAGGAAGCGATTGAGGCTGCTATCGGTAAAGTACCAGCCTATTTTCGCCCTCCAATGGGCCTGACCAATCCACATCTTAGCAGAGGGCTGAAGAAACACGGACTGTCGGTGGTAGGCTGGGACGTCAGGTCTTTCGACATCAGGACTAGTACCGAGAAGGTGATAAAAAGGGTACTCAAAAAAATACGTAACGGAAGCATCATCCTCCTCCACGACACGGGACGGGCCCCCGCCGATTTGGCGCGCTTAACTGATGAACTTGTGACCGAGATAAAGGCACGGAAATACACATTCAGTGAACTGGAAGAACTCACCGGTGTGAGGGCTTATCAGACAGATGAAGAAGTGAACATGACAGAACCCCCTATATTCATTCAATCCTGGCATGAGGCCGGGGCAGGCCGGCAGCGGGGTAGGTTCTGGCAGTTCTTGGCCCAAAAGTTAGCCTCCACCACTTATGTAAGGAGAGCCATCAAGGAGCAGGTAACCTTGAATGCCTTCAAGACCTCCCCTTCTCCCAGATTCTTATTTGGCGTGGGTTTAGTCCTGTTTAGTTATGTATTAGGATGGCCTATGGTGGGGTTGTTTAGTCTTCTATCGGCCTATTTCCAGGCCCCGGCCCTACTGATGGTGGGCCCGGCTTTTTATGGGTTCTCCCATTTGGTATGGCTGTTCGGGATGTATTTGGCCGGGCGGGATAGCATTAAATATGCCGACATCGTGCTTAGCTGGACCCTGCGTAAGGCAGTGGAGAGGACTTTGAATCGAGAAACCGAAAGACCCTTGTGATGATAAAATGATCCGCCTGAATGCACCGGCAAACTATGAGTTAAAAATCTGTAACTTAAAAATATAAATGATTTCATCTGGATCGGAGGAATAATTGAGGAACTTGATATTACTGGGCCTAGCGGCATATCTGGCCGCCTCAATCAACTTTTCCATCATTCTATTTAAGGTACTTGGCAAGGGCGATCCAAGAGACAATTTCAGTGGCAATGCCGGTACCGTGAACGTCACCAGGCAGCTTGGCACACTATGGGGTTTATTGATCCTACTGCTTGACATGGGCCGAGCCGGAGCCATCGCCCAAGTCGGGGTTTGGCTTCTGCCGGCCACGTTAGTGCCTATATTAGGGTTCATCCTCGTGGTTGGGAACCAAAAGCCGCTGTTTCACGGCTTCCGAGGCGGTAAGGGGGTAGCCAGCTATCTCGGATTTACTGCTTTTATCTCCCCCGTTTTGGCCGGGGGTTCTTGCTTGGCTTGGATCTTTGCCTATGGGCTGTTCCGCCAGCCCTTTATCGGATCTTTCTTTATGATCACGGTCTTGGGATTTGGTACAATAATCCATTACTCTTGGGCCTGGCCAGTGGTTACCGGCGCTGGTTTGACAGTGGCCCTAATCTTTCAAGCCCACCAAACCAACATCGTTGCTTATGGAAAAAAATTTGGTAAAAAAAATGATGTCGGTTTTTCAATCAGATGAAAAGAGCACTTGTCATCTTCTACTCTCAAACCGGTCAGCTGAAAGAGATCGTGGATTCTGTCACGGCTCCGCTTGGGGAAGATTTTGAATTGGTGTTTGAAGAGCTCAAACCCGTTCTTCCCTACCCGTTTCCCTGGCGGGGGATGCTGTTCTTCCAGGCTTTTCCGGAATCCGTCCAGGAGATACCTTGTGTTATGGAACTTTTCAAATTCAATCCAGATCAGGATTTTGACCTAGTCATCCTGGCTTACCAGGTATGGTACCTATCTCCCTCCATCCCGTTTACCGCATTTCTGCAGTCACCAGAGGGCAGGAAAGTCCTGAAAGGCAAGCCGGTCATCACCATTCTGGGAGTCCGGAACATGTGGGTCATGGCGCAGGAAAGGGTGAAAAAACAGATCCGCGACCTGGGGGGTACGCTTGTCGGGAATATTGTTCTTGTGGACCCATATCCGAATCTTGTGAGTGTGGTGACGATTGGGCGGTGGTTAATGAAAGGCCAGCAGAAAGGAAAAGGATTGATCAGCGGCATTTTTCCACAGGCCGGTGTACCCGAACAAAACATTCGGGAAGCGGCGAAGTTTGGGGAGGTGATCCGGGAAGCATTTCGTGCTGGACAGTTGGATAAGCTCCAGGATCAGCTGCTAGAAAAGGGCGCTGTAAAGATTAAACCCGTGCTGATGAGCATTGAGAAAAGGGGCCGGATGATATTCGGGTTCTGGTCGAAGTTCGTACTGAAGAAGGGAGGTTATGGGGATCCTGCGCGGGAAGGCCGGTTGAAACTCTTCAAATATTACCTGTTTGCGGTGATCTACCTTGTCCTTCCCATTGTTTCCCTCATCTTCTGGTTCACCCATAAGATTTTTTACAAAAAGACCTGGAGATCAATGGAATATTATTCGCATGTGGAATAATCTATAATCAAACCAGGAAAAATCAGCCCAGGAGGAGCGTCCTATTTATAACCTTGAACTATTAACAGATCAATCACAGATCCGGAGGAGGGGATAGAATCCTCACAGAACCGAAGATTGATTATCAATTATATCGCTGTTCTGCAGCTTAATAATTAATAGGCTAACGCTTGGCTATCAATATTACGCTCCTCCGGAGCTTGGCGTTATTTTCAATTTCCGTTAAAAAAACCTCTACCACTTTGGGAACAATTTATATATTTGCGTTTTTTGTATGACTGACAGAATCGATTAGCCTCTTTAACTATGCCGAACGAAGTTTATATAACCCGTTTAGCGAAATTCCTGCCCAACCAGCCGGTAATGAACGACGACATGGAAAAATACCTGGGCATGGTCGATGGCAAACCTTCGAAAGCCAAACGGATCATCCTGCGCAATAATCAGATCAAAACCCGCTATTATGCCCTCGACGAGAATGGCCGGTTGACGCATACCAATGCCCAGCTAACCGCCGAAGCCATCCGGGCCTTGCTCGATGACCTATTTACTGTTGATGACATCGAACTCCTGGCTTGCGGTACCACTTCCCCCGACCAGTTATTACCGTCGCACGCCGCCATGGTCCATGGTGAGTTGGGCGGGAAACCTGTCGATATTATTTCACCATCAGGTGCCTGTGCCAGCGGCATGCATGCCATGAAATACGCATACCTGGCTGTCCTTTCCGGGGATAAGAGAAATGCCGTATGCGCCGGTTCGGAATTGTTCTCCATCTGGTTACGGGCCCGTAACTTTGAAAAAGAGACGAAAAAGCTGCACCTGCTCGATCAGCAACCCATCCTGGTTTTTGAAAAGGACTTCCTCCGCTGGATGCTTTCCGATGGAGCCGGAGCTGCCCTCTTAAAGGATAAACCCAATGAAAAGGACCTTTCACTCAGGATCGACTGGATTGAAAATATTTCCTTTGCCAATCAACTCAAAACCTGTGCCTATGCGGGGGGTGAGAAACTTGATAACGGTGACGTCAAAGGATGGCGAGAATTCGAAGCCCATGAACTGCTGGAGCGTTCGGTATTCTCGGTAAGGCAAGATGTTAGACTGCTGGACAAATACATCGTCCGCCAAAGCAACCAATTCCTGAGGGATATTGTTAGAAGGCGTAAATTAGATCTCGACAAGATCTCATTCTTCCTGCCTCACATATCCTCCGAATATTTCCGTTTCCGCATCGATGCAGACAGCCGAGACCAAGGGGTTTACATCCCGCAGGGAAAATGGTTCACCAACTTTACCCGTCTGGGTAATGTGGGTGCGGCCTCCATTTATTTCATGCTGGAAGAACTTTTCTATTCAGATAAACTGAAAAAAGGACAGCAAATCCTTTTGGGGATTCCCGAGAGTGCCCGGTTTTCCTATGTATACGCGCTATTGACTGCCGTATGATTTTTTTGCGTACTTTAATACACCCCTTTCCCGCGGCAATGGAAAAAAGTGGAACAGGGGGAAGAATTTATACACGCAAAGACGATAAAGGTCCCTGCTTGCTGACGGGGAAGAAATAATGAGACTGACTGAATGTCATCATCGTCTACGGTTGGGGACGGGTGGATGGGAAAACCGCTGCCGAATGCGAAATGAAGATTTTCCTGACATCTTGAGCAAAAGAACACCATATGAAAAAGCACGAAGTACCACAGGATAATGACGGCTTGCGGGAAGGCAAACAGCTGGACCTGTATTATGCGGTGGATGAAAACGGGAACTATGTGACGGTCCCGAGCTGCGGCTGGGCTCCCAAAAATGCGGCCATATTGCAGGCATGGGCTGTGATCCGCGAAAAGGTGGAAGAGGCCAGGCAACAGGTTTTGCAGGGCAAGCTCAGCCCGATTGCCTACTACATGGAAAAGAACATCATGGATGTGAAGCTCCTGGCAAGCTATATCGGTCTGCCCAAATGGAAGGTCCGGAGACACCTCAAGTTTTCCGGTTTTACGAAACTGGATGAGATCGTCTTGCGCCGTTATGCCGACATCTTCAGCATTCCGGTCGAAGCATTGACGAATTTCAGAGAAAGGCCCGAGAACAAATGAACAACAAGGATATTCAAATTGATTTTGGTCACCGCCAGGCGGCCCATTGCGAGACCGGAGTTACCTCAAACCTCCTGAGGTTCCACAACATCAATCTGAGCGAAGCAATGGTTTTCGGGATCGGTTCAGGGTTGTTTTTCGCCTACATGCCCTTCATAAAGCTGAACAACCTGCCTGTAATCTCCTTCCGGGCCTGGCCAGGAATGATCTTTAACCGGATCAACCGCCGTCTGGGGATCAGCATTCAGCGTTACAAATTCAAAGAACCCAGGGAATCCATGGAAGCGTTGGATAAAAACCTGGAGAAAAGCATTCCCACGGGGTGCCTGGTAGGGATATACCATCTGACTTATTTTCCCAAAGCCTACCGGTTTCATTTCAATGGCCACAATATCGTGGTCATCGGCAGGGAGAACGAAGAATACCTCATCAGTGACCCGATCATGGAAAACATCGAGAAGCTGAGCTATAATGACCTGATGCGGGTACGCTTTGCAAAAGGCACCTATCCGCCGAAAGGACGTATGTATTTCATAACAGAAGTTCCTTCATCCTATGATCTGAAAAAAGCCATTGTCTCCGGCATCCGGCAGACCAGCCAAGATATGCTCCGGATCCCTATCCCGTTGTTCGGGGTCAAAGGTATCCGTTACCTGGCGCGCAGGATGCGGAAATGGCCCAAAACATTGGGACCGAAAAAGGCTTGCCTTTATCTTGGGCAGATTGTCCGCATGCTGGAAGAAATCGGCACGGGCGGTGCCGGTTTCCGTTTTATATATGCTGCTTTCCTGCGGGAGGCAGCCAAAGAATTAAACCAGCCCTGGCTGAACGATATATCAAAAGAAATGACGGAAGACGGTGACCGATGGCGCGAATTCGCCATCATTGCCGGACGCATTTTCAAGAACCGGCCTGGACTGGCCGAATCATACAGCGCCGCGGCCGATGTCCTCATAGATATCGCCGGACGGGAAGAACACATATTCCAAAAAATTAGAAAAATCACGCTGGATTGATGCCGGAAAAAACGATTATAACAATGGAAAACCTTTCAAAAACCTACAAGGGTTCTGACGAACCGGCTTTAGACAGCATTTGTATCCGTATACCGGAGAAAGAGATTTTTGGCCTGCTTGGCCCGAACGGGGCCGGAAAAACAACCACTATCCACATCCTCTGCGGCTTGCTCCAGCCGACTTCCGGTGAAGCCACCATCAACGGTTTGAAACTCGATAGACACCTGGTTCAGATCCGACGCATCATTGGGGTGGTGCCGCAGGAAATAGCCTTATACCCTACCCTCACAGCATGGGAAAACCTGCAATTCATCGGTAATATGTACGGGTTGAAGGGCATGGCCCTCCGGCAGCGGATCGAAGAATGCCTAGACATGCTGGGTCTGCTGAAATTTGCCGGAAGAAAGATAAAGACCTATTCCGGAGGGATGAAACGACGGATCAACCTGATCGCAGGAATATTGCATAAACCCCGGATCCTGTTTCTGGATGAACCCACGGTTGGGATGGATGTGCAGTCGAGGACTGTCATCCTTGACTATCTCAAAGAGTTGAACAAGTCCGGTACAACGGTCATTTACACTTCCCATTACCTGGAGGAAGCGGAGAACTTCTGTACCCAGATCGCCATTCTCGACTATGGCAGGATCCTAGTCCAAGGCCGGCCAAAGGAGTTGATCGCCAACGAACCGGAATACACTGATCTGGAAAGCATTTTTTTACATTTAACTGGAAGACATTTGAGGGACAATTGATGTTTCGGCTCTTGGCATCTATACGGAAGGAACTTTTGCTACTGGTCCGTGACCGGGCCGGTTTGGCCATATTGTTCCTGATGCCGATGGTGCTGATTCTGGTCATGACGCTGATACAGGACGTTTCCTTCCGCAAGCTGGACGAAACCCGGTTGTCCATCCTGTTCCTGGACGAAGACAGGGATGCGCTGGGGGTTACTATCAGAAAAGGGCTGGAAGAATCCGGGTTTTTTCAGGTCGTAACAACTATTGACAGTTCAGCGCTCACCGAAGAAAAAATCTTTCAGGACATTGCCCGGGGAAATTACCAGATCGGCATCGTCATCCGTAAGGGAACGTCGGAGATCATCCGCACCAGGGCAAGGCAATTGATCCGGAGAGCCCTTTCCGCAGGAGACTCCACCATGCTTTCGGCCATCCATAAAGGACAGGACGGTGCCAGGATCATTCTGTATTTTGACCCGGTCATCAAAAGTTCGTTCAAGCAATCCATCCGGAATGCGCTCGAGAATTTCACTTCCCGGATCGAAGCAAAGATTACCTTCCAGGTTTTTGCACAAGAGCTTTCCGCTTTTCTGCCGGAAGGCCGGCAACTACTCCTGGAACAAAATAACAGTGTAAACTTCAAGGAAATTTATGCCACCAATCAACATAACGAAATCGTCCCTAACTCCGTCCAGCACAACGTTCCGGCCTGGACGGTCTTTGCCATGTTTTTCATCGTGATCCCGCTGACGGGAAATCTCATCAAGGAACGGGAGAGCGGGACCGCCTTGCGGCTGCGGGTCATGCCTGGATCGTACATTCATGTGCTTTCTTCCAAGATCCTGGTATACCTCGTGGTATGTCTCATCCAATTCCTGCTGATGATGCTGGTGGGAATAACGATCCTTCCCCTGTTCGGGCTACCGGCATTGGATCCCGGGCACCAGAAGCTGGCGCTCATCATCCTGGCCGCGTCAACGGCCATTGCGGCAACAGGATATGGAGTCATGCTGGGAACCATTGCCACAACGCAAGAACAAGCTGCTTCTTTTGGCTCCGTTTCTGTTGTCATCCTGGCAGCTATCGGGGGCATCTGGGTACCGGTGTTCATGATGCCCGGCATTATGCAGATGCTGAGCAGGATCTCCCCCCTGAACTGGGGCCTGGAAGGGTTTTATGATGTTTTCCTGAGGGGTGGCGGGATGGTGGAGGTTTTGCCGTATGTGGCGCTATTGCTTGGATTTTTTATCATTATGATGTTGATTGCTTTTTTTTACAATAAATTTAAAGTTGTTAGCTATTAGCTTTAGGCTTTTAGCTTTGCCCATCTTTTGACAGCTTATGGTGGATGTTTTTATAGGAGCCGATAATACCATCACTTCCCTTGGCTTTTCCACGGCCGGGCTTGTCGAGCAAATAAAGGCCAATCAAATCGGTATCAGCATATATCCGGGCGGGAATCTCTACCCCACCCCTGTTCCTTTGTCTCTCGTTGATAATCGACAACTCCAGGATCTTTTCAGACAATATCTTGGCGAGACGCAGCCGGGTCTTCAACCGGGTTCGTTCACCCATCTGGAAATGCTGCACATTCTATCGATTTCAGATGTATTGAAAAGCTCCGGGGTGAACATCAAGGATCCTCGAACCCTCATCATCCTGTCGACCACCAAGGGCAATATTGACCTGCTGGAAAAAGACAGCTATCCGGTAATTGAGCCAGACCGAATTTATTTATGGAAATTGGCTGAGTTTCTGCAGCATTTCTTTGGCAACCCGAACAAACCCCTGGTGGTGTCGAATGCCTGCATCTCCGGTGTGCTGGCAATTCTCATTGGTTCCCGGCTTATCAAGGCCGGCATGTATGATCACATCATTGCGACGGGAGGCGACATTGTGAGTGAATTCGTGGTGTCAGGCTTCCAATCGTTTCAGTCCCTCAGCCCCGCACCTTGTAAACCCTTTGATGCGGCCAGAGATGGGCTGTCGCTCGGCGAAGGCTGCGGTACCATGGTGCTGAGCCGTGATCATTCCTTGTGCGCTATACCTGAAAAGATCATCGTTGCAGGCGGGTCCTGCAGCAACGATGCCCATCACATTTCCGGGCCTTCCCGCACCGGCGAAGGGCTTTATCTTGCCATCTGCAGAGCTTTAAAAGAAGCTGCCCTGGACCCGCCGGACATTGATTACATTTCCGCCCATGGGACGGCCACCGATTACAATGATGAGATGGAAGCGAAAGCCTTGTCGCGGGCAGCTCTGGAACCGGTGCCCGTCAACAGTTTCAAGGGTTATTTCGGACATACACTCGGTGCAGCGGGGATCATTGAATCAGCGCTTGCCATTGAATCAATGAGGAATAACGAGTTATTCAGATCGGCAGGATTTGAAAACCCCGGGACATCAAAAAATATCAATGTCCTGACCGATCACATAGCCAAAGAAGTGAATCATTGTTTGAAAACAGCCTCGGGTTTTGGAGGATGCAATGCGGCTATCGTCTTTAAGAAAATATGATTTTTCGCTGATTACAAAAACTCCATGCATGATTTCCGCGGATAAATGCTCTGCGAAAATTTGAGTCCCTCTGTGTATATCTGCGAGAACTTCACTATATTGGATTCGAGAATGGAATTATTTATCACAAGATACATCCAGCTTAAAAACCATCAGGTTATTATCAATGGAATCGTTGAATATTTATCGGAAGAGCAATCTGTCAGTAAATTACTTCGTTCCGTCTACCGTCGCTCCAACATCGACTACCCCAAATTTTTCAAAATGGACAACCTCAGCAAGCTAGGTTTTTTAAGCGCCGAGATCTTGCTCCAGGGTACAGATATTCTCCAGAAATATCCCGGCGAAGAGCTCGGGATCATCCTGGGTAATGCCAGTTCCTCACTAAAGTCCGATGAGGAACACCAGGAATTCATCCGCGACCGAAAAAAATATTTCCCGAGCCCATCCGTTTTCGTTTACACCCTGCCCAACATCATGGCCGCCGAGATCGCTATCCGCCATAAAATAAAAGGGGAAAATACAGTCTTTATCTTTGAAAGATTTGACCACGGTTTCATTTATAACTATATTTCCGAATTATTCCGGAACCAACGGGTCAACTGTTGTATTTCCGGCTGGATTGACTGCTATGGTGATCGTTATGAATCCTTTCTTTTCATCGCCGAGCGGGAAGATATGATAAATAGATACAAAGAACTTCAGGAATGTATTATCTTTGACCCCTTGAACATTGAAAAACTATTTAAAGGAGAATCAATATCATGGAAGATCTAATTCTCAAACTAAAGAAAGAGATCATCAACGTACTGAACCGGGAGGACATTACACCAGAAGATATTGACACGGAAGCTCCCCTTTTCGGGGATGGGCTTGGGCTCGATTCCATTGATGCGCTGGAGCTCATCGTGTTGCTGGAGGAAAATTATGGTGTCAAGATCGAGGACCCAAAAGAAGGGCGTAAGATATTCAACTCCGTTAAAACCATGGCGGAATACATTCAGAAGCATCAAAAGAATTAAGGCAATGCGCGGAAGGATATTCGTAACTGGTATCGGGATCATCAGCGCTATCGGCAAGAATGCCGGAGAAACCCTGGAATCGCTCCGGAACTCGAGGTCTGGCGTAGGCCCTATTACCCAGCTGGATACCATCTACAAGGCTGAGTTGCCGGTTGCGGAAGTGAGGCTTTCCAACAAAGAACTGGCTGAGATGACCGGGGTTGCTGAATATCAGTTGACTACCCGGACAACCCTGCTGGGCCTCATCGCTGCCAGGGAAACAGCCAGGCACGCCGGTTTAGACCCGTCCGAAAAGCAGTTCCTGACAGGCATTGTCTCGGCCACAACCATCGGCGGCATGGACAAGACGGAGATCAATTTCAAGAATTTCGAAAAAGGGTGGCCCTATAACCATTTTATTTTCACCCATGATTGCAGCGATAGCACGGAAAAGATCGCCGATTACCTTGGCATCCGCGACTACCTGACTACGATCAGCACGGCGTGCTCTTCTTCTGCCAATGCGGTCATCCACGGCGCCCAGCTTATCCGGCACGGGATCGTCGACCGGGTTCTCGCCGGAGGGACGGATCCCCTGTCGAAATTTACTCTCAATGGTTTCCACGCCCTGCTAATCCTCGATAAAAATCCCTGCAAGCCTTTCGACAGGGACCGGATGGGATTGAATCTCGGGGAAGGAGCCGCCTACCTGGTGCTCGAATCGGAACGATCCGCCAGCGGAAAAAAAGTCCTCTGTGAATTGAAGGGCTATGGAAACGCAAACGATGCCTATCACCAGACGGGATCTTCGCCGGAGGGTCTTGGACCCTATCTTTCTATGAAAGAAGCCCTGGAAATGAGCGGCCTTGGACCGAAAGCCATCGACTACATCAACGCCCACGGCACCGGAACCGACAACAACGATTTGGCCGAAGGCATCGCGATCGAAAAGATATTTGCTCCCCATATTCCCCCGGTTTCTTCGACCAAACCCTTGACCGGTCATACCCTTGGAGCCGCCGGCGCCGTGGAAGCCGTGATCTCCATTATGGCCCTCACCCAGGGCATGGTCTTCCCAAACCTGAATTTCCGGACGAGGATCCCGGAGCTGAGCTTTGAACCGGTAAAGGAGTTGACGGAGACGAAAAAGGTCAGGAATGTTATGAGCAACTCCTTTGGATTTGGCGGGAACGACAGTACCTTAATATTTTCTGCATGCTAATGGAAGCCTTTATCCGGGGCATAGGGAACATTTCTCCCCAATACACTTACAACAACGCCTTTTTCCTGGAAGAGGTGGTGCCCCACCATTCCATTCGTATGCTGAGCAGGGAGCCCGACTATAAGGAATACATCAAGCCCATCCAGCTCCGGCGGATGAGCCGGGTCCTGAAGATGGGGGTCACCGCTGCCGGGATCTGTCTGCGCGATGCGAATGTCGAAACCCCTGACGCCATCATTACCGCTACAGGCCTAGGTATGATGGAAGATTCCGAAAAATTTTTAACTTCTATGATCGACAAAGGGGAAAGACTCCTCAACCCGACATCATTCATCCAGTCGACCCACAACACGGTTGGAGCCTATATTGCCGTTATGTTGAAGTGCAATAAATACAATTTCACATACGTGCACAACTTCCTTTCCTTCGAAAGCGCGCTGACCGATGCCTTTATGCGGCTGGAAGAACGGCCATCAGAGCGCATCCTGGTAGGCGGCATTGAGGGGATCGCCGAAATATACTTCCAGATCACGGGTAGCGCCGGCTTCTGGAAAAAGGAACCGGTCGAAAGCTTGAAACTGCTCCAGTATGATTCGCCCGGAACCATCGCCGGAGAAGGAGTTGCCTTTTTCCTTCTGACTAAAAGGCCGGACCCCGGGAATTATGCCCTGATCAGGGACGTCCGGACGATCTATAAACCTGGTGGCCCGAAGGATATTCAGGAAAAGATCGATCACTTCCTGGATAAAAACAAACTGGATGTCCGCGACATAGACCTTGTGCTCCTGGGTTTGAACGGGGACGTGGAGCATGACCGGATCTACCACTGGCTACAAGAGAATTGCTTCCAGCAAAACAGCCAGGCTTACTTCAAGCACCTCTGCGGTGAACATTACGTCGCTTCTTCTTTCGCACTCTGGATGGCTGCAAAAGTACTGAAATACCAACGCATCCCTCAGGCCATCCTGTTAAAGGACAATCGAACACCCGGGAAACCCATCAGAAATACTCTGATCTATAACCAGAATAAGAACATTACCCACTCCCTGATGCTGGTTTCGTCATGCTGAATTGCAGGTCCACAAGGTTTATTTTCTCTTACTGGATTTTTCACGATAAAAACCTGAACGGTATCATGAACGTGAATGACCCGGGCACCCCAAAGGAAGGATATGAATTTTCCAATCATGCACAAGGGATCTTCGGACCTGCGAAATTCGAGGATGCCTTTTTTCACCAAACAAGTTCTTATACTGCCAAAATTGGAATGAAACAGTAGTGTCCAAAGTGACCAAGAGTTTTCAAGATTACCTCAAAATTATTAGGCTTCTTGACAAAGGCGAAAAAGTCTTATAAAATAAATTCAATTTCAAAGAAGGAGAAAAAATTATGCTCAAACACAAAACTTATCGTATCTTGATCATCCTATGCACGTCTCTATTTCTAGGGGGATGCGCTGTTGGCCAGAAGATACGCTACCATGATGCAGAGCTTGCAATAAACGCTTCTGGCAATATCATGATAGCCGTTACTTCGCTTGACGGCCGTCCGTATATAAAAAAGGGGGAAAAAGATAAAACATACATCGGAACATTCAGGGGCGGCTTTGCCAATCCATTTGATGTGAGCACAGAAAGTCAAAAGCCTTTAGCCAATGATATAACCTCTGTCATCTGCGCATCTCTGCAGAAAAAGGGATTCACCTATACGCCGATTTCAGTCGAACCAAACGAGACTCAGGACCAAATTATTAACAAGCTTAAAGTCACCAAGGCAAAGCGTCTGCTATTGCTGACTATCAATGAATGGCGTTCCGATACATATTCAAACACAAGCCTGTATTATGACATCGTGCTGACAGTAATGGATAATCATGGAGCCAGGCTGGCCGAGTCAAAGGCAAAGGGCGAAGACGACCTCGGGGGAAGTTTTATGAATCCCCCGGGCCATGCAAAGGAAGCGGTTCCTAAGGCATACAGGAAAAAGCTTGAATCATTGCTAAATGATCCATCGATAATCAATGCCTTAAAGTAGATGAAAATCAATATCAGGATATTACTTATATCGTGATCCTCGACATATCCCTGGGACGCTTACATCTGGTCGCTAAGATCAGGAATACAGGGCGGGAGGAAGTGGTGTACCCGGATGAGCCTCAAAAACGTCTGCCGGGCCTCGCCCAATCGTTGAAAACCTCCCCTCGCCGCCTCCAAACGTCCACCCCGAAAATCCCACGAATCCCCGCTGAAACGGCCCCCAAACGCAACATCTTGTGCTCAAATTCCCTTGACATACAATCGCCTTCCCAGTACACTCACAGTACTAAAAAGCGAGTTCCTATCAAATCAAAGGGGCTGCTGATGGCTTAGCCTTGCCGGTCTTGAGGGAGGCGTCTGGTGAGATGACAGAGGCGGGCAATCGCGGGCGGCAATTCGCCCTGGGTTACGCAAAAGCCGTCAAGGGCAGAAACGGGGCGATTGATCTGTAAGAAATCGCCCGTTTACTGTGGATATGCGGCGAAACAGAGAAGGAGGTCTATCTGCTTCTCAAGGGGGCTTTAACCATTTCATGAAAGCGTCACAGATGTGAAGCAAAGGGGAAAGGAAATATGAAGACCAGGTACATCAGCATGGGTTTATTGATCATTGTCGTGTTGTTATCCGGATGTGCGGTCATTGGACGGGGCAAGGATTTCAGACCGTTCGATGAGCAGGCGCTTACCCAGATAAAACCCGGCCAGACAACCGCCACGGAGGTAACAAAAATGTTCGGTGCCCCAAGCCAGATTGTCAAGCTATCCAATGGCAACGCTTACGTATACGCACGGTCACTGAGCAAGGCCACCGGCGTCTGGCTGGTCGTTCTTACTCTGGCCAATTATGATACCCAGCATGACCGCATTGTGTTTTTTATCAATCAAAACGATGTGGTGACTCACTATGGCAGCAGCTTTAAAACAGATACAGCCGCTTATGGAATGCCGTTTTAATCGCATCCTGTGGGCGATGACCCTTCTGCTGTTGAGCCAGATCCTCTACGGTTGCGTTTCCTTCCGTATCGATATGGTCAATAACGGCGCAGATGTCCAATCTCTGCCGCAAGAATTCGTCGTCGGCAAGACCACACTTACAGAGGTTCTGGTCTCCTATGGTGCGCCTGCCGACATCGTGGACATGAGAGGACACTTCGCTCTGCATTATCAAAGAGCCTTTTACAGGGGAGGTCAGTTCTCCCTGGGTCCCCCTTTGAGCGATGTTTTGAGGGCGAGTCCCATGCTGGATGCCACGGCCAATCTCCAGCGTCATGATTCAGCCGTTTTTATTTTCACACCGGAAGGTGTGCTTTCAGAAATGAGTTACGAGAAAGGCACCAGCCAGCCCTTATGGAACACTTACTGGAAATAAGACCGTGAAATGCCCGAATGGTCACGGCGATATGTCCATTGGAAAACAAACCAAGACCGTGACGCTGGGTTGTAATGTCTGGATTTACGATGCAGATTGCCACTATTGCCCGATTTGTGACTTTGTAAACGAGGTTACAGATCAGAAACCTTCAAAAGCCCCTGGTTTTTTCGTCCGGCTCAAAAAGCTTTTTGGCCGCTAGAAAAGAAGGCAGATGCATGAATAGGTGAAAAAGGCTCCAGCGATGCTGCCAGATGTGCCTGGCAAATTTCCGGCGCCAGGTACGATCGGAGTAGAAGCGCTTCACATGCCAGTTGTACAAATAAAGATCAGGAATACGGGGCGGAAGGAACCGGTGTGCCCCAATGAGCCTTAAAAACGCCTGACGGGCCTCGTCCGATCGTTGAAAGCGCCCCCTCTCCACCTCTAACCCGAAAATCCCCCGAATCCCCGCTGAAAAGGCCCCCCAACAAACCCAAGATCTTGTGCTAAAATTCCCTTGACACACAATTCCCTTTTTTGTATATTCAAGCCACCCTAAAGCGAGTTCTTATCAATTTGATGAGCAGTATACCCGGACGCCTTTTTATGGTTCGTGCAAGATGGCCGCCTTTTTGCGGAGGGTAGGTCATCGGGTGAATCGGAAGCGGGTTCAAGGGTTGATGCGGCAGATGGGCTTGGAAGCGATTTATCCTCGGCCCCGCTTGAGCCAAACGAATGTGGAGCATGAGATTTATCCCTATCTTTTGCGGGATCTGACTCTAGAGCGGGTGGATCAGGTTTGGGCGGCGGATATCACATATATTCGGCTTGGCCGGGGGTTTTTGTATCTGGTGACGATTATGGACTGGGTCAGCCGGTTTGTGGTCTCCTGGGAGCTTTCGACGAGTTTGGAAGTAGATTTCTGTCTTCTGGCTTTGGAAAGGGCTTTTCTGGTTGGCTGTCCGGAGATCTTTAATACCGACCAGGGGTCCCAGTTTACCAGTAGAGTTTTCACCCAGAAGCTGAAGGAGCAGCAGGTTCAGACCAGCATGGATGGGCGGGGCCGGGTCTTTGACAATATCTTTGTGGAACGTCTCTGGAGAACGGTGAAGTACGAGAAGGTTTACCTGAATCAGTATCAGACGATTCCTGAAGTTCGAAGCGGCTTGGCCAAATACTTTCTTTTTTACAACCAAGAGAGAATTCATGAAGCTCTGGATTATCGAACCCCTCATGAACTTTATGTCATAGATCGGATGACAACAGCAACTACGCAGGCTCTAACAATGCACTAAATATTCCCCTATTTTTTGTCTTGACAACGGGGAGAGGCTCAGATCCAACAATGAAACGTATTTTTACAAGGAGGACGGGAGAATGAAACGGTTGATTTATTTACTGTTGGTTTTTGTGTTTTTGGCAGTTATAGGATTGGCTTTTGGTGCCGAGAAACGGATTACCAATTCTATTGGCATGGAGCTGGTGCTGATACCGGCCGGGAGTTTTATGATGGGCAGTCCCCCGGATGAACTTGGGAGGACTTTTTTTGCCAAGGAAACTCAACACCAGGTGACCATCAGTAAGCCCTATTATTTACAGACCACAGTGGTGACCCAGGGGCAGTGGAAGGCCATAATGGGAAATAACCCTTCTTATTCTAAGAATTGTGGAGACGACTGCCCGGTGGAAACGGTATCCTGGAACGATGCCCAGGAATTTATCGGGAAGCTCAACCAGAAAGAGAACACCAGTAAATATCGGTTACCCACGGAAGCGGAATGGGAGTATGCGGCTCGGGCGGGGACGACAACCCGTTTTTATACTGGAAACTGTATCTCTACCGATCAGGCTAATTATGATGGGGACTATCCATTATCCGGGTGTCCTAAAGGAGAGGTTCGTAAAAGAATAGTTCGGGTAAAGAGTTTTGAGCCCAACGCCTTTGGGTTGTATGACATGCACGGCAATGTCTTTCAGTGGTGTCAGGACTGGTACGGTGATTACCTTTCCGGTTCTGTTACCGACCCAACCGGCCCATCTTCCGGATGGCAACGTGTGATGCGTGGCGGTTCCTGGTTCGACGATGCCGGGTACTTACGCGCCGCGTATCGCAGCAAGGACAATCCCGGCGGCCGCGGCGACCTCATCGGTTTCCGTGTTGCCAAGGATCTTTAGTTACCCCTTATCCCTTTACTCCCTAACTCCTTTAAAGGGGGTACGGGGGCTATGCCCCTGTTCGCCATAAATCTTGACAGCTCATCAAATGATGAGTATACCAAAGACGAAAGCCCGAAACCCAATTCCCAATGTTATCCGCTCCTGCCGCCGTTTACCGTCCCCGGAACCCGCAATCTTCTGATTATTACCGGTGCGTGAAGGACCATTTTGAGACCTTTGTTCAGGTCTACGAAGAGCGGTTCGAAAGGCCGTATGGGTTCTGGCGGCCTTACCTCCAGAAGGTCATTGACCGCTACCTGGACTGTGGCGACCTGCACCACGGCTTTGCCCGGGTGAAGTGCCGGGATTGCAACCATGAATATCTTCTGGGTTCTCCTGCAAGCGCCGTCATTTCTGTCCTTCCTGCCATCAGAAGCGGGTGGTGGAATTCGGGGAATGGCTCTGTTCCCACGTACTCAGGAAGGTTCCCCACCGCCATGTCGTCTTCAGCATCCCGAAAATCCTGCGCCGGTATTTTCTCTATGACCGGGATCTTCTTTCCGATCTGAGTCGCTGCGCCTGGGAATCCCTGAAGCTCTTTCTTCAGGAGGCGGTGCCGGAGAGGAATCCCATCCCCGGCGCCGTCATCGCTATCCAGACCTTTGGCGACTTCCTCGGCTTCAACCCCCACTGCTATGTGCCGGTGACGGACGGCTGCTTCCACGGGAGCGGCATGTTCCGGGTGGCTCCTCCCCTGGAGCTGAAAAAGTTGGAGGCGATCTTCCGGCACAGGGTCTTCAACATGCTTCTGGCAAAAGGGAGAATTAAAAGACACCTGATCGCCATGCTCTCCAACTGGCGTCATTCCGGATTCCATGATTGAAGTATCCCCAGAAAACAGGTCCTGCCGTCCGGGATCAGAAGTAAGCCCAACCGATATCCTGTTTCTACAAGAAAAAAGCTTTCTCCTCCGCATCTCTCAAAGATATAAACTCCCCCTTATACCCCCTCCTGCTCCCCTTATGGCGGAATCCAAGAGGTGTGAAAACTTGTTGACATACAAAGTCGATCTTATTATACTTACTTTACCCAAAAGTAATTTCTTATCAATTCAATTATCAATTAAAGTCCGGAAAGGAGACTGGTATGAAACGCTATGCTCTTCTGCTTCTCGGTGTGAGCTTATTTTTCGCCCTCGCGGTCACCGCGGTGGCGGATCAGAGGATCCAACTAAAGGCCAGCCTCTACACGCCGAAGATTTCGGCCAAGGTTGCAGACCTGAAGGACAAGAAAATCTCCCTGTCGGGGTTCAACAACAACGCCAAAGACACGAAGCGGTACGCATACTTCAACAAGGCGCAGGACATCACCTACAACACCCCCGACGAGCTGCTGCCGGACTACCTGTGGAATGGCATGAGGAAGTACTTGTGGGCCGTGGGCATGAAGGTGTTCCAGACGCCGGCGCCGCTGACTCCGTGGACATGGAGTGCGGTCAACCCATCACAGGTTGCGCCTGACGCGCCGGCCTTCGATCTCAGCTTCACTTCCTGGACAGATACCGGGTTCGTCTGCGACGTGACCGTGACGAAACCCGGCGAACCGCCGGTGCAGAAGGCGTTCGCCATTGCCTTCGATCCGCCCAGCGCCACCGATCCCAAGTCGCTTGAAACGCGCGCCTACGAGAGCCTCGACAAGATCTTCGAGACGATCTTCGCTGACCCGGTCATCAAAGACGTGTTGACGAAGTAATCGGGCAAAGGCCGGAGGCTTCGGGCTTCAGCCTCCAGGCCCACCCTTTTCACCTGGTTCGCGTGTCTCGTTGAGGCGCGCGGGGCCGCCTGGCTTGACTCGCCTGGGCTTCCCGGGTAGGTAGCGGGAGGCCTTTTTTCGAAAGGACATCATGCGGTTCTTGTTCGTTTTTCCCGAGTGGCCCAAACTTCCCGGGCAGACGCCGTTCAACCTGCCCCCGCTCGGTGTCGTTCAGGCGGCCGCCTGCCTACCCGAGGAGATCGACGTCAAAGTGATCAACGAGAACGTCGAGCCGATCGACTTCGCGGCCGACTGCGACCTGGTGGGCATCTCCATCCTGCTCAGCTGCCAGGCCCCGCGCGCCTATGAGATCGCCCAAGCGTTCCGGGATCGCGGGAAGGTGGTGGTGCTCGGCGGCCTGCACGTGACCCTGTGCCCCAAAGAGGCGGCGCAACATGCCAATGCTGTCGTGGTGGGCGAAGGCGAGGGGTTAATCCAGCAGCTGGTGGCAGATTTTCAGGCCGGCCGGCTCCAGAAGGTGTACCGGCGCGAGGGCTTTCCGGATCTCGCCAAAGCGCCACTTCCGCGCCGCGAGCTGTACGACAAGAAGCGGTTTTATTCCTACAAGGGCTGGGAGCTGGTGGACCTGGTGGAGACCTCGCGGGGGTGTCGCTTCAACTGCTACCCCTGCTGCACGCCGTTCTTGGGCGGGCGCCAGCACCGCCTCAAGCCGATGGACCGAGTGCTGGCCGACGTGCAGCGCTGCTCCGACCTGCTGTTTATCGTCGACAACTCCTTGGAGCAGAACGTGGACTACGAGCGCGAGCTGTTCCGGAACCTCGCCGGCTGCGGCAAGAGCTGGATCTCCCATCCCATCACCTGTGAGCCCGACGTCTTGGATCTGGCCCAAAAGGCCGGCTGCTGGTACGTCTACCACGTCATCTTCAACATCTCGGAAAAGATCAAGGAACGCATCCGGATGTACCACGACCACGGGATCGCCGTGGAGGGGACCATCCTGCTGGGGCTCGACTGGCACACCGAGAACTTCATCCGCCGACTGATCGACTTCCTGCTCACCTTAGACCTTGACGTGGCTGAGTTCACCGTGCTCACCCCCTTCCCGCACACCGAGGCCTATCGGCAGCTGGAGCAAGAAAACCGCATCCTAGATCGCGACTGGCGGCACTACAACGCCTCGACGGCGGTCTATCGACCGCGGCACATGAGCCCGGAGAAGCTGCAGCAGCTATACGACCTGGCCTGGAAGGAGTTCTACCGCCAGGAATCACAGACGATAAAGATGGCCAAGCTGTTCCTCAAGGTGCTGCGGTCTTTACCGGGCCGCAGCACCGCCCGGGAGGGGCGGGCCGAACGGAGAGGCACGTGACCGACCTTCTGAAGGAGATCAAGGAAAAGCTGGTGGAAACCCTCAAATTGGCCGACGTTCAGCCCGAGGAGATCGGCGACGACGAGCCACTGTTCGGTGAAGGCCTGGGGTTGGATTCGATAGATGGGTTCGAGCTGGTAGTCATGCTGCAGCGCGACTACGGCGTCAAGATTGGCAGCAAGGAGCTGGGGCCGCGCGTGTTCGCCTCGGTGCGCTTGGTGGCTGATTTCGTGGAGAGGTCGCGGGCGGGGAAGACCGCGCGAGCCGGGTGCGGGTGTTCATCATCGGAATGGGGATGGTCAGCGTCGCCGGAGCCGGGCTCGACTCCGCCCGTCAGGCCCTGAGGTCCGGTGGGCGTTTCTTTAGACCCTTGTCCCTGTTCGAGGTCGGCAGCACCACGCCGCACCCGCATGGGCTGGGGGCGCTGGAGGCCATACGCGCCTCCCTGGCGGATGCCGGCTTGGGCCTGGAAGCCGTCGACTACATCAACCTCCACGGCATCGGCATCCGGGACAACGACGCCTCCAACGCAGCTTGGCCCATCAGCTCGATCATGCTCGGCCGCCCCAATTCTTCCCCAACGGTTCTTCTCCCACCCACGTCAAATAACTTTATCAACCCCCAGTGGAAGACCAAGTACAATGGCGCCCAAAGCCCTCTTTGGAAACCGGAAACCACCGGCGGAAACTCGTTTCCCGTCCCCCATAACCCCCAATTTAAAAACCCCCGTCGCCCAATCTTTTATCCCCTACAAACAGTCCCTCACTGTCTGAATCGCAACTGTTGCTCAGAAACAATTGTCCTTGCGGATCGGTTATGATATAATTTTTAAAACCGCATTTACGATTTAGGACTTCAAAATTATCTCATTTTCAGGACGAACTAATTATGTTGCGGGAAGGACTTTGGGGTCTTCTTATATTTTAAACAAGAAATCTCGGCAATCGTAACCAGAGCATAGTTGGTGTGATAAATGCAAAAAGACGAAGTATTCAAAAAGGTATCTGAATACTTAATTCAACAATTTAAAATTCCTCCGGAAAAGATAAATCCTAAAGCCCACCTGTTCACGGACTTCGAGATGGACAGCATTGACGCCTTGGACTGGTTCGCTGCGATGGAGTCCGAGATCGGGCTTCCTATTATCGAGGAAGAGCTCAAGATGATAAGAACTGTCCAGGACGTGGTAGACTACATGATGCGGAATTTGAGGCGAAATGCAGATACCCCTGGATAGCTGGCTGCCCCTGGAGGATACCCGGATTACCCCTGAGGGGCGTTGGGAATCCGGTGTACGATTCGGACACTCTTCAGAATGGTTCTCAGGCCACTTCGATGAATGCCCCTTGGTGCCTGGCGTGGCGCTTCTCGCCTTGGCGGTTGAAATGGTGAAAAGGCAAGGTCGTGAACAGGGACGTTTCCTGGAGGTTTCCGGCTTTTCCAGAGTGAGGTTCAAGCGTTTCGTCTTTCCGGATGAGCAACTGCACATCTCAGTGGCAGCCATGCCCCCCGGATCTGAGGCAGAGCTCGATTTTCATATGACCTGCCATGGCGATACAGTTGCCCAGGGTGTAATGAAAGCCAGAGAAGAAGTGTCCTGCGGGTGAAGATCCGATGAAACAACTCCTGCAAGAACTCAAGAAGAAGATCGTGGAAGAACTCCAGCTCCAAGATGTGACCCCGGATGAACTGGCGGATGACATCCCTTTCTTCGACGGAGGCCTGGGTCTGGATTCCGTGGATCTTTTGTTCCTTGTAGCCCTCATGGACAGGGACTACAGGGTAGAGATCTTCAGCCGTGAACTGGGAGAGAAGGTCTTCATCACCCTCTCCACCTTGGCGGAATACATCGCGAAGAACCGGAAAAAGGGATAGAAGACCTGTGGCGGATTGGAGCTTATAAGACCTTTGGATATGAATAGGCTTCTCCCGCTCCTAAATACTACGAAAGGGGATTAGACAGAGGGGGTTTCCCATCAAGGAGGTGCCCAGACGATGAAAAGACCCTGGCTCAAACAATATGAAAGACACGTCCCCCATTCCATTACCTACCCTAAGATTCCCATCCACCGTTTCCTGGTGGATACGGTTGCCAAACACCCGGATCATGTGGCCATCTCCTTCAACGAGATCCAAATTCCCTACAAGGAGCTAAACGCGAGGGTGAACATGTTCGCCCTCGCCCTTCAGAAGGCCGGGGTGGAAAAGGGGGACAGGATCGCCTTCCTCTTGGTGAACTCCCCCACGTATGTCATCGCCTTCTTCGCTGTCATGAAGCTCGGGGCCATTGTGGTCAACCTTAACGTGGGGATTCAGGGAGAGGAACTGCTCCGCTGCTTGAATGAATCAGGTGCCAAGGTAGTTGTCACCCTAGATCTATTCGCCCAAAATATCTACAGGGTGATCAAGAACACAAGGGTGAAAACCGTCATCCTGCACTCTGTAATCGGGCTGGAGAAGAAGATGCCCTTGGAAGAAGGGGCGCCTCAACCCCAGCTCTTTCAGGAAGTACTTGCTTCAGCCCGGAGTACGGAAGAGCCGGTGGCCCAGATCTCTTCTGGAGATGTGGCGGTACTTCAATATACCAGCGGCTCTACCGGAGCGCCCAAGGCCGCGACCTTGACCCACTCCAATATCGTTGCCAGCGTGCTCCAGTCCGAGACCTGGATGGGGATAGAGGGCGCAGGGAATGCCGCGGTCATCTGCATCATTCCCTTCTTCCACGTCTTTGGGATGTCGGCCTGTCTCCTCATCTCCGTGCTCAAGGGATACAGGATGGTACTCCTCCCCAGGATCGATCTGAAGGACATCCTCGCCCTGATGAAGACCATTGAGATCTACAGGCCTATCTCCTTTCCGGCCGTGCCAAGCCTGTGGGCGGCCATCCTGTCTTTCCCGCCTGAGGCAGCCAGGAACCAGCTCTCCTCCATTCAGGTAGCAACGAGCGGAGGGGCCCCCCTCCCGCCCTGGGCCCATGAGAGGTTTGAGGAACTCACCGGAAGAAGGATTATGGAGGCCTACGGTCTCTCTGAGGCCTCATCGGCCACCCATTTCACCCCTTATCCCGGTGGCGGTCGCAGGGGCTCCATCGGGGTCCCCCTTCCGGACACAGAGGCCAGGATCATGGACATTAAAACAGGAGAGAGGGAATGCCCGGTGGGCGACATCGGCGAACTCGTAGTCAAAGGGCCCCAGATCATGCAGGGATACTGGAACAACAAGGATCTCACATCGGTGGCCTTGCGTAATGGATGGTTTTATACAGGGGACCTGGCCCGAATGGATCAGGATGGATTTTTCTACCTTGGGGACAGGAAGGATGACCTCATCATTTCCAGCGGGTTTAACGTCTACCCCAGTCAGATCGAGGAAGTCTTGAAGAGACATCCCAAGATCAAGGACGCTGCGGTCATCGGCGCCCCTGACCGGATCAAGGGGCAGGCCATCCTGGCGGTGATTGTCCTGAAAGAAGGCCTGCAAGGGGACAAACAGGAATTCCTCAACTACTGCAAAGAGAATGTGCCCGACTACAGGGTGCCCAAAACCATCCTCCTTCGCGATGAGATCCCCAGGGATCCGGCAGGGAAGGTTCTGAAGAGGGTTTTGAAGCAAGAGGCTCAGGCCGTCTGAGGGAGAATGATGAAGGCCTTCCTTCTCAAGACGGTTACAAGGGTTTCCCTTCTCTTGGGCTCCTGGCCCATCCGGTTCTTCGCCTGGTGGATCGCCACAGGATATTTCCTATTTCGCCCCTCCAGGAGAAGATCAAGTGGCCGGTTCTATCAGGTCATCTTTCCTAACAGAAGGCTATGGTACTATCTCTATTGCACTTGGCGCCAGTTTCACTCCTTCGCAGCCACCTATGCGGACCGGATTGAGATCGATGCAAAGAAAGGGGTAACCACCTCCACGCAAGGGAGAGAAAGGGTAGTAGAGGCGGCGAGAAGAGGCAGCGGGGGAATTATCCTCATATCCCACCTAGGCAGTTATGAGGTTGCGGCCCGCGCATTTCAGGAACTTGGGCTCAGGCTCCTCCTTATCATGGGCGAAAAGGAGGCAAAGCAGGTGGCCCGCGATCAGCGCGAAGCCCTCAAGGCCCGGGGGATCCACATTCAGGTGGCCACGGCACAGGAGGATTCTCCCTTCGGCGGGCTGGAGGCCATCAAGTTCATCAGAGAAGGGGGGTTCGTCTCTCTCGCCGGGGATCTTGTCTGGAGCGAGCAGCGCTCCCTTCTATCGGTGAGGCTCTTTGACCATGAGGTGGGCCTCCCCGTAGGACCCCATTTCCTGGCCCTCGTTTCAGGAGCGCCCCTCTTCACCATGTTCACCTTTCGGGTTAAAAGAGGTAGACACCAGATCATCGTGTCTCCTCCCAGGGAGGTGAAGGCCCCATCCCGTTCTGAACGAAGCGCGGCCCTTCAGGCGAGCGCCCAGGCCTACGCCAGTGCCCTGGAAGAAATGGTGCGCCAGCACCCTTTTCAGTGGTACACCTTTGAGCCCCTCTTTCGATCTGCACCGGCTGATAGGGGGGAGTCCAAACCCGGCCTTCCGGCATCCGCCCATGGGGAAGACAGGAGGTAAGGGATTCGACATGCACCATACCCTTATGAATGCCCTTGCCGCAGGCTATGAGAGGATTGTGGCTTGGGCCGATATCCTTGACCGGATCAATGTTTACCCAGTGCCGGACGGTGACACCGGCCGGAATCTCGTCATTACCCTGAGCGCCTTAAGGGATATCTCTGGAGATCCTGATTCACTGAGCCGGGAGATCCTGCTCTTGGCCAGGGGTAATTCCGGAAACATTGCTGCCCTTTTCCTTGCCGGGTTCCTCGGTTGTAAAGACCTTGCGTCCTTGCCCGCATCAGCCGAGGCCGGCCGTGATCTCGCTTACCAGGCGGTTCCCAATCCTCAACCGGGAACCATGCTTTCCCTGTATGACACCATAGTGACATCCCTGAAAAGGACTCCTCCGGAAGAGACGGGAAAGTGGGTGGAATCGGTAATCCGTGACCTAGAAGAGGCGGTGCGAATGACCACCGAGCAGTTGCCCGAACTCCGGAAGGCAGGGGTGGTCGATGCGGGGGCCCTCGGCATGCTCCTCTTCTTCGATCCCTTGCTGAACACTTTGGCTGGCCGCGCGGTCCAGCATTCCCTTTTCACGGACGACCTGAAGGATACCCTCAACCTCTCGGCCACTTGGCAGGACCGGGAATACCAGGGCTATTGCCTCGATGTGCTGCTCAAGGTTGAACGGGAAGAGCAAGAAGTGATGAAACACATCCTGAATGTGGGAGAATCGGTGGTAGCCATGCCCGGGGGGGACTGTCTCAAAGTACACCTCCACGCCACGGACAGGGAGAGGGCCAGACGGGACCTCGCCACCATCGGGGCCATCCTTAGCTGGGCCGAAGACGACCTTGCTGAACAGACCTTCCGGTTCAGTGAATCTAAGAAAAACCAGAGCATCCACATCATGACGGATGCTGCCGGTTCCATAACGAGGGGTCTGGCTCAGAGCCTGGGAATCACCCTCCTCAACAGCTATATTACCGTGGGGAATAGTTGCCTCCCTGAGACCTACGTAGATCCCTCCCATCTCTTTGCGGCCATGAAAGCAGGGGCCAGGGTCTCTACCAGCCAGGCCTCAGTTGCCGAGCGGGATGAATGCTACAACAACGTCATGAAACTCTACGGCCGGGCCCTCTATCTCTGCGTGGGCTCCTTCTACACCGGGAATTACCAAGCGGCCATGAAATGGAAGGCCGAGAATGATCCCGAAAACCGGATGACCATCATTGATACCGGGGTGGCCTCCGGCAAGCTCGGCCTGGTAGGCAGGGCCGCGGCCGAGCTTGCCCTCGCTGTCAGCGACCCTGCAGAGGTCGTCGCCTTTGCCAGGAGCGCGATCCAGAACGTGCAAGAATACATCTTCCTTGATAGACTGCAATTCCTGGCTGCCGGCGGCCGAATGTCAAAGACCGGCGCCTTTTTTGGCGATGTCCTGCACATCAAGCCGATCGTGAGCCCCTATCCGGATGGGGCTAGAAAGATGGGGGTGGTGAGAAGTGCCAGGGACCAGGTGAAATTCGCCTTCCGCCGCCTTGAACAAGAGCTCCCCAAGGACCGGGAGACCACCCTGCTTCTCCAATACTCAGACAACCGGGAGTGGCTGGAAGCGGAGATCAAACCGGAGATCGAGCGCAGGTTTCCTCTGGTGAAAGTCATCATCCAACTCCTCTCCCTGACTACCGCTGCCCACACGGGGCCGGGTTCCTGGGCCATAGCCTTTCTCAAAGAAAACCCCCAACAGGGCGATTTGGATGTCTGAGACGATCTTGCGAACCATGAAAGGTCTTTTGATGGGAACCCTCTTCGGTGTGTTTCTCCTTGGCATCTTCTTTGAACTCCTGATCGCTCTTCCCATCATCTTGGCCCTGAACAGAGTCCTTGGGCCCAACCCTTACCGGATGCAGTGGACGGTCCGCATCCTCGTGAGCCTGTGGCTCTTCTTACTGAGAGGGTGCGGGCTACTCACGGCTAGGGCAGTAAAAGGGAAGCCCTTCGATGGACCATGCGTGATCGTTTCCAACCACCCCGGTCTCTTCGATGTGCTCTTCCTGATCCGGGATGTTCCGCGCATGTCCGTTATGGTCAAGCGATCTCTGGCAAGAAGGCTCCCCCTCGGCAGGGTCTTTCGCTCAGCGGGGTATGTCCTCTCCCCCGATTTCGAGCAGAGGGGCCCCTTCCAGTGCCTGGATGAGGCCATTGAGAAGATCCACATGGGGTACAAGTTCATGATCTTTCCTGAAGCCCACCGATCCCCCAAAGGGGACCTGGGCAGGTTCAATCCGGGCCCCTTTATGCTTGCCAGGCTATCGAACGTACCGGTGCAGCCCTTGTTTGTAAGGAACGATCCACCTTTTCTCCCAAAGGAAGACAAATGGTATTTTCTGCCCTCCCGGGGCTCAACCCTTGAGATCGAATTCTGGGAGCCCATGGCCCCTCCCAGGGCCGGGCAGGAGCGGGAGTTTGCCAGGGATCTGGAGGCTCGATACAGGAAGGCGTTGGGCTTGGCCACAGAGAAGAACAGCGATCTGAGTGCAGGGAAAGGAAATGGAACAGAACGAACTCCTTCCAGCTGAACCTCTGATCCCGCACCGCCGTCGCATGAGCCTTATAGAATGGGTGAAGAGACCGACTCAGAACGGCCTGCAGGCTGAGACGACTGTCACTGAGGGATGGCCTTTGAACAGGGACGGAACGGTGAGCTCCCTTATGTGTATTGAACTTGTGGCCCAGGCCATCTCTGCCCTGAGCACATGGCGTCGAGGAGAAGGGGCCAGACCGCGGGTGGGACTGCTGGTTGGCATCAAAGAAGCAGAATTCTCTAATTCCAGCGTCCCTGTGAGGACCAGACTCACCATCCAGATTGATAAGCTTTACCATGTCGGGAACTATGCCGTGTTCCAAGGTAAAGTCAGCTCTGACTTGGCCTTTTTTTGTAAAATCATCATCCAGGTGATGGAGCCAGAAGAGGAGGTCCTATCAAACCTTAAGACCGGGCAGAGAACCTAACCCGGGGAGAAAGAGAGGGAGAATTGAGGCCTATGCTGTCTAAGCAGGTTGCCCTTGTGACCGGCGGGAGCCGAGGAATCGGACGCGCCATCTGCCTGGAGCTGGCAAAGAACGGCTGTTACGTGGTGGTTAATTTCCGCTCCAACAAGAAGGCTGCCGAAGAGACACTGGAGCTCATTCACCAGGCCGGAGGAATGGGAGAGACGGTCTGTTTCGACATCGCCAACCGAGAAGAGACCGAGAGAAACATCGAGGCCCTTCTTGCACGCCATGAGGCGATCGATATCCTGGTAAACAATGCCGGAGAGATTGCGGACAATCTTTTTGTCCTCATGTCCTTTGAGGAATGGACAAGGGTCCTTAACACCTCGTTGCAAGGATTCTACAATGTCACCAACCCTGTCCTTAAGAAGATGGTCAACAGGAAGCGGGGTTACATTGTTACCCTCTCCTCCGTGTCCGCACGAATCGGCCACCGGGGTCAGACAAACTACTCCGCGGCCAAGGCAGGTCTCGAAGGAGCTTGTCGGTCCCTCGCCTCGGAGATGGCTCGCCTTGGCATCCGGGTCAATGTGGTGGCGCCCGGACTGATTGAAACCGAGATGATCCAGGGTCTTCCAAAGGAGATGATAAAACAGATCATACCCATGGGCCGTGTGGGCCTTCCTGAAGAGGTGGCCAAAGTGGTTCGATTCCTGTGCTCTGACGATGCCTCCTACATTACCGGCCAGGTCATCTCGGTAAATGGCGGAATGATCTAAGAGTCTTCTGATGGAAAGGAGTGGGATGAAAAGATCCCTTTTCTTGAGCGTCCTAATAGTCACGGGGATTCTCTCTGCCGCAGCAGGGCCTTCCCAGGATTGGGCCTCCCTTAAGGAGGCATCCAGGAACATCCGATCCGTGAAGGCAGAATTCCTTCAGAAGAGATACCTTCAGATCCTCACTGAACCCCTCCTCTCTGAAGGAAGGTTCTTTTTCTACGCCTCCGGTTCCCTGAGATGGGAGTACCTCAGCCCGATACGAAGCGTGATGCTGCAGAAGGGGGATACCATCCAGCTCTACCATTTCTCTGAGGGTATGTGGAAGCCGGAAATGACACAGGCCGTTGAGTCAAGACGGATGGTGCTTGCGGAAATCAGTCAATGGTTTCAGGGTCGTTTCGATGAAAGCAAGGCCTTCAAACATCTCTACTCCCCTGGACCTCCTGCACGAGTCATCCTGGCCCCCAGGGAAGGAATCAACAGGTTTATCCACCGGATTGAGATTATCCTGTCTGCGAGGCCTGGGCTCATTGACCGGGTGGAGATAGAGGAACCCGGAGGCTCCCGGACCTCAATCGAGTTCAGGAACGTGGAGATCAATTCCAGCCTCCCATCCGAGATCTTCGAGAAGCCATGATCTGCAGGAAAGGCCCAGATATCTGTCTCCTGGGATTTCTCCTCCTCTCCATAGGGTGTGTCCCCATGGCCGAGACAGCCCTAAGCCCTGGTTCACCGGATGACCTCCCAGGCTGCTACGCCATCTTCCCGGCCGGGCCCTGGGGGTCTGTCCACAGGATTGAGGCCATCATCAGAGGAGGGGTCTCTTCCTCGCTTCTCGGGGTCACCAAGGGCGAACCATCAGAGCATAGGCTCCACAGCCTCTTGCTTACCCCTGAGGGATTCATCCTGTTTGATGCCGAACTCCGGGAAGGTGGAATTGCAGTACGAAAGGCAATGGCCCCCTTTGATTCACCGGCCTTTGCCAGAGGATTGATGGAGGATGTGGCCCTCCTCTTTCTTCCTCCACAAGTGAGGCCCACGACATGGGGGAAGGAAGCGGATGGCACCAGGATCTGCCGCTGGGAAGGCCCTGACGGTTCTTGCACAGAGGTCAGGGGATCGATGGACCACGGGTGGCGAATCCTGCGCCGGGACGACCAGGGAGAGGTGATAAGGGAGGTCTCCCTCAACGGACCCTTTGTTCAGGGCTTGGCGTCTCATATGGAACTCCGCGCATTCAAACCAGCGTCCTATAGACTCAGGATGACCCTACTCCAGGCGGCTCCTTGATACCCTCTTTCCTTTAACCTTTATGCCGGAGACAGAGATGATAACACTGTTGATCAAGGCACTCCTATCCGTGGCCTCCTTGCATGTGCTTGGGGGTTGTTCAGAAAAACTCCCCGGGTATGAGGCCCTCAGTCCAGGCACCTATGAGCACAAGCTCAACATCCGCGTCCTCGGTTTCCGCCGCTCTTATCTCATCCACATCCCCAAGGGCTATGACCGAACTAAGGCCCTGCCACTGGTCGTGGCCCTCCATGGGGGCTTCAGCACGGCCCAGAGGATGGAGGAGGAGACAGGGCTTTCTGAGCTCGCCGACAGCGAGGGTTTCTTTGTTCTCTATCCGAACGGCATTACCCTGTTTGGTCGGCTTCAGCACTGGAATGCGGGGCATTGCTGCGGCAAAGCCATGAAGGACGGTATTGACGATGTCGGTTTTGTCTCAATGGTAATTGACCAGGCCCGCAAGCATCTGAAGGTGGACCCCGCTGGCATCTATATGGTGGGGTATTCGAACGGCGGGATGCTGGCGCACTTCTTTGTCGCCCAAAGACCGGAAACCCTCGCAGCCGTTGCGGTAATTGCCGCTACCATCGGGAGCAGACCTTCTCCTTCTGAGCCGGAGGTGCGCATTCCCCCTGCCAGGGCGCCCGTGCCTATCATCGCCTTTCATGGCCGAGAGGACGACCTTGTCCCCTATGAAAGGGGGAGGCTAAGGGATTGGGGACACCTGTATGTCCCCGTGAAGGAATCCATGGATTTCTGGGTGAAGGCCAACCAGTGCGCCTCGATTCCTCTAAGGGAACAGATAATGGCCGGCAGGGTCCTGAAGGAGACCTGGACAGGAAATAAGAAGGATGCAGAGGTCATCCTGTATACCCTTGAAGGGTGGAAACATAACCCCCCAACCAGGCACCATACCCAGGGGCTACCGGGAACTGACCCCCTAAAGGGCTTCCATGCCACAGACATTATCTGGGAGTTCTTCAAGGGTCATCACAGGTGATCAGGGTAATCACATGCCCACCCCCTTCGCCATGCCTCACAGGGTATGCCTTTTCTTGATACCTCATCACCCCTTCTTCCTCACCCACTCTGACCACCTCCACCTCCCAGATGGCCTGAAATAGATGGAGACCCAGGGCCTTGGCTGCTGCCTCCTTGATGGTCCAAGCCCGAGTCGCGGTTCTCTCCGGGCCCAGACTGGACAGCGAAATCAGGTTCTGTTCCCTCGGTAACATGAAGAGGTGCCAGGCCCTTATCGCCTTGTTTGAAACCGCCTCAAGATCCACACCAATCGGATGCCTTTGCGCAACCGCCACCACGAACCGGACACTGTGGGAGACCGAACAGTATAACCCACTCTCAGCAAGGCAGGGCCTCACGTCATCAGGGCCAAGGGTCTCAATAGTATGGTCAGGCCTGTTTTTTTCCACGAGGCCAAGTTGGCGGGATAGTCTCTTCAGGGCCACCCTCGCTGCGGCGAAGCCCCTCCGCCTCCGTGGCCCCATCATTAGAGCCCTTGCCGCTTCACGCGGGGTGAAGAGATGCTCCTCGATGGGAAAAAGGGCTTCTATATCGAGGAGCGTCATTCCAAGACAGGCTGATTGGAGCCGATCGATCCCTGACCAGGGGGTGGAATCCTCCAGGAGAAAGAGAGTAGAAGTGAAGCAAGGACTCATTTCATTCAAGAGCAAAGGAGCTCAGCCTCCATGGGTGCAGTATTGAGCATGATAGAAAGAAAGGGAGCTTCCTGTCAAGATACAAAAGACACACTTGGCATCTTTTCCTTTGATAGGGTCTCTGGGTTTCATATCTCACCGTCCAGGCATCCAGATCCTCTTGAAGCTCAGCGAGCGCTAAGTAATTGAAAAAATAATTCATATTGTGATAGACTTATATTTATGGGGAGTGCTTCTGCAAACTCGATTCTTGATAAAATCGAAAAAGTTTGTCAAAGAATTTCTGGGACAAGACTGTAGGTTTCTTTGCATCGATTAGACAGCGCCCAAGTGGTACTGGAGCATTTACCGGGGTGGTTTAAAGATTACAATGAGAACCACCCGCATAAAGCATTGAAAATGAAGTCGCCGAGAGAATACAGGCAGTCCTTAAGTGTCTTAGCAGGATGTCCGATTTAACGGGGGTATCTCCAAAAATGGCTCAACCCGTTTCGACCAATGTCAGGTTGAAGGTGCCTTATTATGATGTAGACCTCATGCAGGTCGTCTGGAATGGGAATTACTTAAAATACTTCGAAGTGGCTCGGCAGGCGCTTTTTAGAGAATGCGGAGTGGATTTACACCGATACATGCAAGAAAAGAGATACGTCTTTCCAGTAATCCGCTCCATGGTCAAGCATATCCGACCTTTAAGGCTGGACGACGAGTTCATCTGCACAGCGGTGCTCAAGGAAGCCAGAGTTAAGATCGTTTTAGATTTTGAGATAAAGCTAATATCGAATGGCCGAGTCTGCGCCAAGGGCCAAAGTGAACAAGTAGCGCTTCTCGTACCGGAGATGGAGATGGCTTTTAAGATCCCTGAAGAAATCCAGAAAGCTTTATATGGCAATAAACAGATGAAATAATGTTTCGAGTTGCGAGTTTCATGTTCCGGGTTAAAACCCGAAACTCGGAACGCGGAACCAGGAACTTTTTGGAAGCGCTGCTACTGGAAGCCCTTGGCGGGATGGCGCTCAAAGTCGACTTTTTCCGCAAACTGCCAAAATCCCGCGGACGCTATTCAAGAAAGGCCTTTATGCGGAGAATTTCAAAAAATGGAACATAAAAGAAGAGTAGTAGTTGTGGGGATGGGGATAAGGTCTCCGATTGGCAATACCCTCGAAGAATTCGTAAAATCGTTCAAAGACCGCCGAAGCGGTATATGCATAATGCCCGAGTGGCAAAAGATCAAGCGTTTACGCACCCGTGTGGCTGGATTGTGTAATATTGAAGGTGAAGAAGAATTAATCCCCCGACAATACCGGCGGAGCATGGGCCGAGTGGCAATCTTGGCTGCCCTCTCAGCCCTTGACGCTGTCAAGGCATCAGGCCTAAGCGAAGAGGAGATCGCTTCGCCGATTTGTGGCGTCTCTTACGGATCAACCGAAGGAAGTATCGGTAATCAAATGGACTATATACGCAAGATGCTTCTGAACCGTACCCTCGAAGGTATACCCGCATCGTGGTACCTAAAATGCATGAGCCATACTTGTGCCGGCAATATCTCCATTCTATTTCATACAAGGGGGCCTTTCATAGCTTCCTGCACAGCCTGTGTTTCCGGCTCCCAGGGGATAGGATTGGGGTACGAGGCGATAAAGGCTGGAAAGGCTGACATCATGATAACAGGTGGAGCAGATGAGGTAAACTTCCTATCTGCCGCCGTGTTTGACTTAATGATGGCCACATCATCCAATTACAATGACCGGCCGTCAGAAACCCCGCGACCCTTTGATACGAATCGGGATGGCCTCGTGGTGGCCGAGGGGGCAGCGACTTTGATCCTTGAGGAGTACGAGCGGGCCAAAAAACGAGGTGCGCCTATTTTTGGCGAGGTGGAAGGCTTCTGGACCAATGGAAGCGGGATGCATCTTACCAACTCGGATGCTCGGTCCATGGAAGAATGCCTGCTCGCTGCGCTAAAAGACGCCAGACGCAATCCAGCCGAAATTCAGCACGTGAACGCCCATGCAACGGCTACGAGCCATGGCGATGAAGTTGAGGCAATCGTCATCAACAAAATTTACGGGCCGCATGTCCCGGTCACCTCCATCAAGGGCTACATGGGCCATACCATGGGGGCCTGCGGCGCGATCGAGGCCATCGCCACTTTGCAAATGATGCAGGAAGGCTTCATGGCTTCAACCTTAAATCTTGAGAACCCAGACCCAGCCCTACCGCCGTTAAATCACGTGATGGGTGAATCTTGGGATCAACACTTTAGGGTAGGCGTTAGCAACAATTTTGCCTTCGGTGGGGTCAATACTTCCTTAGTCTTAAGTTTGGTCTAAAGGATGGGCTTAATCGCAGACACGGGCGATGAACCAGGTTTCCTCTCTCCGAGGTGCAGTAGGTTCCACGAGTTCCACCTTGAAGCCTGCATCCTCGAGGATTCGGACGATCTGCCCTACGCTTCTGAAATAATGCCTCATTCCTTTGAACATCAGTCTCGCCGCTTCGATAAAGCGGAATAGGCGGAACTCCTCCCCTGGGATGGTTACTCGAATGATCAACCTTCCCTCCGCAGGAAGCACTGGCCGGACCCGGCCCAGAAATTCCATAAGCTCCTGGTCTGAGAGATAGTGAAGGACGTCCAGGAGGAGGACCGTATCCGCCCTTTCATTCTCCAGAGGCAGGTCCAGTGCCCTGCAATGGAAGACCTCTCCCCTTTTACCAAGGACCCTGGCGGCAACCCTCGCCCGCTCTCCATTGGGATCACATGCTAGGAACCTTAAGTCAGGATAGATGGTCAGAAGCCAGGCTGCAGGGACGCCATAGCCGCAGCCCACATCGATCACCTTCCACCCCGGCCTCGCAAAATCGGCAAGGCGAGGGAACATAGGATCCATAAGGATCTTGAACCGGGCGAAGAGGCGGGGGTAAGACTCCAGGTGCCTGTACCGGCGGAGGGCCAGCTTACGGTGTTGCTTTGATCCTACCTTCACAGAAAAAGTAGGAGGTGCAGGGGCGGCAAAGAGGTAACGGAGCACAGGGGGTACGATCCCAAAGGCCCCTACCGTTGCATAGAAGATCCCTAAGAATGTAGTTACCCCGGCATCCCGCAAAATGGCATGCTCGGAAAACAGCAAAGAAGCAAAGCCAATCAGGGTGGTGATACTGCAAACGAGGACCGTAACCCGGAAGGCGTCGGAACTCGGGTTCGGGGCAGACCCGTAGCGTTGAAAGGAGCGCACGAAATATAGGCCTTGTTCGAGTCCCAGGCCCACAATCAACGGCGCCAGCATGAGAGAAGGTATGGAGAGGGGGAGTCCCAGGAGCCCCATCGTCCCTAAGGTGGCAATGAAAGAGAAGCTGACCGGTGCAATCGAGAGAAGGAGGATTTGCCAGTCCAGAAAATAGAAAAAGAGAACGACGAGGGTCACCCCACCAACCATGAGGAGCATCCGGATGAACGACCGATTGAGCTCTCGTGCCAGATGGCGGGAGAAATGGCCTGAATCAAAGGAGGAGAAACCCTCCTTCACCGCCCTCTTAAAAAAGGCCTCCCCTTTGTAGCTGGGTCCTGGCGTGATCATGTCCACCAGCACCCATCCCCCCTTCTTCTCACCCTCCGGAAAGACACCAAAAAAGGCGAAGAGATCCCTTGGAATAGGCGCACGAGGGGTTTTGGGCTCCTGAAGTATCCTGAAAAAGGGCTCAAAGGCATCCGGCTTGAACCCAAGTTTTGCGCCGCCATCTCTCAAGGAGCTCTTTAAGGCTGAGACACGCTCTCGGGTCCAGAAATCCCGCCAGGCCTTCAGATTGGCCTCCTGTGCCTTAGGCCCAGGCAGGTGGATTGCCCGCGGCAGATCCCCTGCGAGGACAGCGGCTTTCTTCTCTCTCCCCAAGAACTCACCCAGCCGTTCCACCTCCTGCCAGAGTCCCTCCAAGGTTGACCCTCTTACCATGATGCAGGGCTTGCGCGGGAGACCGCCCCAGATTGCTTCGATGGTCTGCTCGGCCTCCATCGTTTCTTTGGATACCGTGTTCATCGATGCAAGGTCCACGCTGAATTGGAGCTTTGCAAAGAAGATCATCACCAGGGCAAACGAGGCAAATCCACCCACTGTCCACCAACTCGAGGATGTAACCAGCCAGTCCATGAGGCGTTCCATCAATAATGGTTTTTCTTTCTTGGAGCCTTTGAGACTGGGAAAGAGGATGGGGAAAAAGAGGTGTACAAAGAGGGCGGACAGTCCCACCCCCAGGGCTGAAAAAAGGCCTAATTCAACGAAGAAGGGAATTCCGGTAACCATGAGGGAAAGAAGTGCTATGACAGTAGAAATGACTGTCATGGAGGACACAGACCAGACCTCCTTTGCGACCGCCCCCCCTTTCGTCTCAAAGGGGCGATCGAGGAGGATAACATAGGCCATTCCATGGTCCACGGCGATACCTATGATGGCACCGCCAAAGCCCATGGTTACAGCTAAGATGGAATCTCTTGTGAGGGCGTAGACAAACACTGCCAGCATGGTCCCGGCCATGGCCGGCACTAAGGAGAGGAGTCCCAGCCATCGCCGCCTGAAACTCAGAAGAGCTAAGGGGATCAGGCTGATCAGAGTCAGGGTGAGGGCCCTGGATGTGTCCCGTCTGATGATCCTCTCGTTGTCCAAGGCCGCCCGGAAGGCACCGGAATAAAGCATCTTGAAAGATCTCTCTCCTGGAATAGAGACTCCCTCAACCTTCCTTGCGATACCCTCCAGTACCTCCGTCATCCTATGGGCGAAAGATCCGTCCTGCGAAAAATGGCCAGGCTCGGCGATGATGAGAAGGTACTTGCCCTCTTTGCTAATGATGTGGCCCTGCTGTACAGTCGCCTCCCTGAAGGGGAGGCTGGCGGAGAGGCGGGCGAGTACAAGGTTTCTTAGACCCAGCGGGTCCTTTGGAAGGTACTGGGCTTGTCCGATGCTCCCAAGGTCCAACAGCTGGCGGAACCCATCCTGCAAAAGTCCCCCTACCCGATCAGGCTGGATAAGGCTCTTGATCTGGCCCTCCAAATCATCCCGGCTGAAGAACAGGGGGAGGTTGTCGGTTACCGCCTCCAGCAAAGAGGCGAAGGAACCCGCTCCCTCATTACCGGATATCACCTTCACCAGACCGCTTTCCCGCAGAGCGCTCGCAACAAGATCACCCGCCTCCACCAGGGCGTCTTTTCCCCCAGGGTTGCCTGACATACTGATATGGATGAATACGTTCTCTAGGACCGGATGGCGTTTGAGGATCTGTTGGGCAGCGGCGACCACCTGGTCATCGCCTGGCAGAGCCGCAGTGATATCGGTGTTCACCTTGAGCCTTCCCACACCCCACCAAAAGGCCATACCTACACCTGTCAGGATAGCCAGGGTAAGGAGGTATCTCCCTTTTCCTTCCAGGATGGTCCGAA
>Ga0315280_10001721_pt1 | contig 36915 bp, 47 predicted proteins | sample YL17G06_40_MG_FD_203697 | JGI IMG/M metagenome (GOLD analysis project Ga0315280, IMG submission 203697) | Sediment microbial communities from Yellowstone Lake, YNP, Wyoming, USA - YL17G06_40 | ecosystem: Environmental > Aquatic > Freshwater > Lake > Sediment | place: USA: Wyoming | collected... | reverse complement strand
CTGAGCAGGTACAAAAGCCTGGAAGATGCCGTTCGCTTCTACAACCTTATTAGGATCCATCAGAGCTTGGGATACAGGACTCCGATAGAGGCCTATCAGAAGTCTCAGATGTCATGACAGAGCACAACCCGTTCAAAAACAAGAGAATGCTTTTCATGAAGAGCAACGTACTCAATACACGTCTCCCAAGTAACGTCTTTGACGCGATCATCATAGTGTCCACTATAGAACACATAGGGCTGAGTGCGTACGGTCAAGATGTTCTCGATGACGGAGGAGATTTGACTGCGATGAAAGAACTTGCCAGGTTATTAAAGCCGGACGGCATCATCATCGTCACTACACCTTATATCGGTACCGAGCCGTTTCGAATAACATCTTTCGAAAGAAACTACAATCGAGAGGCTCTCGAGAGACTTATCAAGTGTTTTGAGGTGCGTAGAGAAGAATACTTTTACCCGTGGAGGCGTGGCAAACATATCATCTGGATAAGGATGGATCGGAGGGAGATTGATAGAAGATCTTTCAAAGACCCGGGAGTCGCATGCCTTCATATTCAAAAGCGTAATCCACCCGAGTTGGACGAGGACCTTAGAGCGGGAAATAGCATCTTTGAGGAACGAGATGGTGGCCAGGTTCGATTCAATTGAGAAAAGGCTTCCCTTATAGAGAGCCTGATCCAGATAGAGGCCAAGCTGAAAAGGTTGGAAAAACAGGCAGGAATCCAGAGATGAAGAAGAGGTCGCCATCAGAGGAAAGAAGGTACACGAAGTTCGCTATCGCCCCTTGCTCCTTGAGCGCGCGCATGGTAAGGTGCTTGGAGACGCGCGTATCCAATGAGCTTGTAAAGATAACTGAGGACTCTGCTCGGGGAGGGTTCTTCCTCTTCGCTGGGAACGCCCTATCCCTCCTCACACTCGCCATAAGCTCCATCATCGTCGCAAGGCTTCTGGGACCCGAAAACTACGGGTTGTTCAGCCTCTCCCTAGTTGTGCCATCCATCCTCGCAGGCTTGATGGACCTCGGCGTGAACCCGGCCTTAACGAGATTTTCAGCCAAGCTGAGGATAGAGGGCAAAGGTCAGCTTGCAGCAGCGCGCGCTCAGGCGAGGCTCCTCTATCTGATGCCACTCAACATCGACTCTGCTTTGGTTGTGTAGAGGTTTTGAAGTCTGCAAGGGAGAAAGGAGTAAACGGGAACGTTCTCGTCACGTTGATACTATTGCTGTTGGCAAACTACAACCTCCGCTCTGTCACAAAATTAATTTAAGAAAGATGAGTCACGCTTCAAATCAACCTGTAGTGGTAAGGATATAAAGCCTGATCTAGCTATCCTTTTAAGTCAAAGCGTACAGACGCGGCTGAGTCTCGTAAGGGGATCGTCATTACATTGCATGGGCTCAAACAGCAACCAAGAAAACCTAGTCAGATGAAGATCTCGTTAATCTTAGGAACTCGACCCGAGATAATCAAGTTTTCGCCTCTCATACGTGAATGCAAGCGATTAGACCAAGATTACTTCATCCTTCATACGGGTCAGCACTATTCATACAACATGGACAGGGTTTTCTTCGAACAGCTTATGTTGCCTGAAGCCAAGTACAAGCTAGACGCTGGTTCCGGGACACATGCTGAGCAGACTGGCAAGATTCTGGTGGGAGCCGAGAAAGTTCTCCGAGAAGAAAGGCCCGATGCCGTTCTGGTCGAGGGAGACACCAACACGACCCTGGCCGGAGCTCTGGCCGCTGCAAAGCTCAACATCAAGGTCGGACATGTGGAAGCAGGCTTGAGAAGTTACGACAGGGAAATGCCTGAGGAAATCAACAGGGTTTTGGTCGATCATTGCTCTGATCTTTTGTTTGCGCCCACCGATAGATCGAGGCGGAACTTGCTCGAAGAGGGAATTCCGGAAGAGAAGGTCTTCGTGACCGGAAATACGATCGTAGACGCGGTCTATCAGAATCTGGAGATGGCGAAAGCAAAGAATGTCTGCGGAATCTTGGGCTTGGACAGAAGCCATTATTTTCTGGCTACAGTTCACCGCCAGGAGAACGTCGATAATGAGGAGAGATTCCGAGACATACTGAAGGGTCTGGAAATGGTGCACACGGAGTTTGATGTTCCGGTTGTATACCCGATTCATCCAAGGGCTAGGAAACGACTCGAGACGATTAACTTCGACCTGAAGCATGTCAAGCTTGCCGAACCTTTGGATTACTTCAGCTTCCTGCAGCTTGAGAGCAATGCCAGGCTAATACTGACCGATTCCGGTGGCGTGCAGGAGGAGGCATGCATCCTGGGAGTACCCTGCGTGACTCTTAGATACAATACAGAAAGGCCTGAGACTTTGGACGTCGGGTCGAATGTCTTGGCTGGCACTAACCCGCATGAAATCGTTGGAAAGGCAAGGCTCATGCTGAACAGAAACACTAGTTGGGAGAACCCGTTCGGGGACGGAAGGGCCAGTGAGAGGATAATCAAGATATTGAGGGAGAGATTCCCTCAGGTCTAAATAGAGCTTATAGTCGTTCTGTTTTATGTGTGTATCCTTATCCGATGTAATAAATGGCTCATAACCATACCATATTTACTCGATCAAGACCTTTTTTGGATAATAAGTGTCCGGTTTCAAAGCTTGTTCCTCTAGGAAGACATTGGTCTCCATGTCGCTAGCCAAGCTGATGTACAGGATTGGAGTTAAGTTAGCTACCAGACTTGGGATGTATGAAAGAAGAGATTTAGAGTATGCTTATGAAATCAAGTGTTTCATTGAGAAGCTTGGCATCTGTGGCTTAGCTTTAGACATCGGAGCGGGTGTTGGAGAACTCACGGGGCTACTGGCCAAGAATCTAAAAACGAGAATCTTAGCGGTTGACATAGATCGTCATGCTTTATCGCTGTGCCGAAAAGGAGTTTATCGCGTGCTGGCAGATGCTCAGTACTTGCCATTCAAGCAGGATTCTTTCGCTTTAATTACTTTCATCTCCGTACTTGAGCATCTACCTAAACCGGAGGTAGCAATTGAAGAAGCCAGAAGGATTGTGAAAGAAAGCGGCTATACGATAGTGCAGATTCCTAACCTCCAGTGGTTTCTAGAGATTCATACGAAATGGCCTCTGCTGTACTTGATGCCTTCAACCGTTCGAGAGATCGTGAAGAAGTCTGCTGGGTACCCTGAATTGAACTTTAGGGTGACGTTGAACAACCTGATTAAGATGTTCACAAAGAATCTATTCCAATTGCTTTTGATATCGGAGTGCTGGCATAACAGGAAAATCGGTATCCCGCATTGGCCTCAAGGCTGGTTTTTAGTCTTCCGCTCACGCCGGCAGTAGGCTAACGGTGAAGCCTGTATATAGGGGTCCAGGTCTCAGAGCCCATCTGAATGGACCTGACCTCAAATCTCGTTGGCTATGTGCAATGTGCCGTCGATTCGTCTTCCATAGAAGTTTCCGATGTCAACATGGCTGTTCTAAAAGGCGATGACATAATGAGATGGGCAAATTTTGATCTACTATACAAGCAGATATACTGTATGAATTAACATCTGAGTCAATATGACGGAGCCATCGTTGCATTGCTCATTACCGTTCGCAATCCTTTGCCGCCTGGGCTTCAATCTGCCGTTTTGCATAGTCTCCTCAATCTTAGCCATCGTCCCTGACTTCGATGTGCTTTTCAAGATGCATAGGTCAGTAACCCATTCCCTATTGCCATATCTCCCAGCCTTGATTTTGGCCCTATTTCTACACCCCTATGATGAGCTGATATCGAACCTCTTGTACGCAGCTTGGCTTGCGCTTTCCTCCCATATCCTCCTTGACCTCCTGGACGGCTATTCGCCAGCCCTCTGGCCCGTAGTAAAAGATGAATTCTCCATCTCTATAAAGGCCGATGCGAAGTTCGGGCACTCTTTCCTAATACTCCCGAGGTTCGAGCTCAAGAGGAGGAAGTTCTCTTCGAGACCCTTCCATGAGTTCGAGGCGGAGCTGGTGACGGGCGAGGGACTTATCATCTCGCTCCTCTTGATCCTACTCTCCGTTCTCCCCTTGGTTCGCTAAAGCATACGAGTATCGAACGCTCTTAGGAACTGATATCTAGGTAGTCGATGGGTGTCCTCGCTGAAAAGGTCCCTGAACTTAGTAGACTACGGAACATACTAGCCTATAGATACCTTGACGTTGATTACGCTAAGCTGTACGCCAAGGTCAAAGAAGCCGCAGAGCAGACCTCCACAAGATTCATCGATTGGGCTAGAGGTCTCCTCGCTAACAGATGAAATACTTAAAGTGCTTGGTACGAAGTGATCTACCGTGTTGATTCTGTTTTTCGGACCTGACGGCTGGCAACCCTACTGCCGCGTTACCATCCCAGTCAGCTTGAGGAGGCCGTGGCAGATCATCGAGTTCCTATCCATCAAATTTGGCGTGAAGCTTGAGTCCACATGAGAGGATACCTCTAATGTCTGAAGAGCTTACTAAGGTAGCTGGAGAGGCGGCGCGTGGGGGCTTTTTCCTCTTCGCCGGAAACGCCCTGTCGACCATCATCCTAGCCATCGGCTCCATAATAGTCGCGAGGCTTCTGGGGCCGGAAGCTTACGGTCTCTACGCGATCAGCCTCGTCGCCCCAGGTCTCCTCCTTCTCTTCACGGACTTCGGCGTCAGCGCAGCCGTGACCATGTTCTCAGCCAAGCTCAGGGCTGAGGGCAAAGCGCCGCAGGCAGCAGGCATGCTGAGGTCGGCCATCCTCTTCAAGCTGCTCACAGCCACAGCCATGTTCGCCCTATGCCTCATCCTTTCTGAAACACTAGCGGCCCGGCTCCTGAACAGGCCCGGCATAGGCCCCCTCGTAAGGCTCGTAGCGCTCTCCATACCCTTCCAAGCGGTCTTCGCCACCGCAAGCTCCGCCTTCCTAGGCCTGGACCGCATGCAGGACAACGCCCTAACGCTGAACATTCAATCCATCGTGAAGGCGGCGTCCGCTCCCGTCCTCCTCCTGCTCGGCTTTGGCGTCGTCGGTGCCCTGACAGGCTACGTCCTGGGCTACGCTGCCGCGGGGGCCTCAGCCCTCGCCATCCTCTTCCTCAAGCACTACAGGAGCCTGGGAGGCGCGGAGAAGGGGGACAGCCTCGGGGAGAACCTCAGGGCCATGATGGGCTACGGCCTGCCTCTCTACGCCTCCGCGCTCCTCGGAAGCCTCCTCGCGCAGTACCAGAGCATCATCCTGGCCCAGCTTACCTCGAACATCGACATAGGCAACCTCAACGTAGCGATGCAGTTCGCGACCCTAATAGGAGTCCTGACCTCCCCCATGGCCGTCCTCTTCCCGGCCTTCTCAAAGCTCAACCCCGAAGGGCGAGAAGCGAAGAGGCTCTATGGGCTCTCAGTCAAGTACACCGCGCTCCTCATCGTTCCCGCAGCCGTAGCCATAGCCATCCTCTCAAGGGACCTCATCTTCGCCATCTACGGGCCGAGCTACAGCCTAGCACCCTTGCTGCTCTCGACCTACGCCATGAACTTCCTCTTCTCCGGAATCGGATCTCTAGTCATAGGCAACCTCCTATCGGGCGCAGGAGAGACCAAGCTCATCCTGAAGGCCAACCTGATCAACCTCGCAGTCTTCGCCCCCCTAGCCCCGGTCCTCATCCTGACCTACGGCGTTCTGGGAGCGGTCCTAGCAGGCCTAGCCTCAACCCTCGCCTCCCTCGCCTACCAGCTTCTCGCAGCCAGGAAGCGGCTTGGAGTCGGCTTCAACCCCTCGGCCTCCTTGAAGATATACCTGGCCTCGATCCTATCGGCCGCCCCAATCCTCCTGTTCCTCCAGCTCTCCCCCTTCCAAGGCCTAGCAAACGTGATCTTTGGCGGCTGCCTCTTCCTCCTCGCCTATCTAACCGCATCGCCCCTTCTAGGAGCGGTCCGCATGAGCGACATCGAGAACCTCAAGCTCATACTCGGCAGGCTTAAGATTGCCCGGCTCCTCAACCCCATCTTAGCCTACGAGGCCAAGCTCGCTTCGAGGTAAGTCTGGGAATGACCATGATGACGTTGGCTGGGGGAATACAGAAAAAAAGGGGCACCCATGTAAAATTATCCTGCATGGATAGTGTAAGGCCGACAATTACTCACGAATAAGCCAGCATTCAATACCTTGTTTAACGTCGATGAGAATAGCGGTGCTATGGAAGAGGGAGGCTGAAAGACTACAATCCCAGAACGATGTCCTCAAGAAAAAGCTCCCTGAAACGGCCGATCAGCTCAAGAGAGCTTAACTATTATAGTTCAAATTTTTCATAAATTCTTCCTTAGTTGTTCTTGCAAGTTTTAAAATTCCCAATAGCGTGCCAATTTTTACTTCTCCATGCATTGGTACTACCGTAACTATCTTTTCACCATCTTTAAACTTCCTTAAAACAACATGTGAACCCCTTTGCCTAACGACTTCAAATTCAAACTTCTCAACCAAGATCTTGACTATTTCTTTACCTGACAGCTTTCGTAACTTCGACATTTAATGCACCTATAGTCTCCATGCTTTCAATTTCTACAGCAATTTCTGGCATTTCCTCCAAGTAAAGCTCGACCGCCTCCTTTAGATTCTTCAGAGCTTCTTCCATTGTTTTGCCTTGAGTGGTGACACCGGTAAAGGCCTCCTTAATTACGAACATATCTTCTTCCTTCCAAATTATAGCTTGAAGTTTCATGAAACTTCGAATGGGTGTCCATATTTAAGTATTCTATCGAATCTCGTCCAGGTAGTACGAACTCATATGACATGGTTATTGGATGAGCAACAAAGCGGTAGCGACTATTCTACATTGGCACCACAATATCGTTGGCGACATTCATCCTCTGCGCGCTGTATCTCACTAAAGCAGCCACTTCTTCGACCATAGCGCATTGATCTGGGTCAGCAGCTCCTCCCTGCTCTGCGGCTTTGGCAGCTCCGCCGTGGAAGGCGCACGCCTGAAAGGCAAAGAACGGGCTGAAAACGCCCCGAGAGCGCAAAAATTAATAGATCTGGGATCTGCACAACCTAGCACACCTACTATCTCGTAGTAGGTGTGACCGACGATCGGTCAAAAATAAGCCTCAGATATGCCAGCATCCAATTTTTGGCCTCAGCTCGTCCTATTTTGGCCTTTTTTCTGCCATAAAACTCATCAGAGGGGGATTCATCGTGATATAAGATGGGATAGCCTGAGTCCTGTTCTGGCTCGGCCCATAAAGAGTTAAAAATAAGAGTCATGAATAAGTTCATCACATGATTATATGACGAACTTTAGAGATCTTCTGCTCTCATTGGCCATAGCCTACCAAAAAGATGAGTTCGACTCTCGTTCCCTTTCAGGAATGTTCATGCACAGCATGATAAATCTGGGAAAGCTCGATCCCCTTTTGCTAAAAAACTCTCGATTAAGATGATCTCGAACGACTTGGGTCGTCTCTGGAAAATGGGCTTCCTGAAAAGAACGCTTGTAAAGAGGCAATGCGAGACGTCCCAGGGGAAGAAGTGTTTCAGAGGCCGCGAGTACAAGTACTCGATATCAAAACATGGCTGGAGCTACTTGAGGTACCTCAACGAGAAGACTGATTGGCTACAGCGCCGCTTGGAAGAAAGGTATTGGTTGGCAGATATCTTGATCAGGCGATACTTAGATTCGAATGTACCGGAGGAGAGGAGAGGATACGAATGGAACAGTTGGGAGCTTGATAAACTTACGCAACTGAGCAAGAGAAAGGGCTACAGGAGGTTTCCGATGAGGAAGGACTACCTTGAGTATCGCGCTGACATGACTGAGAAGGATGATTTGGTGCGGAAGCTCAAGAAAGAGCTTGAGGGTGAAGTGGAGGAAAAGGAGAAGTTAGCGAAACAGGTGGAGAAATACGGAGCGGAGGCGGGGGATATGGAGGCTAGAAGACAGCTGGAAGCCAACAAGGCTGAGGTAGCGCGCACGCGGAGCCTTTGTTTAACGTCGATGAGAATAGCGGTGCAATGGAAGCGAGAGGCTGAAAGACTACAATCCGAGAATAAGGTTCTTGTGAAAAAGCTCCTTGAAACGGGTGATCAGCTGAAGAAGGTCTTAGCGAGGGGAAAGGAGCTGGAAGCTGAGGTGGGGCGGGTAGGCACAGCATAATCGTGCGCGTACTCTGATACTTTGATATCTCATCGCCGGCTCCGCTTGTTACGATGCCGATGGCAGCAGCGCCAAAGTATAGCGCATTCGATGTCAATCCACCTACGAAAACATCAAGCATGTAACCCAAGTTCTTCCCCAAGAGGAACAGGTTGAAGATCTTTATTCCCGATGTCGCGGTCTTGTAGCCTATCTCGATCCCTCTTTGGCCAATTCCTACAAAAAATCCCCTCAAGATGTCGTATGTCAGGCTGGACGCTAAAATAAGCACGACGCCCGAGAGTTTCCGCTTCTGAAGCCTCTGGCCTTTTATGAGAACGATCTTATAGGTAGATTTCTAAGTCCCAGGCTCTCTAGGCCATGCAAACCAAAGATGTTGACTTCCACTTCTGCAAAGACAACAGTTGGTGCCTCTTCGTTACCGTAATTTACTAAAAGGTGTCCGACTTCTCTTTCCAATATATCGCCCTTTATCGTTTTAAACATCATCTTTCGAACTGGCTTAACGCCCAGCCTATCAAATATTTTTCTTGAAATCCAAGAATAAGTAGGTCCTGTGCCCACTAGCAACTTAATCTTATCATAGGACAACCCAGCTAACGCATGCACTTTCACTGAAACGTAAGTTTCTCCCAAGATAGTCCTAGTTTTTAATATGCGGATTGCCGTCCCTTACTTTTAAGCGGCTGTTAGGGAATACATTTCTAAGCTTCCACAAATGATCAGGATGCTTGTTTTTCGTGACAGAAGATGCAGAATCGTCTCAACACTTCTTTCGTCTCTGCCCTTCGGGAGACCAAGCTCGTCCTTGAAGTAAGCGGCTGCATCAACGGGGTGGAAGATTACTTATATGCCAACTGGGCATCCTAACATTGGTGAGAGGGGCCACGTGAAGATCAAGGCCATCGTCGGTTCGCCCGATAAAGCCAGACTGAAGGAAGTCGAGTTCCTGGCCGATGGCGGCTCCTGGTACATGGTCGTTCAGCCAGCCATGGTGAAGGAGCTGAAGCTAAGCCCTGTAGCTAGTAGAACGATGGTCCTGGCCGACGGGAGAAGATTTGAAGCGCCCCTCGTGGTGCTTTACGTGAGAGCCCTCGATGGCGAAAGCGTTGCTCTCGCTGCCGTCGCCGACACCCCTGAGCCTCTTCTTGGGGCATCCACGATGGAAGACCTGGGCATAGCGATGGATCCGACGACTGGCGAAGCAACGAAGGTTAGGGCTGCAGGACTAATGTTGACGTTCAGTAATGACAGAAGGCGGCTGTAGAGAGCCCGTTAGCCTTATGGAGCTCATGAAGTACACGGCCCCAAGCAGTAATCGACATTTACCATGTTGTATCTACTACTCCAACCCATCCTTGGAATGGTCTTTTTGGATGCCCTCTACTACTTATTTTTTTGTTTTCTTGGGCTCTCGCTTTCCTGATGCCTTACATGAAGAGGGTGCAGAAAGTGAAGTTAGAACGATACAAGGTCAGGATAACCTATCCATGCCCGCTCGGCGTGAGTGCCAGATCCGACTTCTAGATTATACTTAGGCTCTGGCAGTTTTAGTTGCTCGAAGAAGAGCCTGTCCATGTTGTACGAATAATGCTGACCCGTATGCGGTATGAAGTGCCCCAATTCCCTCCCCTGTAGCTCCCTGACAACCGGTGACATCTTGATTATCTCTGGCCTAGTCCCCAGGATAACTGCCGCTTTCACTCCGCTCCTACTCTTCCTCTATTTCCGAAAGCCATGCTGTCATCCTAATTTGTTTGCCAGCCTTAAGGCCATCATTGGGCAACTCAAATGAAAATCTGCCGTTCATGGCTCTAGGCCGAGACAGCCACGGGATATAGCGTTTTTGAGGCATCTGGAGGACTTATGGCAGCGATCCGTGTCTCAAGTTACCAACCCGTGAAGCAGGTGAGAGCCCTCCGTCTAGGCACAATGGTTTGGCCCCTCAATGCGGATCCCAATCCATTTATCTGACTTGTCCTTGACCTTTCGTGAGTAGGGACCTGATCTTGCCTAGCTTCTCATTGTAATCCATGTACTGCGACGCAATTTTCGTTTTCAGCTGAAGGATTTCAGCCTCGTCGCCTACGATGGGTTTTCCTTGAGTCGCTTCATAGGCCAAGGCAATGCTGTCGCAATCGTCCAATATTAGAACGTCTACATCTTCCCTTGCAAGTGACTCTTGGATTTCGGATACCAATCCGCCAACCTCGTAGGGGTCTGGGCGCCTGCCGAAGTACAGGGCTACGTCCAAATCCCCCTTTAAACTGTAGCTTTTGACCTGAGAACCGAAGATGAAGGCTAGCTTAACCTTGTCCTTTAGGACTCCTGTCAACGTTCCAGTTAGATTACCCAGATCCTTCGGTGGGTCGTCTATCGCCCGCCTAGCCGATGAAAGAAGTTCATTGGAGAGCCTAATGGCATCCTCGGGGAGCCTCCTAGAGCTTTCGACCACGATTTCTCGATTTGCGCCAACGTATGCATGGACAAGCACGTCTATCAAGCCCGCCATAGACTTCATCAGTTCAGCATCCTTGTCCGTGAGGAAGCCGCGCCTTGCCAGCGAGTTGGCCATGTCGCGATATCCGTTGGGAGACGCACCGATGGCTGAGAGCACCATTAGCCCCAGATCAAGGAGGGCCTGTATGGTTAGTTGGACAAGCCTTTCCACGCCACGATAACTACTTTCGCGTCCGAGCTCCTCGCTCAGCTCCCTTACGACATTGGCCTGCTGGTCGAGCCTTTTCAAAATCTCCATGCCGACGCTCTAACCACTTCGGTACCTTGACGCTTTTAAATGTGCCTTAAGTGCCAGCCTGCGATGTATGGTAGCGGATTGAAGTCTTCCCAGATGAGTTAGATTGAGAATGTTGTAGGGTTCGCTAAAAATCTAAAAATGGGTCGGGCAGGACCCAGCCCAAATTTTTGGGGTCTTGAGATAGCCTTAGGTTTGGGGATACTAAAAAGAGATAATTAGGATTGATAGTAACGTAGATGGATTGAAGAAGTAAATAAGCGATCAGGAACGTTGCCCCGCTGCGGTGGCCAGTTGATAAGTTGCGGTGGCTCCCATGAGGAGATCAAGGGCCTTCCGCGCATACTCTAATCTAGATGAACTCCCATACATCGAATATGAATTTTTCTTGCATCCGTGGGCTTTTGCTTGACAATACGGCTACGAGGCGATACCGAGCGACACTACGATCTGGAGGGCCATGAAGCTCAGAGAACCAGGAGCTGAACAAGTTATTCAAGGGCGTTGGGAGGTGGACGGGCGATTCTACCGGCTTCTCGACCTCGACCTACGTCCGCTGGAGGGATCTGAGCGGAAACATCGAGGGCGCGAAAAGGGCCGCGCTGAAGCTCCAATACCTGATCCAGCTCCCCTTCCTCAACATACCGTGCATGGAGGTGACCGATGGGACGGTTGCAGATGCCCCGGTGCTCAGGAGGCTGGTGAAGCAACTGGGACTGAAGGACATCGAGGAGGTCGCGCTGGACAGCGCATACCTCGCGAGGTGGGTCTGCACGATGCTCGCTCAGAGAGGCGTTGAGAGCATGCTCAGCTAGGGAGGGCATCCCCTCTGAGACGGCCCAACCGTGGCCTTCGGAGCACGTGACTTTACATTCAATAACGTCGTCACCATCACATTTCTCCTTCTGGCTAAGACCAAGTTCCTTTCCATCGATAGGGCATCTGAGGGCCTGTAGCTCGTTCCTTCTCATCTAGATCTCTGCCTTTTTCAACCACTTGTATAAGGATAGGCTTTCCTCTAATAGTTAAACATGCCTTAAAACTAGACATCACGATGGGCTTCCGTTAAGCCAGTCTTGGCGATTGGCGGGATAATCGAGCCAAATTGGCTTAGGGTACTCAAGGACTTGATAGCCAGGACCAAGCTGGACGTGATAGAAGCTTTTACGCCGCCGCCAATGGGGGGAGGGGTTACCGTCCCTTCCGTATTGAGAAGATCATGAGGGAGGTTGGAGTTCAGTGATAGATGCTGCTCGCCTCCCATCCTTTATCTGGAAGGTCATCTACGGTATCACAGGACTAGAGGAGAGGTAGGCAGGGGTGCGGGCCAAGCTGGGTAGAAAGGAGGCGAAGGGCAGAATGGCCGTACAGGAAGAGCTCGAGAGGGAACTCAGGGCTCTGAGTTCAAAGCTCGGCATCGACGGCCTCAAGGTCATTTGGTCCCCCGATGGGAGCGGCAAGCTTTCAGGAGAGGTAAAAGGACAGGTGATCCACATCTACGAGCCCGATCTAGGGAAGGCAATAGAAGTTCTTCGCCACGAGACCCTCGACTACATAGTAAGCCAGGCCATCGAGCCTTACAGGGACGTCACCAAAGCCCTCATCAAGATTATCAACGATAAAGCCTACAAGCGCAAGGAGGAGGTAGTCGAGAAGCTCTCAAGATCATTTAGTGAACTTCTTGGAGGCGCTAAAAGGGAAAGGCTGGGCGATAAGACGCCGCCCCGCATAGCGGTACCGCGAAGCGGCATGCCAGACCTGAAGCAGCAGGAACGGTAGGATCGTGAGGCTGTCTTGGCTCAACGTCCTTTGGCACGCGGTCCCCGGCCACAGGGTGAGGAGCAGCTGGGAGGCCAGGTAATCCCGAAAACCAGGCTACTAGAAATGTCCCCGCTACACCGCCAGCGCTACACCGCTATGTAGTAGCCACCGGAAGCAGCGAAGGTTATGGAGGCAGCAAGAGGCTTAACCCTCTTTAGCTCCAAGAGGTCCAAGTATATCTGCTCTACGAGATCCGCATATCCGCCTGGGGAATCAACTCTCAAAACAACGGCCCTATTTCACCTTAGTCTAATAGTTAGTATAATAGGCAATAAATAATATATATCTATCGACGAAACGAAATGCAAATGAAAAAGGATTTAGTAATATTATTATGTCTTTGCTTTTGTCTCTTGACAGGACTGCATGATGTTAAGGGCAATCCTGACGATCAGCAATGGACTGGAACCATCGAGCTCCAGGTGAGCGCTTCAGAACCTGGAGTCGCCATATCGGTGTGGGGGAGAGGTACCTTCAGCTTCACGATCTCCAAACTAGAGCAGATATCGGGTCAGGGCACTTTCCATGGGACGGTCTCCATAAACGTAAACATTCAGGGATGTACTGGGCAAGGATCGATCGATTACAGCGAAACAAGTAGCTACTCTGGACAAGTGGATACGAACACCAATGTTGCCAACATAGACATTACGACAATTAGTAGCACCGCACCAACATACATGACTATAACCTGCACCATCCCAGGTACTGGTGAGACGACAACCACATCCATTCCAATCCCAGCTCAGATGGTCACATTATCTGGAAAGTTTCAAATGCCGCTGACTGATGGCTACGTCTACAACTATCAGTTTCCAGATCCCCTCTCCGGCTACCTTCGCATCACAATCACGAAAATTTCCGCACAGCACAATGTCACATTCACAGTATCTGGTCTGCCTCCGGGAGTAGAGTGGTGGGTGGACCTGAACGGTGAAAATCAGTCCTCAATCTTGGATGCCATAAGCTTCTCTGAGCAAGACGGGACGTACGTTTACAGCGCGGGTGTGTCCCATGCCTTTGACGCCAGCTCATTTCCCCTTAAGCTTGTGGGTGTAAGAAGTACTTCCTCAGGTACCGTTTACAATAGCACTTTGACTGTGGGAGACATAGTGTTCATCGATGGCACAGCGATCAGGCCAGAGGAGCTACTCAGTTATTCCTTGGATCCCGATGCTGGAAAGGTCATAGTCGATGGGGCTGACGTGAACATAGTCTTGATGGCAAATGCTGTGCCCGTCAGCATGTTTGATACGATCACCATGACCTATATTCGTCCCAACGGATCGCTTCTGATGAGAACGGCTCAAGCCTCGTACACGTCTATCCAACCCAGTTTTGGAGCCGTGCCAGAAACATTCGACGTGCTTTATCCTATCGACCTCATCAACCATGTTGGAACCTGGAAGGTTCAGGCATCGGCCTCGATCGATTTATCCACGTTAACGTGGAGGCAGACCCTCACGGTACACTCCAACTCCCTGACCTTCAACGTTTTCTCCAAGCCAAAGACGTTGTCCATCACCGTCAGCGGGATCAGCTGGCCCATCCAAGTGTACGCAAAGCCAGAATCTCCAGTTTGGAAATCCCTGAACATATCAGATTTACAGTTCACAAAGAGCGGTGAAAACGACTACAGCCTTTCCTTCAAAGTGACTGGCGAGAGCGGGACTAGAGGTTCCATCACCATGGTAATTCCTACGATCGTCATACCATATGGGCTCACTCCGATCGTAACCATAAACGGCAACCCAGCGCCGTTCCAGCAGTTCATAAGCGATTCTGGCAACTACTACATCTTCTTCAGGCTGCAGTTCAGCATCGATTACGTAACGATCCACTTCGTACCAGGCGCTAGTTTCACACACATCTATTTCCTTCAAGGCGACGGGACGATCATCGATTTAATCAATGGGAGCGTCGCTAGAGTTTACGTTAGCCAACAAACCATCGTGAACATTACCATCTGCAACACCAATCTGGGAGGAGACTCTGGAGCACTTCTCTATACTATGCTCGACTCGGCAAAGTCTGACGAATTTTTGATGCAAAGAGGTTCTTCGTACTGGCAGACGTATGTATGGAGTCATGGTATAAGCTCAGTAGAAGGAACATACACATACCGACTGCAGCTTTGGTGGGATAACAATGGAACGTCGGTAATCGAAGATAGTAAAAACATCACAATAATTGTGTCTCCTCCGATAGCGAGATTGACGGTGTGCGTTGTAGGTGCACGGAATCAAAGTCTCAGCGGTGCTCAAGTTGAAATCAAAGACGCCAATGGAAATACCGTTTTCAGCGGAGTCTCTAACGAGCAAGGCAAAGTGAGCGTCGATGTGCCATATGGAACGTACGAAGTCGAGGTTGACTACAAGGGCTTCACCAACACAGCCTCGGCATCGGTGAACTCACCAGCGGGAAAAGTTCAGACGATAGCAATCGATGTCTTCATCGAGATACTCGGCCAAGCTATGACTTCCGCCACATTCGTTTTCTTGATAATCGTCATCGTGATCGTCGTGCTATTACCAGCTTTCGCGATCAAGAGGCTCAAAAGAGTGGGCCCACCTCCACCTACGCCTCCGCCTCCACCTCCACCTCCACCTCCGCCTCCGCCTTAATATGAGGGAATAGGTTGGATGAGAATAATACGCGCCAGCAAGCTTATAGGATATTAAAGATGAAGACTGGCGATAATGCCCCTTATGCAAAGAAATTACAACAGAAATTTACACCCTAGAACCAAGTACGGATGAGGAATACGAACTACTGGAGCGAACAGTTCGTATAAAGGAAGGAGGTGATATGGTTTGAGTGAGGAAAGGTATCAATTCAGTTTTAAGATAGAAGGATATGAGTTCAGCTTCAGGCAGCATAAAACATCTGTTGGTTTCAGGGTCAAGACAAAGGCATGGGATGTAACGGATGATGACAAAAAATGGGTTGAAGAGTATCTTAATGATATGGGAAAGTGGGAGAATGCTGTAAGAGCTGTTGCTGATTTCTTAGATGATATTAGCATAACAGGCATTCAAGCTAAGATAGTGTCTCAACAGAAGTTTGGTAGTTGGCGATATGATATAGAAGTGCAGAAACCACATGATGTTATTGATATGCTTGAAGGTGGAATCAGCCTATCAAGAGAAGAGGCACTGAAACGTTTGGTAGAGACGCCACAAGGGCAACAGTCTAAGTTGCTTGTAGATGAAATTGAACCGCAAGCAAAGAATGTGCAGAAATGGAGGAACCTAAAGAGATCGCTATCCCATCTCTAGATGATATAAAAGAGGGCCCTTTACTTGGCATTGTGGGCCAGCAGGATGACGCCAGCAATTGAATACCAAGGGTTTTAATGGCCTGTGCTACTATTAGGCGAAATAGAAGGGGGAGAAAGTCTGAAGGGTATTACACTTATTATTCATCAGGTTCACGAAAAGAGTTACGCCGTAACTTTTTTCGGCTATAATGTCTGGGGCTTCAGGGACGAAAGTTGGCGGAAGCTGATAATCCCCGGTTCGTTGTAACTTTGATGGGCATCGTGACATGGTTCACGGCAAGCCAGCTGTGGGGGCGGATAGGTTTCTCGAATGAGCCTGGGTACAACTTTGGCCCCGGTTTTGCAAAGATGTTGACGTGGCCTACCCAGTTCGACCTGCCAGTCACCTCAACGGACACGATCCTTGCCCCAAGCTCAAAGATGCCTTGCACGTCATGGAATCGTGGGGTTTCGAATACAGGACCACAGCTGTCTGGGTCAAGGATAAGTTCGGCACTGGCTATTACTTCAGGGAAAAGCACGAGCTTCTCTTAGTCGGCAAGAAGGGCAACATGCCAGCGCCTGACGAGGAGAACAGGCCAGTCTCGGTAATCGAAGCTCCAAGAAAGGAACACAGCGCCAAGCCCGACATAGTCTACGAGTTAATTGAGAAGATGTATCCTGGGCGCAGATACCTCGAGCTGTTCGCCAGGAGGAGGGAATGCTGGACCCCATGGCCTTGAAATTGGGGCCCTCAATGAAGGTGGCGGTCGAGAATCGGGGCAATTCGAGGTAATTGTCTTATTTTTTAAAAGCTAGCTTTTTTATAACTGGGAATAGATGCAAGGAGACTGAAAAGGGCTGAGAAAAATATCGGAGGCCTAGGCGGAATAATTAACACGTATGTTATTGAAGATGCTATATTATTCTTTAAAACTGATGCAAGCCAGGACTAGGAGTAGGAAAAGGTTCGGTAAGCTGCGCCCTAAAAGGGTAATCGGCAGAATAGTCAAGATCGAGGAAGGGCTTCATGGGCGTAAGGGTAAGGATTAGGCTCACCTCTGGCAATACAAAGGCTGAGACTACGGCGTTGGTAAATACTGGATTTGAGGCGGAACAGCCTGAGATACTCCTTCCGGCCAAGTTCAGGATATAACTTGTTTACATATGAGAATTCTCTTTAATCCCGGCACCCTGTCGAAATCCCTGTCGTCCGAGACTATCATAGCATCGGTGATCAAAGCAGAGGCGGCTATCAAGCTGTCAAAGTAGCTCAACCCGTACTTGATCTCGACCTCGGCCTGTTTCAGGAAGAGCCCCGTTGAGATCGTCTTTATCTCCCTAGCAGTCTTACCGAGTATCTCCCTTACCGCTTCAATGGCCTTTGCAACTTCACCTGCTTTCCTCCCCCGCGCCCTCAAGACGATCTGGAATTCGAAAAGGGCCGTGTCTGGAACCCTCAGATTCTTAATGGAAAGCGACTCCATGGCCCTTTCGTGTTTCCTGTCTAGGGGAGCCAAGGCAAACAGAAATTCGGTGTCGACAATCGGCATGACGTATCACTTGCTGTGCCGCCTAAGCCATGCGTTGGCTTTCCTCTCGTCCCTTTTCTCATCGTAGGGCTCTCCGATCACCTTGGCGAGAACTTTGAACGGCTTCGAAGGCATCTTCTCAATGACTATCTTACCACCTTCCGCCCTTATCCTGACCAGATCTCCCTCACCTATCGCTACCTCCTTCCTTATCTTGGAGGGTATGACCACTACGTTCTTCTTCCCTACTCGGGTGCTCTCTTCTAACATTTTCTTTAGTCAGAATAAGACAATATTCCGACTATTTAAGCCTTCAGAGGATCAAAGAAGGGGCGATGAGTCGATGAGCCAGCATACCTGGAGCGACAGTAATCTGCTTTACATCCTCGAACGGGAGCGACTTATGTTTTGCTATCTTCAGCTAGTTTGATGGCATGAGAAAAGCTTTGGGCAGGAGGCGCTCAGCCCATGCCATGAGCGCCTACGTCGGTTTGGATGCTCACTCCGAGAGCACGTACGCTACCGTAATCGGGGAGGATGGGCAAGTTATGGAGCAGAGGAAGATGACGAACGAGGATCTTACCAAATTCCTCAAGAGGTTCAAGGTTGAGAAGGTCGGGATGGAGGCCTCAACTCAAATAGCTCCCATCTATCGAGCATTGACAGAAGAAGGGTACCACGTCCTGGTCTCCCATAGCCCCTTCCCCATAGCCCCTTCCGAGTGAATGGTGTGAAGGGGTGAAAGAATAATAAGCACCTTTCTCATAGGTGTTAAAGAGAAGAAGCAGAAATCGAGATGTGGACTATGACATATGCGTCGATGGCAGCGCAACTTATTTTGATGAGATTGGTTCGAGCCGAAAGTGCCTAATTGTGCGGAAAAACACAGTTTCTCCCGATTAGCATCGTTCCCTACCCTAAACGATACTAGCTCAAAGTTTAGGGGATTTTTATCTCCACAATTTCAGCCCAAAGTGAAAAGTCCCTCAAATGCTCGCAGAATTGAGGCTACACCATCGATTGAAAACACTGCATCAAGTAAATTCCTAGTCGTTTCCTAATCGTAACTATCTGTTCCAGCCTAGTACTTGCTCTAGACTTTGCATATTCAATAACGCCTAGGAAGGTTTACTAAAAAGTCAGCATTAAATTTCTTCCACAACTCTTAATAACTTTGATAGAAATAGATTGAACGATGTGTTATGAGTAAAGATTCAAAGGAAGAGGGCAAGACTCTTTCTTTACCTGATGGTCGAAACCTTAGCTATTTTATTGTTGGTGAAGGAAAACCAGTTTTCTATTTTCATGGCCTTCCAACCAGTAGGTTAGACATGCTCTTCCTTCTAAAGAAAATCAGTTCCACGCATCTTCAAATGATTGGTGTGGATCGCCCCGGATTCGGATTGTCGACTTTTGCTCCCAATCGGAGAGTTAGTGATTTTGCCGCAGATATCGGCTTCTTGGCTAATCACTTGGGGATTGACAAGTTTGCACTACTTGGGGTTTCAGGAGGGGGGGTCATTACGTGATCACTTGTGCCGCATTGCTTGCAGAGCGGGTGACCCGAGCGGTTGCTATCAGTGGATCATCTTTACCCATAGATACCTCCGGGATGCCTCGTATGAATAAATTGTACTGGAAAGGAATGGGAACGATGCCGATTTTTGGAACATGGTTACAAAAGCAACAGAGGGATATGATCTCCAAAATGGCTAAAGATCCCGACGCATTCATGGCATCTAAGCAAGGGAGGAAGATGCTCGAAAACGTACCGAAGGATGAGGCAAAGTTCTATCTTGATTCTGAGCTTCGAGACGCGTTCGGTCGATCGAGTGTGGAAGCCTATCGTCAGGGATCAGATAGTATTAGGGCAATGATTCAAGAAACGAAGCTCATGAAGAAAGGATGGGAAGTAGATTTATCCCAAATTCCCTCTGGACTAGTCTATATTTGGCATGGCACCGCAGACAAGAATGTCCCAGTCAGTAATGCATACAAGAATGCAAAAGCCATCCCAGGGGCACACCTAGAAATATTCGAGGGTGGAGGTCATGGGCTGTTCTTGGGCAATCTAGAAAAACTAGGTGAAATACTTAATTCATGATAGTAACACTACTAGTAGCCACAGTCAAGGTAAAGGACGACTAAAGACAGCAATACTCTGCCGTTTGCAACCTTCTCCCTCGATACGAGGCTCAGCGACTTCTTGAGGGAGAGATGAAGGAAGAGGGGATAGGTTAACGCCCCTCCGCTCATAAATAGTAGAGAGGCCACGTCTACCATACTCCCAATGCAGAACTTGGTGCTCTATCCAAAGCAAGGCACACTCACTCACGATCCTTCGGTTCATGTTTTTGTGCTTTCAATAATCTTGCTATGACTTTTCTGGTCGCGTTCAACAGTCTGGGAGGAGTAGTGTAGTCGAGTAGTTCACTAAGCTAATGTTAGCCCATCAACCGAAAGGTAACAGTCCCAAAATCCAGCCGATTTCATGGCTTCAACCGACAAGGTAACAGAACCCTCCTGACAGCCCCCCTAAGTGCCTCTAGGGCACTCTCGCTTGTGATTGTATAATAAATGTACTGACTAACCACCTAGTGTGTCATAAAAATAAATGACAAAAAGAAAAATGCTTCGAGTTGTATTGATGGGTTTGCGCGCGCGAGATGGAAACCAGAATCAGAATGATCGATGCTAAGGAGAGGTTCAGAGGCATTGCTGAGGAGAGGTTCAGAGGCATTGCTGAGGAGAGGTTCAGAGGCATTGCTGAGAGCAGCCCCGATGCGATCTTCACAGTGGATATGGAGGGACAGATTGCCTATTTTTCTCCTTCAATAGAGAGGGTCGGTGGGTTTAAGCCTGAGGAGCTTGTGGGGAAAAGCATGATGGCCTTCTTGCCAGAATCCGAGATTCCTAAGACATCCCAAAATTTCACTATAGTGGCAAGGGGCGAGAGCGTCAGGGGAATAGAGCTAAAGGTTTTGAGGAAAGATGGAACCCTGGCCTCCGTTGAGGTCAATGCCTCTCCCATAGTAAAGGAGGGAAGAGTGGTAGGGGTAGTAGGAGTCTTAAGGGACATCACCGAACGCAGGAAAATGGAGGAGGAGTTAAAAGAGAGAGCTCAGCTTCTGGATGCCACTACGGATTCTATAATCTTACGTGATCTCGATGGGAACATCATTTATGTGAATGAAGCAGCCTGCAGAACGCATGGTTACCGTAGAGACGAACTTTTGAAGATGAACATTTCCGATCTAAATACCCCAAAAAATGCCGAGCTCATTGAACCACGGACTAAGGAATTGATGGCGCAGGGCAAAGCTATTTGGGAATCCACTCACATCCGTAAGGATAAATCCGTCATGCCAATTGAAGTGCATGCCAGCATTATCGAAGTGGGCGGAAGGAAACTCATCCTAAGCGTTGTTAGAGACATCACAACACGCAAACGGGCAGAGGAACGAGTTAGACAGCTCCAAGAATATCTCCAGCTACAGCATGACCGGATGCCTATCGCCTTAATCACTTGGGATCCAGAGTTTCGCATCAGAACATGGAATCCCTCAGCCACGAGAATATTTGGCTACTCAGAGGAAGAGGCATTGGGTAAACATCCCTACGACATCATTGTGCCCAAAGAGGCCCAACCACATTGCGATGAAATTTGGGATCGGCTGCTTAAAGGAGACGTAACAGCGCATAGCATGATATGGGAGAATATAACTAAAGACGGCCGAACTATCATCTGTTCATGGACACATTCGCCATATAAAAGAGATGACGGCACGGTGATGGGCGTTCTTTCCATGATTCAAGACATCACTGAGCAGAAGAAGGCTGAAGAACGCATGAGGGAACTCGTCTACAGGCTGGATGGCGTATCACCTGGGAACTCCTACCTATGTGAGTCGCATGAACAATGTCTCAAAATATTCATAGACCTGAACATGCACGATATTCCCAGCCTTTGCATCATCCGCGAAAATCCCCGGGAGCTCATTAAGCACTACGACCTTAAGGCTGAGAGCGTCATCCTGCTCTCCTCAAGGCCAATAGATGATTGCAAAGCAGTTGACAACCTTCAAGACGTCTCCCTCACCATATCCCAATTCCTAAAGGAATCCGGCGAAAGCGTCGTCCTCCTCGACGGCCTTGAGTATCTCATCACTCACTTCGGCTTCAACACCGTCTACAAGATGCTTCAGGAGAAGAGGTTTGACTTCCTCGAAGCAAAGGCCGTCCTCCTCATCCCAGTTGCATTGGAGACGCTCAGCAGTCAGGAAAGAGCCCTGCTCCTCACCGAACTAAAAATACTCAAATAACCTAGACAGTATTATGCTTTTTGAAGTTTATCGTCATCACAAAGCTGATTCTCATATAACACATCGTCATCTTCTCTAACTGAAAGAGAATTGAAGTTATATTACAGGTAAGCTCGTAACCACAATACATAAACCGAGAGGTTGGCCTAAGTTCGCCATTCAACGTCGAAGGTCACTCAACTCGGACTAGGGAGCCCACAATCGGGAGAGTCCCAGTCGTCTCAGCAGATGGCACACCATTGATGCCATGCAGGCACGAGATAGCACGCAAGCTCCTAGAACGCGGCCTAGCGCAGAAATGTTGGAACAAACTCGGCCAATTATATCTTCGGCTCAGGTTCGAGCCAAAGCCAAACCTGAACCAGAATCAGCAAGTCTACTTAGAGACAACCTAGCGCGCAAAAGAATAAATATCTGCATATCTAATCCAACACGATGTCTAGAGCCTTGAGGAAACTCGACATAAGCGACCCGATAATCATTGGGCTTGCAACCGTGGAGGTTGCGGGCTTCCTGCCTGACACGTCAACTGGCAGGTTAAGAAAGATTGAAACCTTTCTCTTCTAATCGTCAAAGGCAAAGCTAGAAAGGATTGACGGTCCAATTGCGCGCACGATAAACCTCAAAGCTAAGAATCTAACATTCTTACCAGCGATATCAACACTTGCCTTCCTTCATATTTCACCCCTTAATAGCCCCTTTAACCTTATAATGGGCTGTCTACTATTTCTCTTAGCTTACCCTATTTTCACCGTTTGACTATATTTTACGACAGATTTATAAATGTAAGACGAAGCATTCATTGTAAGGCGAATCATATGGAAATCGTAACTGTAACGGCCAAGGGGCAGCTTACCATTCCAGCGGTTTTGAGAAGAGAATTAGGGATAACTGACGGATCGAAGCTGATTGTGGTTCGCGAGGGGAAAACGCTAAAGGTCATGCCTGTCCCCAAGCTTTCGGGATTGGCTGGAGTAGACAAGGAACTCTTCAAGGGGAGGAAACCATCGAAAGAAATCGAGGCAACAAGAAAGGAGTGGAAAGAGGATTTTGAAAAGCGCCTCAAGGAAGCCTAAGGTCCTGGTCGACACAAAACCTCTGATCAAGCTGTTCGCTGAGGAGGGAGGCTGGGAGGATATTAAGGAAATCCTATCATGGATCGAAGCTGGCAAGATCGAAGGTGGAATAAGCGTAGTCACGCTAACGGAAATCTACTACAAATACCTCCAAGAGAAGAGACCTGACTTGGCCATTGCGAGAACCGAACAAATAAGATACGCTTTATACCTGAGAAAGCATGAGATAAACGAGGAGGTTGCGATCAAAGCTGGAGAATTCAAGGGAAAATACAACATCTCGGTTGCTGACGCATTCATAGCGGCTAACGCCCTCTCCGAAGGTGCAACGATCGTCAGCGACGACCCAGATTTCAAGAGAATATCTGAGGTCGAAGTCTTAACGGAAACACAGCTTCATCAAAAGTTGAAAAGGGCCATCCAAGGAAAGTGACATCGCTCGAACGGCTTATTGGTTAGTCAGTTCGTTCTTCTCTGGCTTTAGCAAGGGAATACAGAACAATCATCTTCGAAGACTTGAATACCAAAAGGATGGTTAAGAATCATTCTCTTGCATCGGCAATAATGGACTCCTGCTGGGGGAAACTACGCCAGTTCACCGTCTATAAGGCGGAGAGGCGTGGTGGACGAGTAGTATTCATCAACCCAAGCGGGACGTCGCAGAAATGCTCTGGATGCGGAGAAGTGGTTCTGAAACCTTTATCTGAGAGAGCCCATAAATGCAATAAATGTGGGCTCATCTTGGATAGAGATGTGAATGCAGCAAGGAATATCCTTGCTCTGGGTCTGGAACGGGCCCTCACAGAGGCCGAGCCTCTACTTATCCACAAAAGGATAAGCAAGTTTGGTCGAGGAATTCATACGTGGGTAGTTCACATATGCCAACATCCAATTTTTGGCCTCAGCTCGCACTATTTTGGCCTTTTTCTCCCATGAAACTCATCAAAGGGGGATTCATCGTGATATAAGATGGGATGGGCCGAGTCCTGTTCTCGCTCGGGGGGTATCCACGATGGAAGACCTATGCATAGCGATAGATACGACGACTGGCGAAGCAACGAAGGTTAGGGCTGCAGGACTCATGTTGATGTTCAGTAATGACAGCATGCGGCTGTAGAGAGCCCGTTAGCTTTATGAAGTTCATGAAGCTACACGGCCCCAAGCAGTAATCGACATTTACCATGTTGGATTCCACTACTCCAACACCTTTTTTTTATTTTTATGTTAGAAAAGGCGTTAGATATAACCAACCCTCAAGAAGAACTCCACCAAATGCCTGACGACTTCATTATCCTCATTGATCTTATACTTCTTGGGCTTGATCGGTATCTCCTCGACCCAACCTATCTCTAGGAGGGATCTCAGTGCTTTAATCAGGTGGTTGTAACGTAGGCCGCTCCTTTGCTCTAGGGCATATCGCGTCAGGCCTACCCTATCACTCGCCAAGATCCCCAGGATCCTAACTTTCCCGACGCTGCCGAGCCCCCTCTCAAGAATATGCATGATCCAAGATATAGAGTATAGGGCACATAAATTAGCTTCGGCAGAAGGGAGAAGCTCATCAAGGACATACGGGACCAATATGACGATGAGCTCGGTTTCGAGAACCAGTTGGAAACGATAAGGGCGCAGGTCGAGGCCGCCGAGCTCAAGTCCGAAACCTGGAGCGCGAAGCTCGAGAAAATGGTGAGCTCGTATAGGGCGGAGAAGTCCGTCGTAGACGCGATGAGGGAACTATTGGAGAAGGGGGTCGACGGGCAGATGATCCTCGATTGGAACGCCTTTCTAGAGAAGCTGGGAACTGATATCGAGCACTTCGGCAAGGACCTCGAAGGGTACGCCGCGGTCCAGGGGCTGATCGCCGCAGAGGAGAAGGAGGTCAAGGAGCTGGAAGGGAATGCCAATGAGCTAAAGGCCGAGATAGAGGCGCTTAAGGGTGAGGAAGGCGAGATCACAAAATCCATCAGGGCCCTGAGGCTCGCAGGCATCGCCGAGATCGAGAAGGTCTCATCGGGCGCAATTGCGAACATCAAAGTCCAACGATCCGAGGCGGAGGGCTCAATCAAGAACCTGACAGCTTCGGGGATTAAGGAGGTGGAGGGAGTCCGGGCGGAAGTTTCAGCAAGGGTGCAAAAGGTGAGCGATCACATAACGGAGGCGGCCATCAAGCGTCTGCAAGAGGCGGAGAAGGTCACCGAGGAGGCGAAGGCCAACATCGATGGCATCTTCGAGAAGGTGCTGGAGGTGGGGAAGGAGCTCGGCAAACATGAGTCCATCATGCCTCTGTACAAGTTGATCAGTTCCGGCGAAGGGGACCCTGTAGAAATTAACGTGGCGATGCAGTTACTTTGCATAGCATTGAGGGGCTGGCTAGAGAGGAATCCCCCCAAGGGCAAATCCTTGGTACCGAACCTCGAGAATTTCTCTGTCAGCTTAAGGGAGGAGATCAAGAGCTTAAGGGAGGAGAAGGCCCCTGCCTAATTTACGGGAATGCATCGATAGGGAGAGGGAGCGACTCAGCGAGTTCCTCGTTCTCGCCGGCAAGGCCGATCAGTCGATGGACCCATTGCTCAGGTCGTATGCAGTATCGCTTTTGAGCGAAAGGGCGAACGAGGAGGCGTCGTCCTTCAAGCTCAATGGGAAACCAATTGAGGGCGAGATGACAAAATATTTCATGCTAGATATATTCTTGGGTCTCGTGGTCGATTCCGCGGTTGAGCTATTCCCGGATAACAAGTTCGCCCAAGACATGGGCGCTGAGGCCGAATTGCGCCGACAACGGTCAATTGCGCACGAGCGATATGTACGCGGGATGGAGGGGAGCATCAAGGATATCATTATGGCGGCTAACGGGAGGCAGTTGTGGGAATTGATACGTCTCCTGGCGACAAGGGGGCTTCTGGATGTGTATAGGATCTCAGGCGTTTGGGTCATGAGGCCGAAGGGGTTCGTGGCGGCATTATTCGACTGGCAGAGAGCGGCAGGCTCGGGCGAAAACCTTAGGAAGCTCATGAACTGGCAGAGATAAAATAAAGCCATTAGACAGTGGCTTGACAGGAATCGGCCAAAGAGCAGCACCTTGATACACAGAGCCTCGATGGCTTCTCAAGGCAGGTATTCTAACATATAAGAAAGGGTTTTGCGACCTTCCAGAGTTCGTCGAAGACCTAGCTCTGGATAATTCAGTAGAACCACTCAATGCCATGGATAACCGAGAGGTTGGCCTAAGTTCGCCATTCAACGTCGAAGGTCACTCAACTCGGACTGGGGAGCCCACAATCGGGAGAGTCCCAGTCGTCTCAGCAGATGGCACACCATTGATGCCATGCAGGCACGAGAAAGCACGCAAGCTCCTAGAACGCGGCCTAGCGCAGAAATGTTGGAACAAACTCGGCCAATTCTATCTACGGCTCAGGTTCGAGCCAAAGCCAAACTAAGCAGACTTGCTGATTCTGGTTCAGGAGACAACCTAGCGCGCAAAAGAATAAAAATTCTACTACTCAAACCCATTTCAAAAGGCTTCTCGGAACCTTGGCCGTAGCCTTCAAGGGCCGTGAATTTTACACTAGAGAGGTTTCATCCATTATGATTAGTAGCTTACCTGAAGTTCTCCGGACGCCAGGTCTACAGGCTGGAGCGCCTGCTCTGAATCTCTTGAGGAGGTGTCCTCGCTGAAAAGGTCCCCGAACTCAGTAGACTACGGAACATTCTAGCCTATAGATATCTTGACGTTGATTACGCCAAGCTGTACGCCAAGGCCAAAGAAGTTGCTACTAACGTTAAAGTAAAGGTTTAAGAACTCATTAAGTGACACATAATTAGGGATGTACCATGCCCATTGAGTTGAAGGAGATAATCAAGTTCATCAAAGATCTGGGATACGAGGTTAAGACAGAGGTTACTGGTAAGAGCGTTGTCGATGAACTTTTGGGAGCATTTGAAGGCGCTGTTCCAGAGGAAACGACGAGCACGGATTACTTGAAGAAGCTAAGAGAGACAGGATATGGCAAATATTAGCGTATTTCTCGATACAGACGTTATGATAAATTGGCTCGCGAAAGAGGTTGATCCAAATACTGGAAAGGAGCTCTGGAATGCTCCTTTCAAAATTCTTAAGAAGATCGAGACAGGAGAAATCAGCGGCTTCACTTCAATCATCAACCTCATGGAAATAATCTTCGTGCTCAGAAGGAGGAAGAGATGGAAGGATGAGAAGACGATTTCCACGATAGGTAGAATTCGAGAAATATCGAACTTCAGCGTGCTCATACCAACAGAGGCAGATATGATCTCGGCATATAGCATTCAAACCGTGTTCAGCTTAGATCCTTTCAACAGCATCTATTACTCGATATCGAGAAGAAGGATCGACCATATCATTTCAAGAGATTTAGATTTTATATCAATCGTGAACGAAGCGGAAAAGAAAACGTTAGCGTTAACCCCCGAAAAGTTCCTAAAAGAAGTTATGAAACAAGGTTAACTTTATTAGCGCGCTATTTGACACGATTAATGTGCCGGGCAACCCCCTTAAAGTACGCGGTACTCGGTTGTATCATCGGCGTGGCTACCGGCATTGTAGAGTTTCAAATCTTGCCCCCCCGCCGCTCCCGTCATTCTCAACTATCTTCTTTCTCCAAACAGCCTTTTACATGACAGCCTTTGTGGGGCTTGGAGAGGAGTTGCTCTTTAGCGCGCCGTGAGCGGGAAACCCCACGCCTTTCAAGGGTGGGATGAAAGCGAGCCAAGTGTCCTATGCTAGGACATATGGGACTGACTGATGGCTTCTGTTCTCTGTATTTACGGCCATCAAGGAATTGGAAAGACAACGATAGTGAAAGCTGTCATGAATCAGTTCGAGGAAACGAATGAGAAATCTATCACAGTTTATCTGTATTGCACTTCGCTGACTCCCAACTTGTACTTGCAGGAAATCCATTCGGCGGAAGCGGACTAGCCCCTCAGACTAGGCGCATATGGACGCAAACGATCAGCCGTAGGCCCCATCGACTGCGCCGATCTAGTATCCATACGCCCTTGCGGCTAAATAAAACTTTAAATACTTGTAAAGCAAGTATGAAAAGTATGACAGGAGAAATAATCGAGGATATTGTAAGGGTTTCGCCCAAAGGTCAGATAGTTATACCGAAGGAAATTAGGAAGAGGTTAGGAGTTTCAGCTGGTGAGAGGCTTTTGGTCATGAGTAGGGGCAAGGAAATTTTAATTAAGAAAATGGAAAGGCTCTCTATAGAGGAAATAGGAGAGAGGGTGGACAGGACCGCAAAAGAGAAGGGTATTGATGTTGACAAGCTGGTGGGTGAGGCAATCGAATGGGCAAGAAAGTCAAGGTAGTTTTTGACACAAACGTTTGGATATCCATCTTTATCAAAAAAATTCTGGGTGAAGAGTTCTCAGAAATGTTTGAAGGAGAGGAAATAGAGGTATATACGACAGTAGAAATTCTGGGAGAAATATCCAAAGTGCTGATGTATCCCAAGATCAACGAGTTGTTAGAAATTTCCAGGGTGAGTGAAAGGGAAATACTTCAAAGAATCGGTGAAATTTCTGTTTTGGTTAGACCCAAGTTAAAATTAAAAGTTATAGACGAGGACTTGGAAGACAACAAAATGCTTGACTGTGCCTTACAAGCTGGTGCTGGTTTTATCGTCAGTGGTGATAAACACTTACTCAGACTTAAAAAATTTAGAAATATAAAAATTCTTACACCGAGGGAGTTTTTAGATATTTTCAGAAAATAAGCTGTGACATATTTTACCATACTACATAATTCCTTTCAGACTGCGAGGATAAGGGAAATAGTCACTCTCTACACCTTATATCATCATAGTTTTCAAGCCGGGAAGCTGCATTTCTATTCCCCCAAAGCAATGAAAACTCCAACTCCAGCTCCGAAACAATGGCTTCCGAAGCCTTAATGGAATGTCCCGATATCGATAAGAAGATGATATACTGGAAGGGCAATACGAAGCTGATCTGCGAGGACAGAGTTGGCGGCGTAGCTGGACTTCGTTCCCAGCAACCTAACCCTTGCCTTAACTAGCATCATCGATGTCATCATGGCATTCGGCGTGCTCATGCAATTAAACCTTAGCTTAGGCGCGTTCGGCGAAGCACATACTCTACTGTACAGCCGTCCATTCATATCGACGTTTTCCGATCGAGGGCCTGAGGCAGCTAATCAACGATGTCGATGTGGTGGTCCTCCTTGAGGATAACGGCCTAGAGAGCCAGACCAAGCTCATCGCCGAGTTGGCGGAGGCCCTGAACATGCCCGAGGATAGGGTGGACCTTGTCGACCTTAACCGCGCATCGCTCAACCTCAAGTACCACGTAGCCTAGAATCGTATGAGAGACATGGTGAATCACAATCTCGCATCGGCAATACTGGATGCCACTTGGGGAACGCTGCGCCGGTTGACCGCCTACAAGGCGGAGAGGCGTGGCGGGCGGGTGATCCTCGTCGAACCCAGTGGAACATCGCAGGTATGCTCCGGGTGCGGGGAGATGGTTCCTAAAAATCTAACTGTGAGAACTCACATCTGTCCGAGATGTGGCTTGGTTCTCGACAGGGACTTTAACGCGGCTAGGAACATTCTGGAACGGGGCTTGGAACGAGCCCGCGCAGAGACGGAGCCTCTACTTGTTCCGATCGTAAGGATAAGCAAGTTCCGTCGAGGAGGCGAGAAGCCCACATCCTTCAGGAGTGGGTAGTTCACTTCTTCTATTGGCTGTAGGTTGGCATCCTTTCAGCTAGATTTCCTTGACTAAGCACATATGATAACATTGCGGGATTGCCCCTTTAACCATATCGCTAATGGATACTAATGAATACGTGAAAAGATAGCATAATGGGAGGCAAACTCAAAAGCGTATAAAGGAAACATGAGAAGCGCGCGGAAAGGAAGCTATTTGGCTGTCGGAAGTTTAAGACGTTTGACGCTCCAGTCCTCACAGAGAAGGGCCTCGCGATCTCGATCCTGCTTGTGGCTTTGTCGCTACCGCGGTTACTGCTGCATTAATACCGCAAAGGACATTCAAGCAAAAGCCTGCACAAGGCGGTGAAGGCCTTCATGTTTCCCCTTAGGTCCGCAAGGTACCAACAGATTACCCGTTCACTATGCAAATAGGAGATGGAAAACATTTACCCAGACCGTCTAAGCTTAGGCCAAGTAAGCTAAAGTAGAGCCCTCACTTTGAGGTGTTATATTGTTGTTTCGCGTACAGTTGAGGAAGACTGGCCAGATGATCCTCGTGATCCATCTCCAAAGGGGTTAAGACATGTAGAGGGATATGAGGGCCGAGACCGAGGTAATTCAACCAAATAACCCTCTCAGCCTGTAATTACTCCCAAGCAAACCCTCCTTCTAGCTTACCTGCAACTGAGCTTACTGCCGGTCGCTAGCGGGCTACTAGGTGCGGATTGGCGGACCTTGAAAGTGGATGGAAGCGTTAAAATAGGACGTAAGATGGCATTTGAACAGGAGGCTTACACAGGACGCATGTCTGAACAACGGGCTGAAGTGGTCGGGGCTGTTAGGTCCTTTCTAGATAGTTTGATGGAGCTGTTGAAGGAAAACCTGGTTGAGATCAGCATTTTCGGGTCGACTGTCAGGGACGAAGCTCGTCCTAGCAGTGACGTCGATGTTTTGGTGATCGTTAGAGGAAGTAGTAGAGATGTGCTAAAAGTTTTGAATTATATTTATTCTTCCTTTGGGGATGAGTGGATTCAATTGGCTGCTGAGGGTCATGTTGTGGAGTTGACCGTGATGGGTGAGGATGAGTGGAAGGTCATGCTAAAAGAGGGCTTCTCATTTCCAATGAATGTCGAGAGGGAGAAGTTCACTGTCTTCAGAAGAGATTAAAGTTCTGCTCGTTAAGGCCGAAAGGAAGCTTAAGCATGCGGAGAGGGCCTTCGAAGGTAAGGATTATGACTCGGCAGTTGGTGATTCATATCGCTGTGTTGAATTATGTATAAGAATGTTGCTTTTAGTCCATGGCGTAGGCAAAATACCGAAAACCCATGGAGGCATGCTGCAGGTATTTTCAAAGGAGTTGGTGTTGAAAAATATCTTTCCCAAGGATGTCGCTAAAGAGATAGGTAAGTTAATTTCTTTAAGAGCTAGAGCAGATTACGCACCTATATTCTCCAGCATGGAAGAAGCTGTTAAAGCGTTAGAGACAACCCATAAAGCACTTCAAGCGACAAAAGAAATCATAAGCCGACGTAAATAGCATAGGGGATTGGATTTTCATTGATGGCTTCTACAGAAACCATGGCGGCAAAAAGCCATCAACGCTCTGTATCGCTTTCCTGAGCAAGAGAGATGCGTTATTCTACATTGGTGCCACAATATCGTTGGCAATGCCAAATTGATGACTGGGTAAACTCATTATGGGCTTGATATCGCAGAGTGAGAGTGATAGGCTAGCAAGTGTCTCAAGTAAATGGTCTGCAAGCCTACAGACAGCTATATCGATCATAGGGATGAGAAAGGATATCGAGGATAGGATCAATGCTGCTGGCGAGGAACGATTGCAGGATCTGATAAGGTGGCTGATGGCAAAGGGAATTGCTGAGGTTTACTCGCTGAGCGTGCCGCAGTACACATGGGCTTACGGGAATCCCTTAACCCCTTCTTCAGATTGAGTAGCTCATAAAGTAAGAACCAGTTCACTCCGGTAAAGGCTTTTAAGGATCTAAGGTCCATTTGGCAAAGACGGAATGTGGATATGAAAACCATAAAGATTGAAGTCCCCGACTGGATCGATGAAAAGGTGGTTGAGGAGGCGTTCAGGAGGGCGTTAAGCGCAATGGTCTCTCCCTCTGAATTGACCGCAGATGAGGTGAAAGAAACGTTCGGTGTTATTGGGAAGGATGCAAGCGTAGAAGCTGAGGACGCTTTGAAGCTGAGGGAGAAGGAGAAGGAGGAGAGGATAGCAAGGACTAGGAAGTCCCAAGAAGAACTCGCAAAGGCACAGGAGAAACTACCACCAGAGAATCCCAAAGATGTCCCGCCACCTATTACACAACCCGCGAAACGAGGTAAGAACCTTAGGGCATTGATGAACCTGTTCTCATCACCATATCGTTTCTTTTCCTCGGGAGTAGGGGAATTGCTTTGATAAGGCATGCAATAGTAATAATACGTTCTAAATCTGGTATCAGGCTTGGCTACCTTCTCAGAGAGTTCAAGGAAATCGCCCATAATGGGGATTTGACCGTCGACGAGCTCATAAATCGTGGGACTCGTCGAAAGGTCGAATGATTTCGTCGAGGCAAAATACGAGACATTAGTAAAAATCGCTCAGGATATGCCTGGAGAACGTGGTCTCCTCGTAAAGGAGTTACTTTCTCTCAATGGCTAAACCTCAAAAAACATATAGGGAAGAGCACGTTTTTGGGATAACTAGATATGTCATGACACTTTTTTCGTGGTAGTGATGTACTCTTGACACGGCGAAGCCTAATCTTGGCTGGAGTATCAATTCTAGTGGCTCTAGCTGTCTTGGTAGCTGTGGCTTCATGGATAAGTCTCAATAGCTTTCCGGTGAAGCTCTATGTCTTCCAAGAGGAACTGAAAGCCAAGATGATTGAACGAGGGGTATATAGAGAGGCTGGAGGCATATTCTCCTACCCATCATCCCTCTATGACATAGAGCTGCTTAATGTTGGCATGAAGATATTTCATGGCGAGAAGACTAGGCTTGAATCCCTTAAGGTCATTTTAGAAGCCAATGAATCCACTTTACTTTCTGCAAGTATCATGGTTATTAGTGCGGACAAGTGGATCTATATGAATAATACTGGGGTCTATGAGCCTGCCACGAGAAGCACTATCCTCCATATTCCTGACTTCGGATATCAGGGGATCGGAACAGTTGACATTTCTCTCTTCTGTCAAGTAACAATACTAAAACCTGCCACGGTGGGCAAGGTGAACCTCAAAATTGAAGTTACCCTGGTTGACTACACCTTACTCGCCTTCACGAGGTACGTGGGTGAGTTTTCGGTTCCCCTGACTATAGAGCGGTCAGGCATCGTCAAGGTTATGGGTTCATAGCTTGAAGAAGCAGCAACATGAAGTCGATTGATTAGATCGCCCGTATGGTCGCATACGTAGGTCGTGTCAAGGGATTCGCAGATCCCTACAGAAGATGTATGCGATGAGTCCACGGATCGAAAAGTGACAGTACGGCTGCAATGGTAAAACAGCAATAGTCGAGGACCAACCCCCTCCAAAAGGCCTTAGAAAGGCGAAACTCTGGCGTTCTAGAGGCGCCGGCATTAAACCATTGCCGTTCTGCCGTACTTACCGTACTGTTTTTTCTAACGACTTAATTCTAGTGTAAAATATGGCTCTTAAAACTAATACTTGGAGGGGTAATTTTTAGCTACAAAACAGGTCCACATAGGTTTGTTGCTTGGAACGTATGGGCGAAACTGTGCCTTCTGCAAAATAGCTTTCATCACGATCGATCCAAGGAGAAAATATTGCTCTAAGAAGTGCCGACGAAAGGCAGCTAACAGGCGCTATTTTCTCAATCACTTGAAGGCCTTTTACAGCAGAAAGCGGAGGATTAACCACGTCGTTAAGCAATTGAAAGACCTAATTGCGAGCACGAAAGACGAGCAACTCCGCAAAGCTTTGATTCAAAATATCAAGATCCTCGATTATCCCGTCGTGGGTGAAAAGGTAGAATTATAGATAACTCCTCGTTGCGAAAATGAAAACCTCAAATGTCCAACAATATCTCGAAAAATCCCAAAAATTGCCTCCGATTCGGGTTATGTTTTTCATGCAGATTTAATTTCTAAAAAGCCAAATTTGAGGCCTGTTGATGGTCCATATGGCATTTTGAGCCCTAATCTCCTACCAGGGATGCTGCATCAAAGTGGCTAAGAAGTGCAAAAAATACTTGCATTTTTACCTTAGTTAGAATCGCTTGCTCTTGGTCGGGGGACTGTTAGATAGGACAGATAGATAATATTTATATATGTGTCCCATCTTTTGTTCCCAATAAGGGAACAAAATGATTGATCCACTCCAAGAGATATTCGAAACACCAGTCATTAGACTATTGAAAACCTGCACGGAGAAAAAATACACTATGAGACAACTGCTTCAAAAAAATAAGCAAAGCCATGACAAAACTTACGACATAATAAAGCAATTGAAAAATGCGAGTTTCATAGAATCCGAAAGTCGGATAAAAGGTCGTGGCAGGCCAAGCAAAATAGTCGTTCCCACCTCATTAGGCGAAGCCTACTTAAGGTCCTACTCTCAAAATCAACTAAAATGCGTTTCTTTGACCGACAAGAACATTAGAAAAGCTATGCACTTGGCTGATTTCACTCAGCATCTAGTTGAATCCGGTATAAACCCCTATGACCGGTTTATAGAGATGAACAAGATTGCCCTCGCAATTAGGAGCTCTCATTAGAATAGTAGGGATATTCCAGAGAAATAAAATCGACTACATGCTCATAGGAGGCTGGGCATTGCCCGCCTATGGACAAATCAGAAGTACTCTAGATCTAGATATCGCAATATCGGTTACAAAGCGACCAACAAAACTGGGGGAATTGGTTTCGGAACTTCGTAAAGAAAGATACCAGATGCCTACTTACAATCCAACACTTGACCACTCTATGTTTCTTGTAACGGACCCGTTGAATATGGTCGAGATAGAACTGTGGTTAAGGCCTGACGGTATCGTAATCGATGAAGAACTCTTGAAAAGGAGAGTTATGATAAAGATTGACGATGTCCCATTCTGGACAATAGGTCCGGAGGACTTCATCGTGAACAAGCTCTCAAGACCCGATAGGAGTCATGGTGATGAGGAGGACGTTATTTCAGTTCTTAGACGTCGAAAAGGTCAACTGGATAGAAGATACATAGAAAAGCGTGCTAAGAAAGCTGGAGTACTTGAAGTGTTGAAAGTACTTGAGAGTAGAACAGAAAAACTATCCTAGATCGTATTTTAGTTGGGTGGGAAAGATCATTCAATGGCAGTCCTATCTGATGATACTGGAACCATACGCCTCCACCTTTGGAGGGGCCAAGTAGGTAATGCCAACAGAACAGGACTAGATTGAGAAGATATAGAGGACTCATTGGGTAGCCTATCTCTTCCTTTATCTATCATAATCTCACCTTAGATTTAAAAGTCGTCTCGGATTTCCTCGTCTCCCCCCGATTCACATATAAATTCTAGGACTGGGCCGCGATTTTATCGAAGATTATAAATTCAACACTGGGGCACACGCTGTCCTTCCTTGCCGCGGGTTTGGTTGGAGTCTTGCTTCTGTATATGGCGGTTTACTCACTTCATTACATTCTTTGGCGCGCGCACCTGAGGGGCTGGGTTTCGAAATCCATCTTGAACATGATACGCTAGCTAGGTAAGCATGAGCGCCGACCTCAGGGCGTAGTTCGCGGAGCACAGAATCGAGAGGACTAGAAACGCCCTCGAATCATGCCTTAGCCCTTTCCCTCTCATGGCCTTTACGACCTCTAGGATTCCACCTGTCGCCAAGAGATGTATCGGAAGGGCGTAGAGCAGCCTGCTCTGAAACACATTGCCATAGAGCTACGATGCCGATGGCAGCAGCGCCAAAGTATAGCGCATTCGATGTCAATCCGCCTACGAGCACATCAAGCATGTAACTCAAGTTCTTCCCCAAGAGGAACAGGTTGATGATCTTTATTCCAGACGTTGCGGTCATGTAGCCTATCTCGGCCCCTGTTGGGCCAATTCCTACAAAAAACCTCCTCAAGATGTCGTATGTCAGGCTGGACGCCAAAATAAGCGCGATGCCGGAGAGCTTCCGCTTCTGCAGCCTCTGACCTTTTATGAGAACGTCGACAACTACGTGGTACAGTAGATATAGCGATAAGCCTGCCGACATCAAACTCCAAGTCCAGGTATGGGATGCATTGGTCAGTATGAAGAAAATACTGGCAGCGATGAGATACCATTGCTTGCCCAGTTCGATGAACCTGAACATGAAGCAGAAGCAGAGGAGGGCCATGGATATGGACAGCCAGTCCGCGTAGTACCCGGCGTACATTCCTACGGTCACCGTAATGGAAGTGCTTGAAAAGATCGCAGAATAGAGCGCTCTCCCATCGTTGTGAGTGGCCATCAAGACTAGGAAGTAGCTCGAGAGGGTCAGAAGAGTTGCCAACAAGATGGGAAATGCCTTCACGATTATACCTGCTCTAAGATACATCTCAATTAGTCACTCTAATATACCAAGTCTCGTTAGAAGATAAGTAGTTACGGGCTTTGGAGGAAGGGAAGGAATGGGGGCGCAAGCGCCAAGTAGAACCTCGAAGAAGTGGATAGCTTTGGTTGCTGTGCTTGCGATCGGCTTGGCCGTCTCATTAACCCTGAATATTACCAACCTAATGGAGATTCGAGAGCTGCGTCGCTCCTATAACGCGCTAAACCAAACCTATGTGGATTTGTGCCAAAGGTATGATACATTAAACACAACCTACTTCTCGCTTCAGTTTCCTGCCGTTACAGGGATTGTGGATCTCAAGAGCGAAGGCCACGGGCTCGACGACAAAGGACTGCCAGTAACTCTGTATACCCTTTACCTTCGACTCGTTACAGACGACATAGTCAATGGCCATAAGGCTGGGGAAATCGTGGATTATACTGTATCGAAAGACGTCTACGATGAGGTCTGCAACGGAGATCTGGTGAAGGGCATACCACAAAGGAAACCAGAGACAGTCCTTTACGTGGAGAGAGGCAGTCCTCTGCAGGTGGTCCAGATCATAAGTGGTTTCTCCAGTTATCTGGTCGAGTTCGAGGGCGTAACGCTCAACGTTCCGCCTGGACAATCATACAGCGCCTATCTTGCTTTCGGCTTGAAGAACGATGGGGAAAGGCCGATAGTTGCCGTCAGGGTGAAGCTCAATGGCAAATTCATCCCGTTCGGTTCGGGGGTTTCTCGCAGTACCCCGCTAAACCTAGGGCT
>Ga0315280_10001720_pt1 | contig 36922 bp, 27 predicted proteins | sample YL17G06_40_MG_FD_203697 | JGI IMG/M metagenome (GOLD analysis project Ga0315280, IMG submission 203697) | Sediment microbial communities from Yellowstone Lake, YNP, Wyoming, USA - YL17G06_40 | ecosystem: Environmental > Aquatic > Freshwater > Lake > Sediment | place: USA: Wyoming | collected... | reverse complement strand
TTCCCCAACAAGTTCCAGTCAATCCCGCAGTATTGGTGGTTGGCGGCGGCATTGCGGGCATAGAAGCAGCGCTTAAAATAGCTGATAGTGGCAAGAAAGTGTATTTGGTTGAAAAAGAAGCTTCTATTGGCGGTCATATGGCAATGCTCGATAAAACCTTTCCCACCTTGGATTGCTCCGCCTGCATTCTTACGCCAAAGATGGTTAATGTCTCACGCCACCCTAACATAGAACTGCTTACATATTCAGAAGTTATTAAACTTGAAGGATATGTGGGCAATTTCAAAGCCACCATTCGAAAGAAGCCTCGGTATGTAGATTTAGTCAAATGCACAAGTTGCGGTGAATGCACAAATGCGTGCTGGGTAACCGTCCCCGATGAGTTCGAACAAGGCATAGGCATAAGGAAAGCCATCCATCGCCTTTTTCCCCAAGCAGTGCCCAATAAATTCGTCATTGAAAAACATTTGGCACCTTGCAAGGCTACCTGTCCAGCCAATACAAATGTTCAAGGTTATGTTGTCTTGATAGCCCAGGGTAAGTTTAAGGAGGCTTTAGATCTAGTCAAGGAAACTAATCCATTCCCCAGTATTTGCGGCAGAGTCTGCCACCGTCCCTGTGAGAAGGAGTGCAGCCGTCACCTTATAGATACTCCAGTGCAAATATGCTATCTAAAACGCTTTGCTGGCGATGTGGAATTAAAGCTGGGACGACCCGAACCCGAGCCATGTGAGGTAACCAAGAAGGAGAAAGTTGCCATAATAGGTGCTGGACCTTGCGGCTTAACTGCCGCTCACAACCTGTGCAAGATGGGTTACAAAGTGACTGTTTTTGAAGCCCTTGATGTGCTGGGCGGCATGCTCAGCGCTGGCATTCCTCCGTTCCGTCTGCCCCGTGAGATCCTCAACATAGAAACCGAGGATGTGCGCAAGATGGGTGTGGAGATCCGCACTGGTATAAGAGTTGGCAAAGACATCACGCTCAAAAAAATCAAAGAAATGGGTTATAGTGCGGTCTTTATAGCTACAGGAGCTTGGAATACGAAGAAAATGGGCATTCCAAATGATGATGCAGAAGGGATTATTGACTGCATTAAATTCCTTACCGCTGTCAACTTGGGTCAAGGCTATAAATTGGGTGAGCGTATTGTGGTGATTGGGGGTGGCAATGCTGCTTTGGATACAAGCCGCACCGCCCTCCGCTTAGGCGCCAAGGAAGTTACAATCATTTACCGCCGCAGCCGCATCGAGATGCCCGCCGAACCCGAATGGGAGATAGATGAAACTGAACGTGAAGGGGTCAAAGTTCAATATTTAGTGGCACCAGTGAAGGTTATTAGCGAAAACGGTCGGGTTAAGGGATTAGAATGCATCAAAATGTCTCTTTCCAAGCCGGATGCCGGTGGGCGTAGATCCCCTGAGCCGATAGAGGGCACCAACTTTGTAATCCCATGCGATAACGTCATTCCAGCCATTGGTCAGGTTCCCGATTTTGGCTTTGTTGAAAACAGCGATTTGGAACTAAAGAAGACTAGATGGGGAACACTAGAAGTTGATCCTGACACGCTACAAACTGAAATACCCTGGATATTCGGTGGTGGCGATCTCACGTTAGGACCGGCAACTCTAATCGAAGCAATTGGACAGGGAAAGCGCGCAGCCATCTTTATTGACCGTTATTTACAAAAAATTGAACCTCTTTATATTACGGAACGTGTCTTAGAACTACCGCGAGCGGTTATTGATCCTGTCCTTTATGAGAAAAAACCCGCCCAGGAGATGAAATTAACCCCTAGAGAGACCCGAAAGGACAATTTTGAAGAGATAGAACTGGGCTTTAGTGAGGAGCAAGCCGTTGCTGAAGCCAATCGTTGCTTGAATTGTGGTATCTGTTCTGAATGTATGGAATGTTTGAAAGCCTGCAAAGTTGAGGCTATCAATCACTTAGAACGGGAAGAGATTGTTCAAGTGGATGTTGGCAGTGTAATTGTGGCTACTGGGTATAAAATATTCGATGCCACTCGAATGAGTGAGCTTGGGTATCGTCGTTACCCCAATGTACTGACCAGCTTGGAATTTGAACGGTTATGTTCTGCCAGCGGTCCTACCAACGGGGAGATTCTGACTAAAGATGGGCGCAAACCTGAATCAATTGCTATCCTCCATTGTATCGGCAGCCGTGACCATCACTACAACAATTACTGCTCGCATATCTGCTGCATGTATAGCCTGAAATTTGCCCATCTGGTGGGGGAAAAGACCCAAGCATTAGTCCATGAACTATTCATTGATATGCGTTCCTCCGGCAAGGGCTACGAAGAATTCTATGATCGGGTTATGGAAGAAGGTGCCGAGGTGATGCGCGGTCGCGTGGCTGAGATAACCGATGTTGCAGAACTCCCTTCAGAGGAGGGGAAGCTGATAGTCTGTTGTGAAAGTATCAATATCGGTGCCTTCCGTCGTATTCCAGTTGATATGGTTGTCTTGTCGGTTGCGATAGAGCCAACTGAAAATGCTTCCGAGATAGGTCGAATCTTCAATATCAGCCAAACACCCGATGGCTTCTTCAAAGAATTACACCCGAAACTAGGTCCTGTTGCAACAACCACTTCGGGTGTTTTTATAGCCGGTTGCTGCCAGGGACCTAAAGATATACCGGATTCTGTTGCCCAAGGTGCCGCGGCAGCTGCAGCTTCTATTAGCCTGGCTGATATGGGGATGGTGGAAATTGAACCCATAAGCACTACGATAGATGGTGAAAAGTGTGCTGGCTGCAAAATTTGTATTAGTCTCTGCCCCTTCACTGCAATTACTTTTGATGAAGAAAAGAAGGTAAGTGTGGTTACAGAAGTTCTCTGTCAGGGATGTGGCACTTGTGCTGCTGCCTGTCCGAGTGGTGTGGCTAAGGCTAAGCATTTCACAACACAACAGATTTTGGCGGAAATTGAGGGGGTTTTATCGCTATAAACGGATTTAAAGGTGCTTAAGTATAATGTTTTCTAAACTTGATCTACAAGATTGGAGAGCATTGTAGAATTAGAGCTATCTTAAGAGTAAGCCCTTGTTCGCTGTAGATACATTGAAAAGCTGCGGAGAGAGTGTTTTCCTAGCTCTGAACTAAATCCGGCAAAAGATTGTTTAACTTTGGTCTTGACGGATAGTAATGTAGTAATTATAGTTCACCGATAAAGAAAATGGTATTTGCCACAGAAATCGTAGGAAGGATTTGCAGCGCTGAATGACTTGGAGATTGCTAACCGAGTGTTAACCTTGGTTTGCTTTTTTTAAAATGAGAGGCATATTGCTGTCATTTTACTGTACTCAACATAAATCGTGTTATCACAAGGAGTAAGAAATGGTTGCCAAAACCGAACACTTTTGGGAAGAGAAGGTAGATACTCATTTTTTGGATGAGGTGTTCGCAATTCCCGGAGGTAAAAAAATCCGTGCATGCATACAGTGTGGCACATGCAGCGGTTCGTGCCCGATGTGCCCGGACATGGATTATTCGCCACGCCAGATTTTTGCGATGACTCGTGCTGGTTTAAAAGAATCGGTGCTTAGTTCCACCGCTATTTGGCTGTGCACCGCCTGTTATTCCTGTGCAGTGCGTTGCCCCAAAGACATCAAGATCACAGACATTATGTACAAACTTAAACAGCTCTCCCTTAAGCACGGGCTTAAAAATCCTGCAGAGAAGCGCAGCCCTGTGCTTTTGAGCAATTTCGTAAAAGTGGTGAGGAAATATGGTCGAAGCCATGAGCGGAGTTTGCTGACACGATATTTCCTGAAAACCGGAGTGTTCCAAATACTGGACTATGTGGGTTTGGGCTTGCGGTTATTCACTAAAGGAAGATTGCCTATATTTGGCAAGAAAATTAAAGGAGTAAAAGAAGTAAGAACCATCATGGATTATTGCCTAAGGAAGGAGGAGAAGGTAAATGTCTGAAACCAAGATCAGATCTTACGCCTATTATCCTGGGTGTTCTTTAGAGGCTACATCAATTCCTTATGATATTTCTCTGCGTGCTATAGCCCCCATTCTGGGGATGGAGTTGCGTGAGATAGAGGATTGGAATTGCTGTGGTGCGAGTGCTTACTTCAGCACCGACCAGATCATGGGATTCGCACTTGCTGCGCGCAACCTGGTGTTTGCCGAAGAAATGGGATTGGATGTTTTAGCTCCTTGTGCCGCCTGTTATGCCATCCTTAAAAAGGCAAATAACTATTTCAATGACGACCCCAAGGTGGAACAGATGGTCAACCGGGCGTTGGCTACTGCCGGGCTGGAATACAAGGGTGGTGCTAAAGTCAGGCATCTTTTGGATGTGCTGGTCAATGATTTCGAGCCTTATGAAATCACTGATAAAGTAGTTAAAAAGCTTAATGGTATGAAATTAGCGCCTTATTACGGATGCATGGTAGTTAGACCGACACCTTCTTTTGATAATCCCTGGCAACCTGAAAGCATGGATAAGTTCTTAACAAACTTGGGAGCGGAAGTCGTCCATTATCCGCTAAAAACCAAGTGCTGTGGCGGAACTTTCATCAGCACGCATAAAGAGATAGCTTTCCGCCTGGTGCATAATTTGTTGCGCAATGCCAAGGATAATGGTGCTGATGCCATCGTGTGCATTTGCCCTCTTTGCCAGTTCAATCTGGATAACTATCAACGTAAAATTGCTAAGGAATATCGGGATGAGATTAAAATCCCCGTAGTGTATCTCAGTCAGATATTGGGAATTGCCCTAGGCATTGACAAGAAGAAATTGGGATTGAAAGAACACACCATTCGTTTTGAGCCGGTCATAGCTCAATATGTGGGATTGTGAGGTAAGCAATCATGACGGAAGCTAAAGTAGGCGTTTACATCTGCCATTGTGGCACGAACATAGCAGGAACAGTGGATGTGAAGAAAGTAACAGAGTTTGCATCCACTCTCCCAAATGTGGTGGTGGCAAGGAATTATCAGTTCATGTGCTCCGATCCGGGGCAGGACCTCATCAAGAAAGATATCCAAGAGATGGGGCTGACCCGAGTTGTGGTAGCCAGTTGTTCCCCCTTGATGCACGAACCGACCTTCCGCAAAGCTTGTGCTGATGGTGGTCTCAACGCCTATCTCTTTGAGATGGCTAACATTCGTGAACATTGCAGTTGGGTAACTGAGGATAAAAAAGCCGCCACAGAGAAAGCCAAGGCGTTGATAGCAGGTGCAGTCTATCGTGTGGTCCATCAAGAGGAGCTATTTCCCAAAGAAGTGTCAGTCAATCCAGCAGTCCTTGTAGTAGGCGGTGGAATAGCCGGGATTGAAGCAGCGCTTAAGATAGCCGATAGCGGGAAGAGAGTTTATCTGGTGGAGAAGGAACCCAGCATAGGTGGGCACATGTCAATGTTGGATAAGACCTTCCCCACCCTGGATTGCTCCGCTTGCATCCTCACTCCTAAAATGGTGGCGGTGCGGCAGCATCCCAACATCACCTTGCTTACCTATACCGAAGTGGAAGGATTAGAAGGTTACATTGGGAATTTCAAAGTCAAGTTGCGTCGCAAAGCCCGCATGGTGGATGAGACTAAATGCAATAGTTGTGGGTCATGTTATGTAGAATGTCCAGCATCTATTTCTCCTCGAGATCGGGAGATCAGTGTGGAAGGGCGGCTCATTCAACGCTTTGTCAAAGGGAGTGAGGAATGATGTCTACAACGGAGAAAACTTCTAGTGCTCAGGCGATCGATATGAATCTCATTGATTCGCTAATCGATCCGTATATTGAAGAACCAAATGCTCTGATTGCATTGATGCAAGATATTCAGAATGAATTCAGCTACTTACCCGAAGAAGCGTTGCATCGAATGTCAGAGAGGTTGAATGTGCCATTTGCCCACGTATACGGTCTGGCAACCTTTTACAAAGCATTTTCATTAGCCCCCAAGGGGAAACATAGAGTTTGCGTATGCACTGGAACTACATGCCATGTAAAGGGTGCTCAGAGAATCCTAGATCGTTTGATACGAGAATTAGGGATTGAGGAAGGTCAAACTACAGTGGATGGCGATTTTTCCATCGAAGAGATGAAATGCATTGGTGCTTGCAGTGTTGCCCCAATTATCTCGGTGGGGGAACGGAAATACGGTCGCATAACCCAAGTGAAGTTAATTGAGATTGTTGATAAATATCGTAAGGGAGGTGGTAACGGTGGCGATCAGAAGTAAAACCGATCTTGATGCTGCAGCGTCGCGGGGTAAAGCCTCCTTATATCCCGATAAACCGAGGATTTTTGTTGGCGCGGCAAGCTGTGGTTTGGCTGCAGGAGCCGATGACGTGATCCAAGCATTAAATGAAGCCAATTCACGCCTGGGCAAGAATTATGAGATCTCCAGAACTGGTTGCCTTGGTTTTTGTCAAGTAGAGCCGTTGGTTGATGTTTGGATGCCTGGAAAATATCGGGTGGTCTATCAAACAGTGGATCCTAAGAAGGCAACAGAGATTATGGAAGCAGCAGTAACAGGCAAAGTCTTGCCTGAGTATGCGCTTATGAAACTAACTGGTGAATATGATGTATTCCATGACCGACGGTTGGACTATGCTTTCAGCAACCATGTGCCCGGGCTAGATGCCATCCCTCCCTTGGAAGAGGTTCCCTTTTATAAAAAGCAGTATAAGATAGTATTGCGTAACTGTGGCTTCGCAGACCCGGCAAATCTAGATCATTACATCGCACGTGGTGGTTATTACCCGTTATATGCAACTTTGTCCGGCAAAGAGCCCGATGAAGTAGTTGATATCGTTCTTAAATCCAGCTTAAGAGGTCGCGGTGGAGCTGGCTTTGTTACCGGCACTAAATGGAAGATATGCCGTGACATAAAAAGTGATAATAAATATGTAGTATGTAATGCCAGTGAGGGTGATCCCGGTGCTTATATGGACCGAGGTGTGCTGGAAGGGGACCCTCAAGCAGTCGTTGAAGGCATGATCATAGGGGCTTATGCCGTTGGAAACTGTAATGAAGGATATGTTTACGTGAGCAATGAATATGCCAATGCTAAAGCCCGATTGATAAAAGCTATTGAAGTAGCTCGTGATGCTGGGCTTTTGGGTCATGATATCTTCGGCAGCGGCTTTGACTTTGACATCAAAATCAACCGTGGGGGTGGTGCCTTCGTTTGTGGGGAGGAGACAGCCCTTATTATGTGCCTTGCCGGTCAAGTGGGAGAACCCCGTCAGCGTCCTCCATACCCAGTGGCGGTCGGATTCAAAGATCAACCCACAGTTATAAATAACGTTGAAACCTGGGCTAATATTCCTGTAATTCTTAACCGGGGGGCGGAATGGTTTTCTAGCATGGGCACGCAGAACAGTAAGGGAACCAAGGTCTTTAGCTTGGTTGGTAGTATAAAAAATACTGGTTTGGTAGAAGTGCCTATGGGAATAACCTTGAGAGAGATCCTTTTTGATATAGGTGGAGGAGTGCCCGGCGATAAGAAATTCAAAGCTGTGCAGACCGGTGGTCCCTTGGGGGGAACTTTGATCTTAGACACTGAATCTATTATAAATCTACCAGTGGACTTTGAGGCTTTGGCAGATGCGGGCAGTATGATCGGTTCCGGTGGCATGATCGTCATGGACGAAGATGCTTGCATGGTGGATCTTGCCCGTTACTTCTTGAATTTTCTCAAATGGGAATCTTGTGGCAAATGCGTCCCCTGTCGTGAGGGTATTCGTCAAATGTTGGCAATCCTAGAAAGGATATGCAACGGTGAGGGTAAGGAAGGAGATATCGAGCTATTGGAGGAAATGGGCAGTATTATTAAAAAGGCTAGCCTTTGTGCTCTCGGACAAAGTGTTCCCAACCCAGTTCTTTCAACTATCCGTTATTTCCGCGAGGAATATAATGCACACATCCGAGATAAAAAATGCCCCGCTGGTGTATGTAAGGAGCTAATCAATTACAGCATCACGGATAAATGTAACGGTTGTCAAGTTTGCGTTCCAGTATGTCCTACTGTGGCTATAAAAGGTGTGGCTAAACGTTTACATCATATTGATGATTCCCTTTGCATTAAGTGTGACGCCTGTTACGAAGTTTGTGAATTAAATGCAGTGGAGAGGAGGTAAGAGGTTAATGGTTAATCTCAAGATAAACGGCACAGAAGTAGAAGTTCCTGAAGGCAGCACATTATTACAGGCAACTAAGCAATTGGATATCTACATACCTACCCTTTGCCACCACGAAGGGATAATACCTTATGGCGCTTGCCGCATGTGCACAGTCCAAATGGTGCGTAGAGGAATACCTCAATTGGTTTCTGCTTGCACCTACCCCTGTGAAGAAGGTGTTGAAATCTTCACTGATAATGAAGAGGTTATCCATGCCCGTAAAATCATCATAGAACTTTTGTTAGCGCGCTGCTCCACTGTGCCTATCCTGAGGGAAATGGCTGAAACATATGGCATTGATAAAAGTCGTTTTGGGGAGGATCGTAAAGGATGCATTTTATGTGGCTTATGTGCCCGCATGTGCCATGAAATAGTGGGGGTAACTGCTCTTAGTTTTGTGGATCGGGGAACGGAACGGTTCGTCAGCACGCCATTTGGCAAACCTAGCGAGGATTGCATAGGTTGCGGTGCATGTGCTTTTATATGCCCCACTAAAAATATCACCATTGAAGATATTGACAAGCGGAATGTCCTCCATCATGAGCTGTTGATGGGGCACAATAAAGCTATCCGACTTCCCTTCATGCAAGCGGTTCCCAATGTGCCCTATGTGGACCACGATACATGTATCCATTATCAAACGGATAAATGCCTTTGGTGCGAAAAAATATGCCCCAAAGAAGCGATTAACCATGATATGGAGGACTCTCACACCGAAGTTGAGGTAGGCAGCATCGTGTTAGCCACCGGCTTTAAGACTTTTGATCCCAAAGTGGTGGTTGAATTGGGGTATGGCAAACTCCCCAATGTGATCACCAGCCTGGAGTTTGAGAAACTAAACTCGGCGGCGGGTCCAACCGGGGGCGAGATATTGATGGAGAGTGGCGAGCCTCCCAAGTCGGTTGCCATCCTCCACTGCATCGGAAGCCGTGACCACAATTACCATGATTACTGCTCCCGGGTTTGCTGCATGTATAGCCTCAAGTTTGCCCATCTGGTGCGGGAAAAGACCCATGCCCATGTCTATGAGTTATATATTGACATGCGTTCGTTTGGCAAAGGTTATGAGGAGTTCTACGACAGGGTGATGGAGGAAGATGTAGATGTGATAAGGGGACGGGTGGCAGAGGTAACCGATTTCGCTGAACTTCCCGAAGAGACGGGCAAATTGATAGTTGTTTGTGAGGATACCATGATTGGTGCGTTTCGCCGCCTGCCGGTGGATATGGTAATTCTCTCCATTGCACTGGAAGCGCGGGATGATGCGGCAGAAATCGGGCGCATCTTCAATATCAGCCGCACTGCCGATGGCTTCTTCAAGGAACTTCACCCCAAACTGGGTCCCGTCTCAACTGCGACCGCGGGTGTGTTCATCGCCGGTTGCTGCCAGGGTCCCAAGGACATACCGGATACGGTGGCTCAGGGCGGCTCGGCGGCTGCCAATGCCATTAGCCTGGCGGATAAAGGTGTGGTGGAGATTGAGCCGATCACCAGCTTCATTGATCCGGACAAATGCGCCGGATGCAAAGTGTGCATCAGCGTCTGTCCATTCACTGCCATAGAATTTGACGAGGAGAAGAAGATTAGCGTTGTCAATGAAGCTTTGTGTCAGGGTTGCGGCACTTGCGCGGCGGCATGCCCCAGCGGAGTAGCCAAATCACGGCATTTTACCACCGAACAAATTCTTGCTGAAATAGAGGGGGTCCTAAAGGTATGAGCGAGGATTTTGAACCCAAGTTAGTAGGATTTCTGTGCAACTGGTGCACCTATACCGGCGCCGATCTTGCTGGAACCAGCCGTATGAAATATGCCCCAAATCTGCGCGCCATCCGGGTCATGTGCTCGGGGCGCATAGATCCCACCTTCATCGTCAAGGCGCTGGTGGAGGGTGCCGATGGCGTGCTCATCGGTGGGTGTCACTTTGGCGATTGCCACTATCAGGAAGGCAATTACAAAACCATGCGGCGCATTCCCATTCTGCTCAAGCTCTTGAAGCAGTTCGGGATAGAGCCGGAACGGGTGCGCCTGGAGTGGATCAGCGCCTCCGAGGGGCGGAAATATGCAGATGTCATCAACGAGTTCACCGAGACTATTCGCAAACTCGGACCTTTAGGGTTGACCAAACCGAATGTGGAACCTCTGGCGGAGGGGGTGGCTGCCAATGGCTAAGCCTAAACTGGCACTCTATTGGGCTGCATCCTGTGGTGGCTGTGAAATAGCCGTGCTGGAGATAAACGAGAAGATACTGGATGTCGCCAACAACTTTGAGATTGTGTTCTGGCCAGTGGCTATTGATACGAAGTATGCCGATGTGGAGAAGATGGAGGATGGCTCCATAGCTGTCTGCCTCTTTAACGGCGGCATCCGCAATGAGGAGGGCGAACGCATCGCCCGGTTGTTGCGCCGCAAATCGCAGGTAATGGTGGCTTATGGCTCCTGCGCCTGCGAAGGTTGCATCCCCGCCCTCATCAACCTCAACAGCCGTGAAGCCATGTTTGAACGGGCTTATTTGGAGGCGCAATCGGTGGATAATCCCCAAAAGATAGTGCCCCAGACCAAAAATGAAGTCCCGGAAGGCGAGATAGAGATTCCCAAGATGTATCAACAGGTCTACCGCCTGAAGGATATCGTCCCCGTTGACTATTTCATCCCCGGCTGCCCCCCGGTGGCGGATATGACCTGGGCGGCGATCAACGCCGTCATCACCGGTCAACTGCCACCAGTCGGTTCGGTCATTGCTGGCGATAAAACTGTGTGCGAAACCTGCCCCATGAAGCGGGATGTGAAGAAAATCACCAAGATCGTCCGTCCCCACGAGGTTATCCCTGACAAGGAAATATGCCTCTTGGAGCAGGGGATTATCTGCATGGGTCCCGCCACCCGTTCCGGTTGTGGGGCGCTCTGCCCAACCGTCTACATGCCGTGCCGTGGGTGCTATGGTCCCCCTATAGATGTCCTGGATCAGGGGCTAAAGATGATCTCGGCATTGGGCTCAGTTATAGAGACCAATGATCCAGCTGAAATGGAAAGAATAGTTGAACAGATAGAGGATCCTGCCGGCACTTTCTACCGCTTCGGTATGGCTGGGTCACTGCTAAGGAGGGCGAAACATGAGTAGCAAAATCAGCATTGACCCCATTACCCGCCTGGAAGGGCATGGACGCATAGATATCTTCCTAGATGACGCCGGCGATGTAAAGAATGCCTATCTCATCATTCCGGAGCTCAGGGGATTTGAGAAGTTTGCCGAGGGGCGCCCGGTAGAGGAACTCCCCCGCATCACACCACGAATTTGCGGCGTTTGCCCCGAGGCGCATCATTTTGCCTCTGCCAAAGCCTGCGATGCTGTTTACAAGGTGCAGATACCCCCCACAGCCCGCAAGCTGCGGGAGTTGGAATACAGCGCGTTCTTCGCCGGTGACCACGCCACCCACTTCTACATCCTGGGCGGTCCCGATTTCGTCATGGGACCCGATGCCGATCCGGCAGTGCGCAACATCCTGGGCGTCATCGGCAAGGTGGGGCTGGAAATAGCCAGCAAGGTGATTCAGCAACGCGCCAACGCCCACAAGGTCATCAAGACACTGGGCGGCAGACCCACTCACAGCGTGAACCTGCTCCCCGGCGGCATGTCCAAATCCATCAATGAGGAGGAGTGCAAGGAATTTGAGGAGATGGCAAAATTCGCCGTGGAGTTCGGCAAATTCAGCCTGCAGCTCTTTCGCGATGTAGTGCTTGCCAACAAAGCCTATGTGGATGTGATCCTAAGCGAGCCATACAAGCTGGATTCCTATTACATGGGCTTGGTGGATGAGAACAACAAGGTGAATTTCTATGATGGCAAGGTGCGTGTAGTCGGTCCCGATGGCAAGGAATTCGCCAAGTATGCCCCGGCAGATTATCTGGAGCATATTGCCGAGCATGTGGAGCCCTATACCTACCTCAAATACCCCTACCTGAAAAAGATTGGCTGGAAGGGGCTTACCGACGGTCCCCAAAGCGGAATGTATCAGGCTACGCCGCTGAGCCGGCTCAATGCCTCCGACGGCATGGCGACACCGCTGGCGCAGGAAGCTTATGAGGAGTTCTATGCCACCCTGGGCGGCAAGCCGGTCAAAGCCACATTGGCGGCGCACTGGGCACGCCTGATAGAGATGCTCTATGCCGGCGAACGCTGGCTGGAGCTCGCCACCGACCCGGAAATCACCAACCCCAATGTGCGCACCATCCCCACCGCGGTTCCCAGCGAGGGTGTGGGCATAGTGGAAGCACCACGCGGTACCCTCACACACCATTACATCACCGATGAGCGGGGCATAGTCAAAAAAGCCAATCTCATTGTGGGCACCACCAATAACTACGCTGCCATCAGCGCAGTGGTGAGGAATGTCGCCAAGGCGCTGATCAAGGGCGGAAAGGCGGATAATGCCACACTGAATATGGTGGAGATGGGCTTTAGGAGTTATGACCCCTGCTTTGGTTGCGCCACCCATGCTCTGGGTCGCACCCCGCTGGAGATCCGCATCATGGGTCCCGATGGGGAATTGCTGCAGAGACTTACGCAGAACCTGTAGTTCGGTCAAATAGAACGAAAGCAAGGTCACCTGACCTTGCTTTTTCATTTCATCTGTTACTCCCATGCTCGCTCTTTGCTATAATTAGCGTCTACATTTGCATTAAGGAGCCATCATGCGACTATTGCTAATCCTAACCGTTGCCCTCTGTTCCATCGTGTGTGCACTTGATACTAACCAACTGGTTGACATGGTGCGAAACAAACTCGGCGGTGTGGGGGCGCTCAAGTCAATAAATGCGCTGGAGTTAAAAGGCACGGTTGCCGTGGGCAAGCTCTCCGGCTCCGATGACATGACTTGGTCAGCTACAGGCTACTTTGCAGCCGATGTGGATTTGGGCACCGTTAAGATGAAGATGGGCATTGATAAAAACGGTGCCTGGATGATGGATATGAACGGTGGCGTGACAGATGTTGGCGGCGATCAGACGGCAGATCTGCAGATTATGCAGCTGACCACCGGTTGGTTCTGCTTTCGCCCTGATTCCGGCACCAAATGGGAATACCTCGGCGATACATCCGATGGCGACCACCGCCTGCAGATGACCCTGCCGGTTGGTTCCGGTTTGCCCGCAGAACTGATTATAGACGCCAAAACCAAGCTTCCCAAACAGTTAATTGTCAAGCGTGGGACGGAAAATACCATCACTGCCTACAGCGACTATCGCAAGGTAGCCGGAGTCATGCTCCCCTTCCACACTGAAGAGACCGGAGCGGGAAACCTCACTATCAGCGACGAAGCAGAAATAAAACTCCTGACGAACATAGATGAAAATATGTTCACCAGACCTCAGTCCCGTGAGTTTTACATCATGGAGGGTGATAAAGCAGTTTGGAATGTCACCGCATTCAGCAAATATCTTTTTATTGAAGGCAAAGTGAACGGTGACGGACCTTATGTGTTCTTCGTGGATACCGGTGCTTCCAACTCGGTCGTGGATAGCGCCCTGGCGGATAAGCTGGGCATTAAGAAGATTGGCGGAATGTCTGGGCAGGCGGTGGGCGGTAATGTAGAGGTGGATTTTGCCACTATAGACAAGCTGGAACTGCCCGGAATCACCCTTACGGGTCAGGTGGTGGCTCTTATCCCATTAAAGGAAGCTGTGGGCAAATACATGCCCCAACTGAATATCGGCGGCATCATTGGCTACGATGTGCTGAGCCGGTTTGTGATCCAGATGGACTATGCTAATTCCACTCTCACCTTGCATCGTCCCAAAGCTTTTGCACCGCTGGCGGACATGAAGTTCATTCCCATGGAAACTTCGGACGGTATTATCTCAATAAAAGGTGTTGTGGAAGGAAGAGACCTGAATATGATGATTGATACCGGCAGCTCTTCAAATATCCACTTTACCACTGCATGTGTAAAACGCGAAAAGTATCTGGAGGATCGCAAGACAGCAATGAGCTGGTGGGGAGGGGCTGCCGGCTTGGAGGAAGGCAGGGTGGGCAGGATAAAAAGCCTGGAAATAGCTGGATTCACGATGGAAAACTTGGTGGCGGAGTTTGCGCAGGCGGAGACCGGGGCTTTGGGTGCCACCGGCTACGATGCCAATCTGGGTGCCGGCGTCCTCTCCCGCTTTGATGTGGTATTTGACTATCCCGCGCACAGGCTGGGGTTAATGCCCAACGCCAGATTCGCTGAGCAGGAGGAACCCGATAGGATGGGCATTTTGGTCTTGCCACAAAAAGGCTCCATAAAAATAGTAAAGATGGATCCTGAAGGCTCTGCCGCCAAAGCCGGTATACTGGTCGGGGATGAAATCATAAAGGTTGACCAAAGCACCATTACCGAGCGGAGCTTCATGGATTTGCGCAATATGTTTCGCAAACCCGCAGGTACCTTCCTGCAACTGACAGTGAAGAGAAATCAAAAGGAAATCATGATTCCGGTAACATTAATAGACAGGTTCTGACAAATCTGAACATGCTTTGGGCTTATGTCTTGAATTGTGGTTTGTCCTCTGCTATAATCGCTGCTCTTTGGGGCTGTAGTTCAATTCGGTTAGAGCACTGGCCTGTCACGCCAGAAGTTGCGGGTTCGAGCCCCGTCGGCCCCGAATTAGATGCCGGCGATGTTTTGTCGGCACATTAAATATCACCACTTGGTGATTAAACATAAAAACTTTGAGTTTTTATCGGAGGTTCAAGTGCGCAAACTATTCCTTATCTTCCTTCTTCTCTTAACCTCGCTTTCCATTTTTGGATGCAACCGTTATGAAGCCGATAAATATGTAGCTACCATAGACAAAGTTCCCATTACCGAGCAGGATTTTGTCAACGAATATCTTCGCCACATCAAAGTGACTGATATTCAGCACCGGGCAAAGATGGAGACCGAGGAGGACGCCAGGCAGTTCTTAAATAACCTGATAGCAGCCCGCGTTATAGCGATGGAAGCCGAGTCGGAAGGCTATTTAAACCGTGCCGATATTATCGAAGCTTTGGATAATCTCATCACTGAAAAGATGTTAAATCTTCTTGAAGAGTATTACACAAAGGATTTGAAAGTCACAGAAGACCAGATCAAGCAGGCGTATGAAAACATGAAGGTGGATGTAAGGGTCCGCCTGGTTGCCCTGGACGATGAAAATATCGCCCGAAAAGTGATGGAGGAAGCAAGGCAACCCGATGCCGATTTTGCCGCTCTGGCTAGAAGATATTCCACCGACCTTTTAAGCAAGGATAAAGGCGGGGAATTACCGATCTTACGCTATTACCCCACCGAACCCTGGTTAAGCATTTATGCAGCAAAACCCGGCGATATCATTGGTCCGCTGACCATCCCGGGTGAAACGGATAAATGGGGTATTTTCAAGGTTGAGGAGAGGATAGTTGTCCAGCCAACCGACCGTCCTCCTTACTGGGTGTATCTCTTCCAGCGGGATGCATGGCGCAAAATGGGCGGTGAAATATCCACCCGCGAACCGATCCCACCATATGAGAAAGTTAAATCCAACATAGAGCAACAAATATTGGCAGTTCAAAAAGCCGAGACCTTTGAGAAGCAAAAACGGCAGTTGATGAGCAAATATCCTCTGCAACGCAACCAGGATGTGCTTGATATTGTTTATAAGGGGGATCCTTCTGAATGGCGCAAGCCGGAGAATAGGAACAAAGTTGTGGCGACTGTTGCTGGTCGACCGATATATTACAAAACCTGGTTTGAAGGTGCAATTCTGGCTGGTGATCTGGTCAGGATGCGCAAGGAAAATCCGGAACGGTTTACGACCATGATGGAAAACCGTTTGCGCACCTTCTGGAAGAACGAAGCTGCTGTAGCTGAAGCTTTTGCTCTTGGGTTTGATAAAAGGGATGATGTCGCAACTGAGCTGGCACATCAAAAGATACGCCTGTTGGGAGAAACCTATCTTGATGAAAAGCTGGCGACGCTACTTAAGCACCCAGCGCAAGAACAAATAGCGGATTATTTCAACAAAAACCGTGACAAGGATCCCGACTTAAAAACTCCGGAGCAGATAACCGGTTACATGATAAAAGCATCCGATCGTGCCGCTGCCGATCAGTTAAGGTCGGATGCGGTTGCCGGTGCTAAACTGGAGGATATCGCCGGGCATGTTCCCGGTTCGGGGCAGGCAATCACCATCGCCAGTAACGATGAAACTGTCCATGATCTCTACACAGCCATGAAAAATGCCGGTGTCGGTAATCTGAGCGAAGTGGTGCAGGTAGAGCGCAACTACTTTTTCGCCCGAACTGACAGGATAATTCTACCAGAGCCCATGCCCTTGCAAGGGGAAGCTGATGGTTATTTATTTGAGCTCGCAGATAACTCATCTGCTGCCGTAGTAAGGGATAAGCTCGCAGGTGGAACGAAACCTAATACCGTTTTTGCCGGTGAAAAAAAGCAGGGGATTAACATCAACATGATAAAACAGAAGTTCGTTGAAGGTGATCCCCAATACAATGATGCCTACAACAAACTTGCTGCCACCACTGTTGGAAAACCAACAGAGGTGTGGGCAAAAGATGGTAAGTATTATGTAGCCATCACTTTACAACTCGTTAGTAATGGCGCATGGGGCATTATTGACCAGAAACTATTCTCGCAGTATTGTGCAACCGATGACGCTGATAAAATTGTCCGCGATGAGATTGATCGCCTGAAGGGCAAGCACGATATAGAAACCAAAGAATATGAAGCAAATCTCCGCCAGGCATTCAAACACCTCTCCTCACCCGAAGTCTTGGCAGCTTCAAACATGGAACCGACGGCAGAATGAGCGATAAAGTGTTTAAGCGGAACAATAGGTCGTGGGTAACAGCGGTCATTGTCTTGATAATCGCTGCCTCTCTGCTGCTGGCTTGTGGGAAGAAGGCTGAAGGTCCGAAAGTTATTGCCATTGTTGGCAGCTTTGAAATCACGGATGAGCGGGTTCGCCAGGAAGTAACCAAGCTGCCCGGCACGCCCGACGATTACCATGCTGCCGCAGTCGCCGCGCTAAACCGCTTGATGGATGAGGCGCTACTTCTATCCGAAGCTCAGAAACGAAACCTAACAGTCGCTGATGACGAAGTCGAGAAGCGTTTGGGTGCCCTGGTTGATGATTACCCGCCCGGTGCTTTTGAAGACTATTTAGCCAACCATAACCTGACCGAAAAGGATGTGCGGGATCAAATCAAGCGAAGTATGTTGGCAGCCGCTGCCCTGGAAGCGATGCTTAACGAAAAGGGCGAGATTAGCGATGACGAGATTAAGGATTATTACAAGAATAATACCGCCGAATTCGCCAAAGGGGATTCAGTAGTATTGCGCCGGGTGACTGTAGCATCGGCAGACGAGGTTGAGCTGGTCAAGCAAAAACTATCCTTTGGCGAGGATTTTGCCGCGGTTGCACGCGCCAATTCACTTGATGCCAATGCAGCTCAGGGTGGGGAAATGGGCGAAGTGGAGCTTGCCAAACTGCCGGAATCCGATCGTGCTGCCATCGCTAACCTTAACCCCGGCGGCGTTTCCGACCCGGTATCGCGGGCAAATGGACAGTATGTCTTCTATCTTTTGGAAGAAAAGAGACCCGCAAGAACCCTTACTTTTGAGGAAGCAACTTCAATTATCCGCAATAAACTTGCTTTGCAAAAAAGCCAGCTTGCATATCCTGATATTATTGGGCAATTAAAAAGCGAATATAAAGTTCAAATAGACGAACAGAATATTCCACAAAATCCCAAAAGCAATGAAGATTAAGTCATTTGCAGTACTAATTACATCAATTGCAGCAATATCAGCTTCTGCTGTTACATTGGATGGCATGGCTGCTGCCGTTGATGAAGAGATCATCCTGGAATCCGATGTCTCGGAAGAGATGATCAACATGGCGCGCGATATGAATCAACCTTTGCCCAGCGACCCCAAGCAATTGCAAGCCCTGCACGATCAAACTTTGCAGATGCTGATTGATAGAAAAGTCATGCTGGTCAAAGCCGACGAGGAGAAGATCGTAATCTCCGATGAAGATGTGAACGCCGAGTTGGTGGATATGATGGTCAAAATGGAGCAGCAGTATGGCGGCAAGGAGGAGATGGAGAAGTATCTGGCTTCACAGGGGGCTACCTACAAAGCCATAGAAAACAATATTCGGCGCAGGTTAAAAGAAAAGGAAAAGATTCAGGCGCTTCTAAACAAGACCATTGGCGCAAAGATACGCATAACAGAAGATCAAATACACGAGTTCTATGATAAAAATCGGGATCAATTGGAAATGCCGGAGATGATTAGTCTTTCTGAGGTCGTGATAGACAAAAAGCCATCTACACCCACCGAGCAGGCAGTTCTTGCCAATATACAGAATATCGCCCAGATGGCTGAACGCGGCAGCAGCTTTGAGGATCTTGTGCGCCGCTTCAGCGAAGCTGATGATGCACAAACTGGCGGTGTTGTTGAACTCACCAAAGGCAATGTGGGCGATGCGGATTTTGAAAAAGCCGTGTTCGCGTTAAAAAATGCAGAAATTAGTGGTCCTTTGCGCACCCCCAGTGGTTATGAACTGGTCAAAATGCTGGATTTGAAGAATGACACAGCCAAAATACGACATATATTGCTCCTGGTAAAGCCCTCGGCAGCCGATGTAGCGGCAGTGAGGGTAAAAGCACAGCAAGCTTACGATCGCATTAAAGCGGGCGAGGATTTCGCCAAAGTGGCAGCAGAACTATCTGATGATCCTGATGCCAAAGTGACCGGCGGCAAGGTAGAGGAGATAGAACTGGCAAAGCTGGAGCAGGCACTGCCCGCCATGGGCACCGCGCTCAAGAACATGGCGGTGGGCGACCTTTCGCAGGTGATTGACGACCCCAAGGCATTCTTCGTCATCCGCCTGGATAGAAGAGCCCAGGGCAGGGAGCTGACGCTGGACGAAGCCAGGAGCTATATACAGAATTACCTAAGAAACATGGAAATAGAAAAAGAGAGCAAGGTCTGGATTGCACAGCTTAGAGCGCGATATTACATTCGCGTTTTCTAATCCACACCGGCTTTATTAGGTTTGCAGGTTTATGATACATCAGGAAATTATTGCAGTCTATTTAGAAGGAGATGTGGAGTGGTTAAGCAGAACGAACGCAAGGCTGTGCTTGCGATTACCATGGGTGATGCCGCCGGCATCGGTCCCGAGATTATCCTTAAAACTCTGGCGCAACCCGATCTCTATGCAGATTCACGGATTCTGGTTTTAGGCGATCTGCGTGTATTCAGGGGATATGCTTCCTCTATCTCCGAAAAAGTCCCCGAACTAATCTCGTTGAAATCGCCGATGGAAGTCATGGAACTCCCCATCGGTGCGGTGGGAGTATATAATCCCTCTAAGGAGCGTTTGGACTATACACCGGGGCAGCCCAATGCAGCCACCGGCAAGGCATCACTGCTTTACCTGGATCAGGCTGCCCAGCTTGCCATGACCAGTCGGGTTTCTGCCATCGTCACTGCGCCTATCAGCAAGCGTGCATTACAGGCGGCGGGCTACCTTTATACCGGTCACACTGATTACCTCGCCGAGGTGACCAATGCACATAAAGTCTATATGGCGATTCATTCCAAAAAGCTGACCGTGGTTTCGGTAACCGGACACACCAGCCTACGCCGGGTTCATTCGCAGATAAAGCAAGCCAAAATCATCCGTGCCATCACCTTGCTGGACCAGTTTCTGTCGGCTTTGCGCAATAAAAAACACCCGGCAATTGCCGTAACCGGGCTTAACCCTCATGCCGGCGAGGGCGGTATTCTGGGCAGGGAGGAGCTATTTGAGATAGTACCCGCAGTGCAAGCCATGCAGGGCATGAATTATTCCATCGTTGGACCGCTGGCTGCCGATGTGGCATTCATGCAGGCTTACGATGGATTGTTTGATGCGGTCATTGCCATGTATCACGACCAGGCGATTATCCCCATCAAGCTTATCGCACGCTTTGATGCCTGTCAGCTAAGCCTGGGACTTCCCATCATCCGCACCTCGGTCAACCATGGCACCGCCGAGGACATTGCCGGCAAGGGCAAAGCCAATCCCAACTCACTCGCCGAGGCTGTTCGCCTGGCTTTAAAACTCATCAATATTCGGAACAAAGGTCATCAGTTCTAAGGTTCATTCAGCAATCGCCATTCATCAATATGGAAAGAAACTGCCACGCCTTGAATCCACAGCGGTGGAATGATACTATCTGCGCAAATTGCCAGCATAGCTCAGTCGGTAGAGCAGCTCACTCGTAATGAGCAGGTCGTCGGTCCGATTCCGACTGCTGGCTAATCAAATAGTATGCAGCCAAAAGATGATATTGTCAGGAAGTTCATTGGCAGTCCGCTGAGGGTCAGGACGGATGCGGGCGGGGCGCCAAAGGATTTTTTTTGGGAGGGTTCATGGCGGCAGGTTGAACCCATCCTGTGCTGGCAGGACTATGGCTTTGCTGCAGGAACGCACATGCATAACTGGAGAACACGCCGGCACAGAACCTGCTATCATGTTAAGGACATGGAATGTCGCGTATGGGAGATATATCTGGACCGATGGGAGAGCAGACGGGAATGGTTCATGCTGGCGGAAGTGTTAACCAACAGTGAAGGGTAAAGAAAATGAAGAGATATATATTTCTATTGATAATGCTGATGATTGTGGCAGACGCAAGCGCGGGCGTGCTTTTTTCCGGAGGATATTTCAAACCCACCGGCAATTGGGCACGTGACCGCTACAATGGTGGAATATCGCTGGGATTAAGCGGAGAATGGCCGTTGGATCCGCATTTCGCGCTGGTGGTGCCTCAATTCAATTACAGCGAACTGGGCATGGATCATTTATTGCCCGACTTTATGATGGAAAACTACGATATTGATATTTCACCCTATGGCAAGATGGCATCTACGATGTGGTATGCTGGCGGCGGAGTGAAGGGCATCCTTTTCCCTGAAGCATATGTGACCCCCACGCTGGGGGTTGGCTATGCATATTTCAGTCGGGGAGTCACCTTAAACGGTAAAGCCCTGCCCTTTATCCCCGGGATTCCGCAGATACCCACAAGCGCGCGGGCAGATGGGGGAGGGTTCCTGTTGACCTACGGCATCAAATTTGCCAATCCGGTTAATCTCTCCTTTGAGCTTGAGTTCCGCAATTTCTGGGCGAAAGGTGTGGGTAATTCTGAAATAGACCAATTCCTGGAAATACCGGAACAGAACGCCAAAGGTTTGATAATGTTGGGCAGCATAGAGTTTTTCTAGTTGATATCAACACAGAAAACGATGAGAGGGCATTATTCCCCTCATTTTTTTAGTTGTAAAGAGAATTTGCGGAACTTTTACTTATGCATGACAGTTTTTGTATTTGGAAATAGAGGTGGTTTTAAATGCGATGGCTGCTGTGTTTCGTGCTTCTGATTGTCTGTGTGGTTCCTTCCATGGCTGGTCTGTTGCTCTCTTACGGGGGAATGTATCCGAGCGGTTCCTGGGCTACCGGAAGATATCAGAATGGAGTTTCGTATGGTTTGAGTGGTGAATGGCCTGTTGATTCGCATGTAATGATAGTTCTGCCCATGCTTTCCTATTCTGATTTGGGTGTTGATAGCATGTTGCCGTCATTCATCCTCAGAAACTATGGGGCGGATTTATCGGATGTTGGTGAAATCAGGTCCAACCTTTGGTATGCAGGTGGTGGTTTGAAGGGAGTTATCTTCCCCAAGGCGATTATCACTCCAACTATTGGTGTCGGATATGCTTATTTTAATCGTGGTGTTACGATTAAAGGACTTCCATTGCCGGCAATGCCACATTTGCCGGGTATTCCTACCAATATTAATGCCGGTGGCGGAGGTTTTCTCCTCACTTATGGTATCAAGCTAATCAACTCGTTCAACCTTTCGCTGGATTTGGAGTGTAGAAATTACTGGGCGAAGAAGGTGGGAAGCTCTGAGATAGAGAAGTTTCTGGGCATGCCAGACAGGGGCGCTACCGGTTTGCACCTGATGGGTAGCTTGGAATTGATGTAATTGCAGATAAAAGAATGGGAGGGTGCTAGGACCCTCCTATTCTTTTCAATAATAGTATGTAAGCCTCGCTGATTTGGAGTCAAATTAAAGCTATTTGGCTATTTGCACACGCCCGCTTTTTAAACAATCAGTGCACACCATCACACGCCGAGTTGCCTTGCCAACCACGATGCATCGCCTTTGCAGGTTGGGCAGCCAGCGTCGCTTGGTCCGGTTATGTGCATGGCTTATGGCGCTTCCTACTACTGCACCCTTCCCGCAGATATCACAAACCCGTGCCATTTTATCTTCCTCCTTCATGTAATCTACTTTTAACAGGTTCTGCCGCCACCGATAAACCCAGCAGTGACATCAATAATAGATAATATTGAGGGTCCTTTATCAAATCGCCAAAGAACCCCCCCACTATCCAGGTGACCGAGCAGCCAAAGGCACCCAACGCTATCATGCGTGGAACCCGCTTTTCTGATTGTAAAAACCTTCTAAATGACCAGAATATGATGCTAATGGCAAACCAAAGATGCACTATTATACCCAAAATCCCCGATTCCACCAATATAGTGATGTAATCGGATTGATAACCGTTCATGGTGGCGATAGTGGCATCGGGACCCCTGCCCAATGCCCAGCGAAGAATTGCCTGTGGCGCTTCGGACCAGCTGGCGGGGAAGGCTGCCTGACCAAGGAAATGGGAAAAGCCTATGCGCCAATATTGGAAGCGCTGACTGTCAAAATCCGGGCTTAGGGGGTCAAAGCGCCCGCCAATGCCAAGATTCCCGCTAGCATAAACAGCAACTAAAGCAGCCAGGATAAAGGTTATCGCCACCCAGATCACCCGCCGGCGATAAACCAACGCAATCAGCAGGAATGCTGTAAGAGTGGCGAACCATGGTCCTCGTGACCAGGTGAGCAAGAGCCCTAGCATGTATACAGCCAGGCATATAAATAGAACAATCCGCCAGCGCAAATCCTTGGTATAAAAAGCTGCCGCCAGACCCATGGAGATAAGCAAAGTCTCCAACATAGCCAGGGTGTAGTAGCCACCGGAGGTGCTGCGAATGCGCACTTGTTTGCCTTCCAGAACTCCGGCAATCCCAGGCAACGCGGAAATAACCGTAAGAAGCACTCCTATGCCAAGCAATATCCACATCAGCCACGATAACTGCTTCTCGGTAAAAGCCATTTGCGAGATGATAAAAAATGGGATTATGAAAATGATCTTGTGGGCTGAATCTTCAATGGTAGGGGCAACCGGGCTAAGTATCAAAGAAAGTAATCGGATAATCAAAACAGCCAGTGCCGGAAGAAGCAGCGGATCTTTAACGATCTTATTACCACCACCAGCGATATTGGTAAATGACCAGATTACGACCAGGAATGCAAGCAACATATTGGCAAGAGCGATGGAGAAAATGGTGGATGCGCACATCGCCGCAGCCAGCCAGGGCAGGGCGCGGTTAATGTATCCCAGCCAGGTGTTGCCTCCGGTGACTCCTGTCGTTCCAATAGCCATATCAATTTTTGCATCCATATAATTCGTTTGGTTTTGATAAGCGGGTATTCTATCTTAAATGCTGGTTAAAATCAAAATAATAATGAACTTGGGTAAAAAATATTTTGTGAGCTCTTGACTTTTATAAACATTTTTCATAGCATACATTGCTCTAAATTCGGCTTTGGGAAAGGGAAGTTGTTGATAGGTATTTTCAAAAAATTCGGTAAATTCCTGCGCAAGACCAGCAGGCGACACCTCACACTGATTATAGCCAGTGAGGACATTTCCCACCCGCGCACTTTGCGTATAAGCTTTTTAGCCGGTTATATCTTTATTGGCTTCCTGGGTCTGATGTTATTAATCGCAGGCTTCTTTTATGTCCGATACCAGCAGGAACTTAACAGTAATGCCGAATTCCGTGAACTCGTATCCTATAAAGATGCGTGCAAAGCCCAATTGGATTCAATGGCAAATGAAACCGATTCTATTGCGTTGGATTTAAACGAGCATATAGACTACGATGGCAATCTAAGGAACATATACGACCTGGCGCCAATCTCTTCGGATGAGCGGGAAGTGGGCGTAGGCGGTCCATTGGAAAGCTACGCCAGCCAGTTTGAAGGTCCTCCTGATCCGCGTTTGGAGCGCTTGGATAAATTGGGGCGCCAACTCATGCTGCAGGATTCCAGCTACACCAAGGTATCCAAAGTCGCCGAAATGCAGCGCTACATCTGGCAGCATACCCCTTCCATCAAACCCACCTTCGGGCATGTGGTATCGGGATTCAGTTATCGTCGTGATCCCATCTTTGGCGGGGTGCAATTCCACCGTGGACTGGATATCGTGTCATCTACAGGTGCCGGGACGCCGATTTTCGCCCCAGCCGACGGGATTGTTAAAGACGCAGGAATAAAAACCGGCTATGGATTTACATTGTTCATTGATCACGGTTATGGTTTTGAAACCCGCTACGGGCATTGCAGCGCGCTCAATGTAACTACCGGGCAGCAGGTCAAGCGCGGCGACATCATCGCATTCGTAGGGAGCACCGGCTGGTCCACCGGACCGCACCTCCACTATGAAGTGTTGATCAATGGGACGCATGTCAACCCCGCCCGCTACATCCTGCCGGACTATGTAGAGGATTAATAGTTTATTTGATGATAGAGAAGGGGCGATCCGACGGATTGCCCCTGCATATTTACTTTTTTATATTTGGTTTTGAGGCTACAACTTCTCGCTCACGCTCTTCATTTGTAGGAACAGCCCCAAGTAATCCCGCCCCCCGGCTTTGCTATCCGTCCCACTCATATTGAATCCACCGAATGGATGCACTCCTACCAACGCTCCGGTGCACTTCCGATTCAGGTAAAGGTTCCCCACATGGAACTCCTGGCGGGCACGCTCCAGCACCGCACGATCGCGGGTGTAGAAGGAGCCGGTAAGTCCGTACTGCGTGTTATTGCCCAGTTCAAACAGCTGATCCAAGTCCCGCGCTTTCAGACACGCCAGCACCGGTCCGAAGATCTCCTCCTGCGAAATGCGGGCTTTGCCATCAATATCGGCGAACACTGTCGGCTGAATGTAGTAGCCGGGACCCTCAGCCTTGGCGCCACCTGCCAATAATCGTCCCTCTTTTTTCCCGATCTCAATATAGTCCAGAATCTTGCGTTCCGCCTTCTCATCTATCACCGGTCCCACCTGCGATTCAAACTTGCGCTGGTCGCCCACACGCAGCGCTTTGGCGCCGGCGGCAACCTTCTCCACCACATAGTCATAGACATCCTGATGGATAATCGCACGGCTGCAGGCGGAGCACTTTTGCCCCTGGAATCCGTAGGCTGCGGCTACTATTGCGGCAGCAGCTTCGTCCAGGTTGGCGTCCTTGTGCACCAGGATGGAATCCTTGCCGCCCATTTCCAGTATCGTCCGCTTGATCCAGATCTGCCCCGGGCTTAGCTTAGCCGCCAGCTCGTTGATGCGCAACCCGACTTCCATGCTGCCGGTGAAGGCGATGTAGCGCGTCTTGGGATGCGTAACCAGATAGTCGCCGATGGCGCTGCCGGGACCGGGCAGGAAGTTCACCACGCCGGCAGGCAGCCCGGCTTCAATAGCGATCTCCATGAACATCTTGCAAATGCCGGGAGCGGTGGTCGCCGGCTTGAGCACCACCGTATTGCCGGTGACGATTGACGCCATGGTCATGCCCGCCATAATGGCGAGGGGGAAGTTCCAGGGCGGGATGACAATGCCCACGCCCAGCGGGATGTAATGCACTTCATTATCCTCGCCGGGGTAGGGGGTGCAGACCTGCGGACCGCCCCAACGCAGCGCCTCGCGGGCATAGAACTCGGCGAAGTCTATGGCTTCGGCGGCATCGGCATAGGCTTCCACCCAGGTCTTGCCCTCCTCCAGGATCATCATGGCGCTAAGGTCGTAGATCTTGCGGCGCATGATGGCGGCAATTTTAAAGAGCAGCCGTGCCCGTTCCTCAAAGCCGAAGCGTGACCAGGCAGGAAATGCCGCCAGCGCTGCCTGCATGGCTTTCTCCGCGGTCTCGGTGGTTGATTTGCCAAACAACCCCACCACCTGGTCCGTCTGCCCGGGATTGATGGAGGGGAAGGTCTCGGCGGTCTTGACCTCCTCGCCGCCTATAATGGGATAGTGCGTGCGCCCGAGATAACCTTCCATCCTGGCGATGGCGTCGGTCATCGCTTTGCACTCGGCTTCGGTGCCAAAAGTCACGATGGGCTCATTGCGGAATTCCGTGGTCATTTCTGCCTCTCTTATTCAAGTGAAGTTAGTTGCCAAGTCGGGAATTTTAACATGAAGAGCATTGGCGACTCAACTTGTGTGGAATTTATGGGTCTTTTAGCTATAATGAGTGTTTTAGAATGGAGTGAAATGAAAAGAATCCTGATGATAAGTGTAATCCTGATTGCAGGTGCAGGGCTTGCAGCCAACGATCTTTCCGACCCGCACTTTGCGCTTGCCACCTTTCTAGCAGCGGTGCATGACATGAGCGCCGAGCGCATCTGGGCGTGCCTCAGCCCCGACTACCAGCGGGAATTGGAGGGCAACTTCGCCAACATGAAGGAAAACGGCGACTTGGATTATTTCGCTGATACCTTCAAGGTTCCGGAACTGCTGAGTTGCACCGGCACTTATCAAATGCTCTCTCTCGCCCTGAATCGTCTTCCCACCGCCAATCCTGCGCTCTATCAACAGACGCGGCAGACCTTTGATCTGAGCGCCATCTACGGCATCACCAGCCGCGCAACTTACGAGGACAAGGGCTACAACACTCGCGTGCTGCTGCCTGACGGCTTGGGCACTCTGAGCATGGTCTTTGACGGCAAGCAGTGGAAAATGAACGATGTCAGCGGGTTTTATATCTTCCAATACTACTACTGAGGTAACATGAAGAAACTAAGCATCATAACACTGCTGTTAGCGTTTGCCATAACCGCCGGGGCAGCCATCATGCCACCCAATCTGTCCACACCGGCTGGGACGACCGAAACCTTCCTGCAGGCGCTACGCGAGATGGATGGGGAAGGCATCTGGCAGGTGCTTAACAACAAACTGAAGGACGAATTCACGAAGGAATTCAACGAGCTGAAGAAGAGCAAGGAGATCAAGGAATTTGCCGAGGAGTTTAATGCACCCTATTTGGTGGAGTGCCGTGACGCGCACCAGTTTATGGTCAACCTGTTCCAAGCCGCCCGCCAGGCTTATCCCGACAAGTGCGCTGAGCTCGGTCAGAAGCTAAGCGATGAAAACATACGATCACTGCTGGATTCCGGCAAACTGGAGTGGAAGGGGAACAAAGCTTATCTGGAGATAGAGGAGCTTGGGAGCGTTGAATTGATCAAGGAAGGACCCAATTGGAAGATCGCCGAGCTAGACGGCTTTGATATCTTTGAGTTTTAGGCACTAGACACTTTTAGCAATTGTTGTAGAATACGGCTGAATTAAAGGCTTTGACCCCTCTGCCTATAGAAAGAGGGGCAAACCGGCATTTGGGAAAAAGGACTGCATGAGCTTTCTTAACGATCTGTTTAATCGCTTCCGCACCAGCGAACCCGCCCAGTCGCTGTGGTCGCAATTAGCGTCTGCTTCCGCCAGCGCTGCCGGCTGCCACGATGCGTTTGCCCGCCTCACCGCCGCAGCATCGGCACAGGCACTGGGGCTGCCCCTGCTCTACATCGTGCCCGATCCCGAATCCGCCGCCACCGCCGCCTCCGATCTCTCCTTCCTATTGGATAGCGATGTGGCGCTCCTCCCCGAGCTTCCGCCACCTTATCTGGGTCTATCGCCGCACCCCGCCATCGCCGCCGACCATTCGCTCAGTCTCTATACCGCAGGGGCGGGCAAACATCTGGTTGCCACGGTTCGCTCCCTCGTCAGTCTGCTCCCCCCGGCATCGCAGTTCCTGCGCCGGCTCATCACTATCAAGGGGGGAGATGAGCATGATCCAACAGTTCTGCTGGGGCAACTGGTAGCGCTGGGTTACAAACGGGGCACCCGGGTGGAAGTCCCCGGCGAGGTTGCACGCCGCGGCGGCATCGTGGACATCTACCCCAACGGCGAACTCCTGCCCGTGCGCCTGGAGTTTGATGGCGACACGGTGGCTCCCATGCGCCAGTTTGACCCCGTCACCCAGCTTAGCAGCCGGGAAGTCGCCGAGGTCAGAGTCATGCCCATGCTAATGTTCCTGCTCACGGAAGGGGCGGTGGAGCACTTTCGCCGCGTGCTGACAGCCCGGCACCATCCCGAGTTGGAATCTGTTGCATCCCACCTCGGTGAGGGGCTCTTGCACGATGGGGATGAGGTGTGGCTGCCCTGGCTCCACAGTTCACTATCCACCATCGTTGACTATTACCCAAGCAAGCCATTGATAGTAATGGAAGAGCCGGAGTTATGCCAAGCCTCCTTGGATGAAATGTGGACGAAAGCGGAGGACGACCATCAGAAAGCGCTTGCAGAAAGGCAGGTTTACCCCAAGCCGGAGGAGCTATTCGCCGACGAGGAGAAGCTGCTCGCCGGGGAACGAACCCTCACGCTACATCATACCCAGCAAGAAGGTATCGTCAACTTTTCCGTGCAGCCCGAGGATATCCTGCACGGCAACCCCGACCTCCTGCGCAAGGAATTGCATCGGCTCTATGGCGAGGGTTATTCCATCGTGCTCCTCTCTGACACCCCCGGCGGTGTGCGGCGCCTGGAGGAGATAGTCGCCACCCGGGCAGATTTGCCGGAGAATGTGCAGGTGGCACGCGGCAGCCTCTCCACCGGTTTCATCGCCCGTGACCTGCATCTTGCTGTGCTCACCGATGCCGCTATCTTCGGACGGGCGCCCCATCGCAGAACCCGCCGCCCCTCCATCCACCCCGATTTCGCCTCCAGCCGGGCGCTCGCCTCCATCAATGATCTCCTTCCCGGCGACTATGTCGTGCATATCCGCCATGGCATCGGTCGCTACGATGGCACCAAACTTATCCCCATAGATAGAGTCCTGCAGGATTTCCTCCAAATTACATACCGCGATGAGACAAAGCTCTATGTGCCGGTGCATGACATCTCGCAGGTGCAAAAATATCTGGGTAGGGATGGCGTAGTGCCCACGCTGGCGCGGCTGGGCGGCACCGAGTGGCAGCACACCACCGAGGCGGTCCGCCGCTCCCTGCAAATCCTGGCAACTGATCTCATCAAGCTCTATGCCGCACGGGCAGCGCTCCCCGGCTTTGCCTTCCCCAAAGACACCGCGTGGATGGAGGAACTTGAGGATTCGTTCCCCTACGAGGAGACGCCGGATCAGGCACAGGCGATAGCGGAGGTCAAGGTGGACATGGAGAAGCCGGAACCCATGGAGCGGCTATTGTGCGGCGATGTGGGCTTCGGCAAGACCGAAGTGGCGATCCGGGCAGCGTTCAAATGCGTGCTGGGCGGCAAGCAGTGCGCAGTGCTCGTTCCCACCACCATCCTCGCCGCGCAGCACTACGAAACCTTTTCCGAACGCCTGGCTCCCTTTCCCGTGAAAGTTGAAATGCTCAGCCGCTTCCGTTCCGCCAAAGAGCAAAAGGAGATCATCAGGCAGATGACTGCCGGCGGGGTGGACATAGTTATCGGCACGCACCGACTGCTTAGCAAGGACATCTTGTTTAAGGACCTGGGGCTCCTGATCGTGGATGAAGAGCACCGCTTTGGTGTGGGGCACAAGGAGAAGATCAAGAAGCTGCGCGAAACAGTGGATGTGCTCACCATGACTGCCACGCCCATCCCCCGCACCCTCAGCTTTGCCATGGGTGGCGCCCGCGACCTCAACCTGATTGAAACCGCTCCAGCGGGACGCCTGCCCATCCTCACCGCGGTGCATGTGTTTGACACGGAACTCATTGACGAAGCCATCACTGAGGAGCTTAAGCGCGATGGGCAGGTATTCTTCGTGCACAACCGGGTGGAAAACATCCACGCGGTGGCACAGTGGCTGGGTGATCGCATGCCGGGCGTCCGCTTCGGGGTGGCTCATGGGCAGATGGAGGAGAAGGAACTGGAGCGGGTGATGGAGGAGTTTCTGCAGGATCACTACGATGTGCTGATCACGACAACCATCATTGAATCGGGGCTGGACATCCCCAACGCCAACACCATGATCATCAACCGGGCGGACAAACTGGGTCTGGCACAGCTCCACCAGTTGCGCGGGCGGGTGGGGCGCAGCGACCGGCAGGCTTACTGCTATCTGATGGTGCCGCCCCTCTCCAGCCTGGTCCCGCAGGCACGCCGCCGGCTGCAAGCTATAGCCGAATCCACCGAGTTGGGCAGCGGATTCCGTCTGGCGCTGCGTGACCTGGAGATACGCGGGGCGGGCAATCTGCTAGGCGCGCAGCAGCACGGTCACATCGCGCAGGTGGGTTATGAACTCTATGTGCAGATGTTGGAGGAGGAGGTGGCGCGCATCCGCAAACAGCCGCTGCCAGAGGTGGCGGAGGTGCACATGGAGATGGGCGTGCCGGCGTATCTGCCCGAGTCCTATGTGCCGGATGAGGGAGACCGCCTGGAGCTATATTCCCGCCTGATGAAGGTGGGCGCCGGCGAGGATATAGACGCGCTGGAAGCCGAGATCCGCGACCGCTTTGGTGCGCCGCCCGAGGAGGCGGAACTGCTGCTGCGGGTAGCACGGGTGCGCCGGACAGCGGCAGGGCTGGGGATATCCTACATCCGCATAGAGGCGGGCATGGTGGCTATGCAGATGACTGCTCGTGCCATGCAAGCCGCGATGAGGATAAAGCCGGCGGCGGAGGTGGGGAGCATCAAGGTCAGGGCGCAGGAGGGTGATAATATAATGATAGAGATGGAGACGGGAGCAAATGAAACAACACGAGGTCTGGCGATGGTGGAAGCGATAATGAGGGAGATGAATAGACAGTAAATCGTTTTTTAATCAAGCCCTAACATTCAATCTAAACCTTCGTAAATATCCTGTTTCCTAATCTTTGTAAGCATTCTTAAAAAATATGAAGGGTGATGTTAAACTAGGTGTTATTGAGCCTGCGGGGAGGAATATGAAACGCATACCCTTCATCCATTCCATTGCCTTCCGTCTGATGATCATCACGATGGCGCTGGTCATCGTCATCCTGGCGGCGTCCACCATCATGACATCCATCCGACAACGCCAGGAGACCGAGAACGAGGTGCGCGACCGCCTCACCTACCTCTCCGACCTCTTCACCCAGGCATTTGAGATCATTGCGCCCCGCCCCGCGGGCAAGGAAACCATAGACTACTGGCTGGATAAGGTCTTCACCGGTTCCCTCAGCACCGGGCGCTATAACATTGACATCGCTTATGTGATCTATGTGTATGGGCGGGGGCAGGTGCTCTATGAATATCCCAACCGCCGTTTCCTGCAGCACGATACTGCGGGCAATGTGCTGATGCCGCATGATTACTATGGTAGGGAGTTGCCCGGCATCAAGTATTGGGAACACCGCATCATGGAGCCGGACGGCGTGACGGTGCGCTACAAGCTGGTGATGGGCTACACCACCCGCTTTGAAAATCAGGAGCTTTATAACACCATCATCTTCCAGAGCATCCTGGCGGTTCTCTTCATATTAATTGGATTTCTGTTTGCCTGGGCAATAGCGCACCGTTGGTCACGCCCCATCATGGAGTTGACCGAGGCGATGGCACGGGTTGAGGACGGTGACTATGGGCATAAGCTGGAAACCAAGCGCCGTGATGAGATCGGGTTAATTACTGAGACATTCAACAAGATGAGCGACGGGCTGAAGGAGCGGGAGTTCATCCGCACCACATTCAAACGCTTTGTCACCAAAACAGTGGCGGAACAAATTCTCAAGCATCCCGAGGAACTTTCGCTCATGGGCAAAAATGCGCATGTCACCATCATGTTTGCCGATATTCGCGGATTTACCCCTATGTCGGAAACTATGGAGCCGGAGGAGGTTGTTGATTTACTTAACAATTACTTTGGGCGGATGGTGGATATTATTTTCCGCTACGAAGGGGCGCTGGACAAATTCCTGGGCGATGGTTTGATGGCGTTTTGGAACGCTCCGTTAGAGCAGGAGGATTCGGCGCTTAAAGCCTGTCAGGCAGCCATAGAGATGCAAAAGGAGATGGTGAAATTCAACCGGGAGCAGGCGGAAGCGGGCAAGCGGACCATAGCCATCGGCATAGGCATCAACACCGGCGAGGTGGTGGCAGGCAGCATAGGCTCGGAGCAGAAGATGGAGTACACGGTGGTGGGCGATAATGTGAACCTTGCCAACCGCATTGTGACCCAATCGGAGAAGGGACAGATATTGATAAGCGAATCAACATTTCTGGCGATAGGGAAGCGGGCGAATGCAACCCCATTAGCACCGATAATGGTCAAGGGCAAGAGCCAGCCCATAAAGGTTTACATCTTGCACGATATTGAACCGGGTTAATGTGTTTTAAACTCTTGCGTAAAAGCGGAGGATGTGATATTAATTTAGAATAGCGGTCAAAGGGATTTGAGGATGGTTGTCCTAACCGCAGGGACACCATGAAATCATTATAAGTAGTAAACCTTAAGCAAGAAAAGGAGTCATTATGAGAACATTCCTCGTAGTATTACTGGTTGCCTTGGCAGCCCTGTTTATTGGGTGCCAGGGGCAGGCGCCGGCTCCGTCTTCGCAGACGACCACACCTGCCGCACCACCTCCGACCACACCGGCAGTTCCTGCTGCAGCAGCTGGTCAGGCACCACCTCCTCCTCCGGTTGTTGTGGCAACAGCTCCGGCTACGCCGCCTCCCGCTGGTGACACCATTGACCTTACGGTAGAGTCTCCCGAAGGCGTCAAGGGTGGAGTGGATGCAAGTGGTTCTTATGTTCCCGCCGATACCACCAATGTTCCCAAGTGGTATCAGTCAATTGCCCACGCTATTGATGTCCTGCTGCCTGCCAAGACAATGGTTGCATGGGATAACAACTATGTGGGTATTGGTCTCAATGTCGCAGCCTATCAGCTGAATCAGTTTGCCTATCCGAACATGGCTGGCAAGTCTGCCGAGATCGTTAAGACAGCTATTGACGACCTGGGCAAGATTCAAACCGACTTGGCGATGGAGAAAGATCTGGATCCCACCGCTCCCAAGGCGGCAGAGTATCGCACTCGCATTGAGAAGGTGCGCAATGCGTTACGCAACCTGATCACTCCCGCACCCACCAAGAAGAAGAAGAAGCTGGGTCCGGTTGCAGGCGAGCTTTACAAGGAGAAGATCAAGGAAGGCGGCGACTTGTATAAGAAGAAGGTCGCCGAGGGCATTAGACAAGCTAAGGGCAAGAAGTAACATTAAAGTTATAAAACACCCTCCAAACGGAGGGTGTTTCTTTGTTTGAGCCGATTTTCTAAATAGGAGCAGATTTTAGCCAATCCTTGCCAATCGAACTTATATCAGATAGAATTACAACGGTGAATACTATGAAAGCAGGAGACGTTTTTGCGGGAAAATATGTCCTTATAGAGCCGCTAGGGCGAGGCGGCATGGGTGTGGTTTGGCATGTCAGACATAAAATATTACAAAATAAACAGTATGCCCTCAAACTCTTACGTAACGATATCCTTCCTGAAGAGGGAGATAATTCTGAAGGAACTAGAAAGGAAATACTAGATAAATTTGAGAGAGAAGCGCAAATCGGTGCAATAATAAATCATCCTGGTATAGTGGTTGTCCGTGATTTTGATTGTTACGAAGGTATTTATTATATAGTGATGGATTATATTGAAGGAAAGGATCTGCGCAAGCTCTGTGACGGTCAACCCTTATCGGAAGATAAGATAATTTATTATACTCTGCAAATCCTTTCTGCTCTGGATGCTGCTCACAAAGCTGGCATCATCCATCGGGATATCAAACCTGCCAATATTCTTATTGACAAGAACGACAGAGCTTTCCTCACTGATTTCGGCATCGCTAAGGCTTTGGATACACTTACTTTGGGCAAGAGCAGCATGATAATGACTCCAGATTACGCCGCGCCGGAACAGATAGATTCCAAGAAATTCGGTAAAGTATGCCCCGCCACCGATCTTTATAGCCTGGGCATAACCATGTATCACATGGCGATAGGCAAGCCCCCTTTCACGGGGACTACTTTGGAGGTTATCCGCAAACAGACAGAAGAGATTCCGTCGCCACCGCAGCGTATCAACACAGCTTTATCCTTCACTTTAAGTTTGTTCATAATGAAGGCGATGGAGAAAACGATTGCTAGTCGTTTCTCTTCTGCCCGGGAATTCTTTCAAGCTCTGCAAGAGTTAGTGAAAAAACCTACGCAAGTACCATTCCCTACAAAACCTGATGCGTTGGAAATTACTCCTTCTGTGCAGGTGACAATCAAAGAGCCTCCATTAGAATATGCTGAGACTACAGTACCCAATTCGACCAAACCTTCCCGTAAAGGCTTTCCCAAATTCGCTATATTTATGATCGGACTAGGGGTCATCCTTGTAACCATTGCCATTATTTGGATACTTAACTCTATTCCACCACCTTCGGCTTCGCCATCACAGACGACCACCCCTACAACGCCACATCCTACTTCTAATGCTGCTCCTGCAGCGGCTGGTCAGGCACCTCCACCACCACCGGTTGTTGTGGCAACAGCTCCGGCTACGCCACCTCCTGCTGGTGACACCATTGACCTTACCGTGGAATCTGCCGAGGGTGTAAAGGGTGGAGTTGGCGCGGATGGTTCTTATGTTCCCGCCGATACCACCAATGTTCCCAAGTGGTATCAGGCAATTGCACAAGGTATTGACATCCTCTTATCCGCCAAGACAATGGTGGCATGGGATAACAACTATGTTGGGATCGGTCTTAACGTTGCAGCCTATCAGTTGAATCAGTTCGCTTATCCGAACATGGCTGGCAAATCTGCCGACATCGTGAAGACAGCCATTGACGACCTGGGCAAGATTCAAACCGACCTGGCGATGGAGAGAGATCTGGATCCCACTGCCCCCAAGGCTGCCGAGTATCGCACCCGCATTGAAAAAGTTCGCAATGCTCTTCGCAACCTGATCGCCCCGGCACCCACTAAGAAGAAGAAGAAGCTGGGCTTTACTGTAGGCGAGCTTTACAAGCAGAAGGTTAAAGAAGGCGGCGATATGTATAAGAAGAAGGTCGTCGAGGGTATCAGACAAGCTAAGGGCAAGAAATAACACCGTAATCGAAAACACCCTCCGTATGGAGGGTGTTTTTTGTTGACTTAATAGTTCTGGAGCGCCAAATCCTCACGGGTTTTGGGTTCGCCCCGCCACAGCGAGAAGATCGCACCCAGCACTGAGATGCCCCCCGCCACCCAAAACGCAAGCCTTAATCCCTCCATTAGCGCCAGGTTGGGGTCAGCACCTGCGCCATGGCTGGCAAGGTAGCTGTCCCGCCCACTTACAGCCAGCATCGTGCTCAAAGCTATGCCCATTGCCATGCCGATGTTGCGGGTGGTTGACAATATCCCATTACCAATACCCAGGCAGGTTCTATCCAAACAACCCATCACCGCGCTAGAGTTGGGTGATTGAAATACCGAAGAACCGATGCCGAATATGCCTAAATAGAGGATCAATTCCCAGGTTGGGCTGCCAAGTCCAAGTGTAGTGGCGAGGAGCATGCTTACAGCTACTATCAACATGCCGGCAAAGCTCAGGAATCGGGTGCCCATCTTGTCGGAAAGCCAACCGGAAAGCGGGGATGCAACCAGGCTGACCATGGGGCTGGCTGCCAGTATCAACCCCGCGTCCTGGGGGGATTTGCCCAAAAGATCAATCAGGTAGAAGGGTAGAAGCAGGACTGCTGTGAACTGTGCGGTAAAGTTGGCGATGGCTGCCAGATTGCCACCCGAAAAGGTGCGGTTGCGGAACATATAGAGCGGCATCATCGGGCTGGGGAAGCGGCTCTCCCACATGATGAACAACACAACGCCGGCAATGAATAGGAGTAACAGCGAAATTGTCAGCAGTGCATCCCAGCCCCAGCGGTTGACATTGGTCAATACAAGCATCAAGGCTGCCAAAGCGACGGAAATGATGAGAGCACCCAAAAGGTCAAAGCGCTGGCGGGGTCCGGGTGGTTGCGCAGGCAGAATAATGATTCCATATATGAGCGCGAAAACTGCAATTGGCACTGAGGAGAAGAAAATCCAATGCCAGTTAAGGTTCGCCACTATCATACCGCCGGCGGCGGGACCGATGATCAGCCCGAACGCTATGGTCATGCCGTAGATGCCCAGCGACCGTCCCCTCTCCTGCGGCAGCACATTGGCGATGATGATGGCACCTCCGACCGCCACATACATGCTGTAGCCGATCGCCTGAATCACCCGCGCGATGATGAGGAACTCAAAGGTGTTGGCGAAGCCGCACAGCACGGTGGAGACGAGGAATATCGCCTGTCCCCAGAGGAAAACCTTGCTGTGACCGAACATATCGCCGATGCGGGAGAAGGTGAGGATGGTTACGCTGGTGGTAAGAATGAAACAGAGGGCAATCCAGCCGGCATCGGTCAGGTCAATGTGGAATTCAGCGGAGATGGCGGGGAGCGCGATATTGACCACGCTTGCCATCAAAGGTCCTAAAAAACTCCCCACCATGATCGCGCCCAATATAGCCCAGCGCGAGTGAGGTTTAGCCGTCATGCTTTATCCAATTCTGTTT